>Ga0068856_100007105_pt1 | contig 10931 bp, 7 predicted proteins | sample KBSCornC62_FD_66595 | JGI IMG/M metagenome (GOLD analysis project Ga0068856, IMG submission 66595) | Corn rhizosphere microbial communities from Kellogg Biological Station, Michigan, USA - KBS Corn C6-2 | ecosystem: Host-associated > Plants > Roots > Rhizosphere > Soil ... | reverse complement strand
ATCGCCGTCCCCGAACCATCGCCGATCAACTGCAGCGCATCGAGCCGCCCCGCTTCGAGCGCGAGGACGGCCGGGCCGAGCCAGGCGGCGTCCAACCGCGCCATGTTCGCGTCGTTCGAAATCGGCTCCATTGACACGAGCGAGTGTCCCGGTCCGCACACACGATCGAGAATCGCAGAAAATACCGGCGCAAGCGTATCGGCCGAAAGGCCGGCATGACGCGCAAGACCGCGGGCGAGATCACCGCTTTCGTCACCGCAGGCATACACGGACGCCAACTCGGGGCGGGCAATGTCGGCAAGGCGCCCGTTCCCCCACAGCCAGACGCCGGAGACGGGCGCCGACCCGCGCGCCGCGCGCGCATCGTTGATCGGATGCTCGTGGAAGAGCATCTGAATCTCGACCTGCCAGCGCTGCCACGTCTTCGCGTCGGGGCCAGCGGGAAGAAAGTCGGCGATCGGGCGACCCGCAGCGGCTTCGAGCGACGATGTCGACAAGGAAAACGTTCGGTCGCATCGTGCAAACCATGCCGCTGTTCGCGGTGCATCGAATGCGACGCCGTCGGAGGCGAAATGGCTATTGAGGACCCGGATCAGCGCCGCAGCTTCGTCGGCGCGAAGATCGAGGACGGGTCCGGCGAGCACGACGACGTCGCGATCGGCAACGAGCGTGACCGGCGTAGCGGCAAGCGTATAGCGATCGTCGACGGCAAGGCCGGCGCCCATCGCACAAAGGGGCGCCATCGGTGTCGCGCGCGGCATCGATAACGCGGCGCATAAAGCCGTCCCGAGCCCTTCCCGCTCCTCAGTCGCGGAACTCACATGGCGCGCAAGCGCGCGCGCCGACGGCAACGTGATGAGCGCCTGTTCACCGGAGCGCAGCAATCCGGGAACGGTCAACGTCAGCATGGATCGAAAGCGGTGCGAGACACGCGGCGCCAATCGGCAAGGCGGGAAACTCTAGCATGCGATAATTGATCCCTTCGTGTGCATCGTTCATTTCCATGATCAAGCACGTCGTCGTCTGGAAGATCAAAGATCAAACACAAAAAGCGGCGCATGCGAAAGCCGTCAAGCGCGCGCTGGAGGCGCTGCGCGGACACATCCCGGGCCTGCTCGCGATCGAAGTGGGCATCGACATCGGCTACGACGCGCAGGCGGACGACGTCGTCCTCTATGCTGAATTCGAGGACCGGGAAGCGCTCGACGCCTATCAACAGCATCCGCTGCATCTGGACGCCAAAGCGATCGTCAAGGTGCTGACGACTGATCGGCGCGCCATCGACTGGCAAACGTAGGCGGCGCGTGTCGCCTTACGAACTGGCGGTCGGCCTGCGCTACACGCGCGCCCGCAAGGGATCGGGGCGCAACGCGTTCGTGTCCTTCATTGCCTTCACTTCGATGGCCGGCATCGTCGTCGGCGTCTGGGCGTTGATCGTCGTCCTGTCGGTGATGAACGGATTTCAGCTCGAGCTTCGCAATCGGATCCTGAGCGTCGCTTCGCACATCGAGATTCGAGGTTTTCCCGAGCTCAAGGATCCCGACGCCGTGGTCGCGCTCGCGCGGCGCAATCCGCGGGTGATTGCATCGGCCCCGTACGTGCTGGGCCAGGCGATGCTCTCGGTCGGCGATGCCAATCGCGGTGTCCTGGTTCGGGGCGTCGATCCGGCCAAGGAGGATACGGTCGCCGACATCGGCCGGCACATGGTGCGCGGCTCGTTTGCCTCGCTGATGCCGGGAACCTTCAACATCGTGCTGGGCGCGGAGCTTGCACGGGCGCTGGGCGTGCGCCTGGGCGACAGCGTCGTCGCGATCACGCCGCAAGGCGTCGTCACGCCTGCCGGCACGCTGCCGCGAATCAAGACGTTCAAGATCTCGGGCATCTTCGAAATCAATATGTCGGAGTTCGACAGCGGGCTCGCGTTCATCAACCTCGACGACGCGGAGAAGCTCTATCGTCTCGACCACGTGAACGGCATACGCCTGAAGCTCGACGACATGTTCGCCGCGCCGCGTGTCGCGACCGAGCTCTCATCGCTGATGCCCGCCGACGCCGACGTGCGCGATTGGACACGCAACCACGCGAATTTCTTTCGTGCGGTCGCAATCGAGAAACGGATGATGTTCATCATCCTGACGTTGATCGTGGCGGTCGCGGCGTTCAACATCGTGTCGGCGCAGGTGATGGTGGTGACCGACAAGAAGGCCGATATCGCGATATTGCGCACGCTGGGCGCCGCGCCGAAGTCGATCCTGGCGATTTTCATGATTCAGGGAATGCTGATCGGCGTCGTTGGAACGCTGATCGGCGTCGTCACGGGCGTCGTGACCGCGCTCAACATCGACACGATCGTGCCGGCCATCGAGCACGCATTGCACGTGCAGTTCCTCGACAAGACTGTTTACTACATCAGCGATCTGCCGTCGGACCTGCAACGCGGCGACGTGATCACCGTCGGGGCGATCGCATTGCTGCTCGCGCTATCGGCGACGATCTATCCGAGCTGGCGCGCGGCGCGCGTGAACCCGGCTGAAGCGCTCCGCTATGAATGACACGACCGGCTCGCGCGAAGCGGTGCTCGGTTGCCGGGGACTGAAGAAGACCTATCGAAACGGCCCGCTCGATGTCCCGGTGTTGATGGGCGTGGATCTCGACGTTCGGGCCGGCGAGCGCATCGCGATCGTCGGCGCATCGGGTTCGGGCAAGAGCACGCTGCTGCACCTGCTGGGCGGGCTGGATGCGCCGTCGGGCGGCGAAGTGTTCGTCGAGGGGTCGCCATTCGCGGCGCTCTCCGAAGCGCAGCGGGGCGAAGTTCGCAATCGCGCGCTCGGGTTCATCTATCAGTTTCATCATCTGTTGCCCGAATTCACGGCGCTCGAGAACGTCGCAATGCCGCTCGCGATCCGGCGTATCGCTGCTCCGGAAGCCCGGGCCGCGGCCCGGGCGATGCTCGACCGCGTCGGGCTGGGCGAGCGAACGCGGCATCTGCCCGGCGAGTTGTCCGGCGGCGAGCGCCAGCGGGTCGCGCTCGCGCGTGCCCTCGTGACCCAGCCGCGCTGCGTACTTGCCGATGAGCCAACCGGTAATCTCGATCGCAAGACGGCGTCGAACGTGTTCGATCTGATGCTCGAGCTCAATCGGGCCATCGGAACCTCGCTCGTCATCGTCACGCACGATCCCGATCTCGCCGCGCGAACCGATCGGACGCTGCATCTCGTCGATGGCGTGTTGGTGTAATTCGCGTTCCGCCCGGCTTCTTTCTAGCATACAAGTCGACCGCAGAAAGGTCGGCGATCGCGGTGTTCTCGCATCCTAGCGATTGCACACCGATGATGCGCGGCATAGACTCCCGCACTCGTCCATCCGACACGATCGGACCGAACGATTTCTCAATCGGCGAATAAGCGCCATCTGCATCTGGGGGGTCCGCATGCAATTTGATTTTCACTTCACGTATCGCAATTTGTGCGCGAGCGTTGCGCTCAGCACGCTGGTCGTCGCGGGGACGTCTGTCGCGTCGCCGGGCAACAACGATTCGCAAGGGGCAAGCCAGGGGGCGGTCCTGCACGGCAGCGCGCCAGCGTGGGCAAATGCGAAGAACTACACTGGCGCTGCAGACGGGACACAGTCCGTCGGATTCCGTGTTTATCTCGGGTGGGAAAACGCGAGTGCGGCTGAGGCGCTGGCGCACGCGGTATCGGATCCGCGCAGCCCCCAGTACGGCCAGTATCTGACGCCGCAGCAATTCCGGCGGCAGTTCGCGCCATCGCAGGGTGCTGTCAACGCGGTCCAGTCGTGGTTGCGAAGCCAGGGCTTTTCCGTGAACTACACGCCGACGAACAATCAGTATGTGTCTGCCGAGGGCACCGTCGCGCAGGCCGAAGCGGCCTTCGGCGTGCAGTTCGGGACTTACCAAGTCAAGGGCATCACGGTGCGCTCGCCGGCCGGTGATCTCTCGATTCCCAGCGCGATCGCTGGTGTCGTGTCGGCTGTCGTCGGCCTCGACGAGAGCGCGGTATTCGTCCATACCGATCGGGTCGCGGATGCGCCGCCTTCGGCGGGCTTTCGCAATGCGCCGCCTCTGTCGAACTTCTGGGCGCAACTAGTTTCGCCCTATGCGTATCCCACCGGCTTCACCGACCGCGCTTCGCCGCCAACCGTGCCGTGGACGGTCAAGGGCTATACCCCGGCACAGATCAAAGGCGCTTACGGCATTTCGAGCGTGTACACCGGCGCAGGCCAGACGGTCGCCATCATCGATGCCTACGCTTCTCCGACCATTCTGCAGGACGTAAACCAGTGGTCGATCAACCGCGGATTGCCGACGATGACCGCCGGACAACTCGTCCAGGTCGTGGCGCCGGGAACATATCGGCGTCCGCAGAATCCGAGGCAGGACCCGCAAGGCTGGTATGGCGAAGAGACGCTCGACGTCGAAGCGGTGCATGGAATGGCACCGGCTGCCAGGATCGTCTACGTCGGCGCACCGAACAACTATCAGGACCTCGACGCGGCGTTGGTTTACGTTGTCGATAACGCGGTCGCCCAAATCGTGACGAACTCGTACGGCTGGAATGGAGAACTGATCCCGAAAGGATACATAAAGCCGGTCGAGGACACGCTGATTCAGGCGGCCGCGCAGGGGATCGGCGTGTACTTCTCTTCCGGTGACAGCGGGGACGAAACGGTGAACTTAGGCGTTGCCTCGCCGGATTGGCCGGCGGTCAGTCCATGGGTGACCGCAGTCGGCGGGACGAGCCTCGCCATCGATGCTGGCAATAATCGTGTGTTCGAAACGGGCTGGGGAACGAGCAATTACGATTGCAACACGACGACGCTCGTCTGCACCCGCACCGTGTGGCTCTATGGTTCCGGGGGTGGGGTGAGTCAGTTATTCGCTAAGCCCGGGTATCAAAGCCCGCTGCCGGTCAGCGGGCGCGCGATCCCCGACGTTGCGGCGCTCGGTGATCCGCAAACTGGCTTGCTGGTGGGTCAGACGCAGGCGTTCCCCGACGGAAACTACTACGACGAGTATCGCATCGGCGGCACGAGTCTCTCGAGCCCGATCTTTGCGGGGCTCATGGCGCTGGCAGACCAGAAAGCCGGGTTCGCGCATGGATTTGCCAATCCGCTGTTCTACTCGAGGACAGCAGCGTTTTACGACGTCACATCGGTCAAGACTGCCGTTGCGCGCCGAAACTTCGTCAACAACGTTGATGCCGGCGATGGGACCGTGGACCGACTGCGTACCTTCGATGATTATTCCGGTTCACCGACGCAGCATACCGGCCCCGGCTGGGATAACGTCACGGGCTTGGGTACGCCCAACAATTCATTCTTGAACCTGATCGGTCAATGACGTAGCGGGGATTACCGTTGCTCTTGGCGCAGTGCTTGTGCGCCGGACGGTGGTCAAAGTGGTGGCAGTTTTCGCTTTGCGCACGAAGGACGGGGCTCGGCGACGCGCCCCGTCTTTTTTGATCTCAGACGGCAGCGATGCCCGTGTCAGTATTCGACCGGCACCGGGTCGAGCGAGCGCCACAGGTACCAGGTCGCGACGCTGCGATACGGCTGCCAGCCGCTCGCGAGCTCGCGCATCGCCTCCATCGTCGGTCTGGCACCTTCGAGATAGTGGACGCCGATCGCTTTTTGCAATCCGATGTCGTCCACCGGCAGCACGTCGGCGCGAAGCTCGTGGAAGATCAGGAACATTTCCGCGGTCCACCGTCCGATCCCCTTGACGTCGGTCAGCGCGGTGATCAGCGCCTCGTCATCGAGCGCCGGCCAGATCGCCGGATCGAGCTTTCCGGACACGAAATGCCGCGCGAGGTCGCGGATGTACTCGGCCTTGCGCTCGGAGAGGCCGACGCGGCGAAGCGTTCGCCGCTGCGTCCGGCTGACCCGCGGCGGATCGAGCCGCACCGGGTCGCCGCTGCCACCGGTCGCCTTGACGAGCCGTTCCCAGATCGTCTGCGCCGCCTTGACCGAGATCTGCTGGCCGACGATGGCGCGGGCGAGCGTCGTGAAGGCGTCGCCCCGGCGGACCAGGTGGATGTCCGGAAAAGCTGCGATCAATCGGCGCAAAATATCGTCTCGGGCGGCGAGCGTGCGTGTGGCCTGGTCCCAGAAGGGCGGTTTCATCGGCGGAGCGGCACACCGAAGCGATGCGAATGGACCCCGAGATCATCGATCGACGTCGATGCAGGATTTGAACCGGGCGGCGTGCGGGTAGTCAAAGGCGCGTCATCTTCATGCGGTCTGGCGGCCGGATATGGTACATTTCGCCGCTTTTTATTTCTCGGAGTCGGGATGTTGGGCGGCATTCGCGTAGTCATCGGCATCCTCGGCATCGCCGCTGCCGCATCCGTCGCCGCTGCCGATTCCTCCAAAGTTCTCCGCATTTCCTTTCCGACCCAGGAAACGGGGTTCGATCCGGTCCGGGTTTCCGACCTCTACTCGAACACCGTCAACGAAGCGGTCTTCGACACCTTACTGACGTACGACTATCTCGCCAGGCCGGCCAAGGTCGTTCCCCAGGCGGCCGAGGCGATGCCCGAGATCACCGACAACGGCCGCACGTATCTGTTCAAGATCCGCCGCGGCATCTACTTCACGCCGGACCCCGCTTTCAAGGGGAAGCAGCGCGAGCTCACCGCCGAGGACTTCGTCTACACGTTCAAGCGAATCGCCGACCCGAAGAACCGCTCGCCGTGGGTGTTCATGATCGAGGGCAAGATCGAAGGCCTGGACGAGCAGATCGACGCCGCGAAAAAGTCCGGCTCGTTCGATTACAAGGCGACGGTGCCGGGCATGGTCGCGCTCGACAAGTACACGCTGCGCTTCAAGCTCAAGGCGCCCGATTATCTGTTTCTCTACACGGCCGCGCACGTGACCTTCTGCGCGATGGCACGCGAGGTCGTCGAAGCGTACGGCGAGGACATCCAGGCGCACCCGGTCGGCACCGGACCCTATCTGCTCAAGGAATGGAAGCGCGGGACCAAGATCGTGCTCGAGGCCAATCCCGGGTACCGCGGATTCGTATGGGATTTCGAGCCGACGTCCGATCCGCTCGATCAGGAGATCGTCAAGGCGATGCGCGGCAAGCAGATGCCGCAGATCGGCCGGATCGACATCAGCATCATCGAGGAGGAGCAATCGCGCTGGCTCGCCTTCAATCAAAAAGAGCTCGACTACATCGCGCTGCCGGCGACGTTCCGGCCGCAGGTCTTCGACGCCGAGAACAAGATCAAGAAGGAATGGACCGACCAGGGCGTCTCGCTGTTTCGCGCGATCGACCCCGACATCGGTTACACGTTTTTCAATTTCCGCGATCCGATCGTCGGCGGATTCTCGAAGGAAAAGATCGCGCTGCGCCGCGCGATCATCATGGGCTACAACCTCGAAGAAGAGATTCGCGTCATTCGCAAATATCAGGCCGTCCAGGCGCAGATGCCGATTCCCGTCGGCGTCGTCGGCCACGATCCGAGCTATCGCAGCATCAATCAATACGATCCCGTGCTCGCGAACAAGCTGCTCGACTACTTCGGCTACAAGAAAGGGCGCGACGGTTACCGCACGCTGCCGGACGGCAAGCCGCTCGTCCTGCATCAAGCGACCGAGAGCGCCGCCGTCAATCGCGAATTCAACGAGCTGTGGAAAAAATCGATGGACGCCATCGGCCTGCGCATGGTTTTCGACGTGTCGAAGTTCGCCGATAACCTGAAGCAGGCGAAGGTTTGTCAGTTGATGATGTGGAACGCCGCCTGGATCGCCGACTACCCCGACGGCGACAACTTCATGCAGCTCCTCTATGGACCGAACACGGGGCAGAGCAACAACGGCTGCTACGAATCGAAATCGTTCGACGCGTTGTACGAAAAATCAAGGTCGATGCCGCCGTCGCCCGAGCGCAATCTGCTGTTCCTCGAGATGACGCGACAGATGGAGGTCGACGGCGCATGGAGCCTGCATGTCTCGCGCGAGCGTAACCAGCTGCTGCGGCCGTGGGTGAAGGGATACAAGAAACATCCGATCCTGAACACCGAGTTCCTGTACATGGATATCGACACGAAGGGTCTCGCGGGCCTGTAGCCCGCCATTCCGATGGATCCGACCCCGCGCCTTCGCGTCCTCGCGCGCACGATGGCTCTGCTGTGCGCAATGCTGTTGTCGGGGCCGCTTGCCGCCGCCGACATGAAAAAAGTCATTCGCCACGTGTTTCCGGCGGCGGAGACCGGCTTCGATCCCGCGGCCGCGCATGATCTGTATTCCGGCTCGATCGAGCAGGCGCTGTTCGAGACGCTGCTGACCTACGATTACCTCGCGCGTCCGGCGAAGCTCGTGCCGCTCACGGCCGAAACCATGCCGATCGTGTCCGATGATGGCAAGACCTATACCTTCAAGATCCGCAAAGGCATCTACTTCGCGAACGATCCGGTGTTCAAAGGCCGGAGACGCGAGCTCACCGCCGAAGACGTCGCCTATTCGCTGAAGCGATTGATCGATCCGAAAATCCGCGGACCGTGGGCGTGGCTGGTCGAGGGCAAGATCGTCGGTCTCGATGCGCTCGCCGAGAGCGCGAAAAAAACGGGCAGGTTCGACTACGACGCGAAGCTTGCCGGGCTGGAGATGCCCGATCGCTACACGTTGCGCATACGCCTGAACGACACCGACTACAACCTGCCGTATGTCCTGGCGCACGAGCCGACTTCCGCCGTTGCGCGCGAGGTCATCGAAAAGTATGCCGACGAGTCCGGACGCGCGATGTCGAACCCGGTCGGCACCGGCCCGTACGTTCTGAAGCAGTGGATCCGGAGCTCGAAGATCGTCCTCGAGGCGAATCCCGACTACCGCGGCTTTGTCTGGGATTTCCAGTCGAACGATCCCGCCGATCTCAAGCTCATCGCCGAGATGAAAGGCAAGAAGATGCCGCAGGTCGGGCGGGTCGAGATCAGCATCATCGAGGAGGATCAGGCACGCCTTCTCGCGTTCCAGAAGGGCGAGCTCGACATCATGAACATGGAGGGCCCGCTTGCGCCGAACGTCCTCGACGGCGACAAATTGAAGCCCGAGCTCGCGCAGAAAGGCATCAAATTGTCGCGCTTCGTCGATCCCGAGATCTCGTATCACTTCTGGAACATGCAGGATCCGGTGATCGGCGGAATGGCGAAAGAACGGATTGCGCTGCGGCGCGCGATGGCGATGGCATACAGCCCCGCCGAAGAAATCAAGGTCGTGCGTAACGGCCAGGCGATCGAGATCAACTATCCGATTCCGCCCGGTGTCGTCGGCCACGATCCTGCCTATCGCAGCAGCATCAGCTACGATCCTGCCGCCGCCAATGCGCTGCTCGATCGCTTCGGCTACAAGAAAGGCGCCGACGGCTTTAGAACGCAGCCGAATGGGGACCCGCTGGTGATTCGTTATGCGTCGCGGCCCGATTCGCTCGGACGCCAGCAGGACGAGCTGTGGAAGAAGGCGTTCGACTCGATTGCGATCCGGATGGACGTGCAGAAGGACAAATTCCCGGAGCTGCTGAAGCTCGAAAAGCAATGCAAGCTGATGATGCGGACGGCATCGTGGATCGCCGACTATCCGGATGCCGACAATTTCATGCAACTGCTCTACAGCAGGAACATCGGACAAAGCAACAACGCCTGTGCGAACATTCCGGAGTATGACAAGCTCTACGAGCAGTCGATTCGCATGCCGGCCGGTCCCGAGCGCAACCGGCTCTATCACGAGATGACCAGGCTGATCGAGGCGTACACTCCGTGGCGGCTCGATATCGCGCGCTATCGGAACATGCTGACGCAGCCGAACGTGCTGGGTTTTCGCAAGCACCCGATCCTGCACGCCGAATGGAAATACATCGACGTCGCGCCCCGGGGTATTTCAGGGGCGCCGAAAGATCAGTGATCGTGCCGCGCCGGCGGCACCGGCACGCAAGAGACAATCGGAGGAGGTGGCAAGGCAGCAGGCAGTACTGTACGTGCTGAGGAGATAGAACAAAGGCGGGACCGCCCGGATTGCCGGGACGGGCCCGCCGCCGATTTTCTTCTGGTTTGTCCTTGAGCGAGGCAACGATGTCCGCCTACATCATTCGACGACTCTGGCAGATGATTCCGACAATGCTCGGCGTCGTGCTGCTGGTGTTCATTCTGTTCAACACGGTCGGCGGCGATCCCGCGTATGTGCTGGCCGGCAAGATCTCGAGCCAGGAGCAGATCGACAACATCCGGCGGCAAATCGGCGTCGATCAGCCGTACTACGTTCAGCTCGGCATCTTCGTCAAGCAGATCGTCACCGCCGACTTCGGCGCGAGCTGGAGCACGAACGAAAAGGTCTCGAACATTCTGGCGACGCGCCTCGGACCGTCGCTGACGGTGCTGGTACCGCTCGTCATCATCTCGACCCTGCTCGCGATCGCGCTTGCACTCGCGGTTGCCTACGTGCGCGGATCGCTGACCGACCGCATGGTGATGATCGTCTGCACGGTCGGATTGTCGATCTCGATCCTGGTCTACATCATCGTCTTTCAGTATTTCTTTGCGTACAAGCTCGGCTGGTTCCCGGTGCAGGGGTGGGGCGACAGTCTTTCGGAGAATCTCTTTCACTACGCGCTGCTGCCGATCCTGATCGCGCTCGTCGTCAGCATTGCGCCGAATCTCCGTCTCTATCGCACGTTCGTGCTGGACGAGATCAACCAAGACTACGTCCGCACTGCGCGCGCCAAGGGAGTGTCGGAGAACCGCGTCATGTGGATTCACGTGCTGCGCAACGCGTCGATTCCCATTATCACCAATCTAATGTCGGAGCTCCCCGGGCTGCTGCTCGGGGCGTTCCTGATCGAGCGCTTCTTCTCTATCCCGGGCATCGGCCGCGAGGTGATTCTCGCGGTCGAGCGCTCGGACTTCCCGGTGATCAAGGCG
>Ga0068856_100007104_pt1 | contig 10933 bp, 10 predicted proteins | sample KBSCornC62_FD_66595 | JGI IMG/M metagenome (GOLD analysis project Ga0068856, IMG submission 66595) | Corn rhizosphere microbial communities from Kellogg Biological Station, Michigan, USA - KBS Corn C6-2 | ecosystem: Host-associated > Plants > Roots > Rhizosphere > Soil ... | reverse complement strand
AACTGCTGACCCATCATGAAGAGCGCATTAACCGTCGAATAAACCGAGAGCGCGCTGGAGAAATTATAATATAAAAGACCCATGCCGAGCGGCATGTACTTCATCAACTTCGCCTGCTGATTATCGACGGACGGCTGCGGTGTGAACTGCATCTGAAAGAACATCGCGACCGTCAGAAGAATCGGGAAAATATTCAGAGCAAATCCGGCGACATGCGCCACGGTGTCGGGCGCGGACAAATCGCGACACCACAGAAACTCCGCGAAGCGCAGTTCAGATGTGTGGCGCAGCATGTCGTAGAAGCCCCAGAAAAACGGAATCGTGATCAGCATCGGCAAGCAACCGCCGGCCGGGTTGACCCGGTTTTCTTTGAAAAGCGCCATCGTGGCCTGATTCAGTTTCGCCGGGTTGTCTTTGTATTTTTCGCGCAATTCTTTCAGTTGCGGTTGAATCCCTTGCATGCGCTTGGAGGATTTCGACGCCGCGAGCGTGAACGGAACGAAAATCGTCCGGAGGACGAGCGTGGTGATGATGATGGCCCAGCCCCAATTGCCCACCCAGTGGTGCACCTTCGTCATGATGATGAGCAGGATTCGGCTGAAAATGCCGAAGACGCTGCCGAAGCGCATGACCTTTTCTTGATCGAGTTTGAAAACGTCCTGGTTGGACAAACGTTCGAACTCTTTCGGACCGACGTAGAGGCTCATCCCCACTTTCGCTTCCGCATTTGGAGCGAGTGGAGCGACGTCGAAACCGGCAGCCGCCGCGATGCCCTGCGCCGGGCGAGTCGTCCCTGGCAGGGGCGGAAATTCCAAACGGCGAGCAACGAAGCCGCTGCCCGGCGTATCCGGAGTGAGAATACTGGCGAAGAATTGATCTTCAACCGCAGCCCAAGCGATCGGGCTGTTGTTGCTGATTTTGGGCGTCGGTTCTTTCGAGCCAAAGCCGATGCTCGCCATGAAGCCGCCGCCTTCCATTTTCGCGCGTTCGATAAACTCCGCTTTCTTGCCGTCGTCATATCCCGAGGAAATGTAAATGAAGTCGCTCGGATTGGCCGGAGCCGCCGTGCCGAGATCGAGATTGAAATGAGGCACTTGCTGCGTTTGCCCCGTGAGATTGCGGAACGTCGTTTCGTGGTGGAGTTGATATGGGTCTCCTTGAGAGCGCGGAATATTGCTCGGCGGGAGCACATAGCGGCGCGTGATCTCGATCCGGTTTTCCCAGACAGCGCGGAAAACGACTTCGCGATCGGTTTGTGAGACCACCGTGTAATGGACAGCACGATCGGCGCCCGGAAAGGAGTCGCGGGTGAACGCGAGAATCGGATCCGTGTGGTTTTGGTTGAAAATAAACGGCTCCGGCTTGTCTTTGACCGCCGGATATTTTTTCAACGCGACGCTTTCAATCGCACCGCCGAAATCGACGAAGTTCACCTTGATGAAGTCGTTCGAAAGCGAAATGAACTTTGCGGTTTGATCCGTGCTGTTGAGCGAAGAGAGCGTCGCGTCGCTCACCGAAGTAGGTGGCAGCGCCGCGGTCGCGGGGCCCGGCGCCTGGTTGGCATTGCCGAGCGGATTAGTGATCGTCGCCGGCTGACCGATTTGCGGGGTCGCGGGCGGACGCGGCGTGGTTTTCGCGCCGTAATACATGAGAGCGAAGGCCACGAGAAGTAGCGCAACGCCGATCACAGTGTTCTTTTTATCCATGAAAAGGGGAAGCCGTTGAAAATGTTGACGAAGCTGATGAGGACAAGGACGTCTGCGGCAGGTTCACCGCGCTCGTCACCCGTTCGCAGCGCAAGACGCGCGTCGGTCGGCGACTCGGAACCGGATCCACGCCCCCAGGATGGAACGGAGTGCATTTGAGCAAGCGCTTTGCCGCTAACCAAAGGCCAAGAATCGGTCCATGAACTGCGACCGCCTCGGTTGCGTAGTGCGAGCAGGTTGGGTAAAAACGACAACCGGCCGCCGGTCCGTACAGCGCGTGAAGCGGCGCAGAAACGAACGTGCGGTACAACCAAAGGGCACCCAGAATCGGAGCGACGACAAGCTTCACGAGATCGCCTCCGGTAAACGTGGAAGACGCGTGCAGGCTTCAAGAAATTTTTTCTCGATCTCGGCGAAGGCTAGTTGATTGAGGGAGCGCCGCGCGATCAACAAGAGGTCGAGTTGCGCCGGCACCTCAGTCTGGTGATGCCGAAACACTTCGCGAAGACGGCGCTTGGCGCGATTCCGCTGGATAGCGCCGCCGACCGCAGCGGTGGAAGCGACGACGCCCACGCGAGGGGCTTGAAGTGCTCCGACGACATTCCCGTTCTCGCGGGCGACGTACCACAAAGTAAAGCCGCCGCATTCGATGCGACGGCCCTGTTCACGGGCCAAGCGAAAATCTCGCTGCCGACGCAAATGTTGCTCGGCGCGGAAACGCATGGCGCAAGTAGCTGGTTGAGCGCCGGATAAGTGGCGCTGAACGCTTAGACCACGGTCAGACGTTTCCGGCCCTTAGCGCGGCGGGAGGCGAGAACCTTGCGACCACCCTTGGTGGCCTTACGAGCGCGATAGCCGATCTTACGGGCTCGCTTCAAACGGTGGGGACGAAATGTCGGTTTCATGGCACGAAAAAGAGGTGAGAGATACACCCAGCCCGGTCCGACCTGTCAACGCTGTTTCTTCACGTTCCTAATGATGAGTGGAGAATGCAGAATGATGAATGGCTCGCCAAGCGATTCGTTTTTTATGTTCTGATGAGCGAAGATGTGGAGCAAACGAGGCAGGGCGACCGGTCATTCTACACTCTACATTCTTCACTCACCATTAGGAACGAACATGCGGATCGCTGTTATCGCGGACACCCACAATCGATATCCACCGGGATTGCCGGAGCGATTGAAAGACGCCGACGAGATTTGGCACCTCGGCGATGTTTGTGATCCAGCGACGCTGATCGCCTTCGAACAGCTTGGGCCGCCACTGCAGGTGATCCTCGGCAATAACGACTCATGGACGTGGCCCCTCGTCCTTAATCTCGAACGCGAGAACATGCGTTTCCATTTGGTCCATATTCCGCCGACACGTCCGCCGCCCGATTGCGATGTGGTGCTACACGGCCATACCCATGTCCCCCGCGACGAGACCATCGGCCGCGTCCGCTTCCTGAACCCAGGCTGCATCTCGCGTCCAAATCGCGGCGCGCCGGCGAGCTTCGCCTGGATGACCGTCGAGAAAGGACGCATTGCAAGTTGGAAAGTGATGCTGCTCTGAAACGCGGCTCACGACGCAGCCGCGTTGCGGTTTACCGAGTCTGCGTCCCGTTGGGAGCGATCCCTCTCAGACACCAAATCAAGCCACAAGCCGCGTTCGTGAGAACGCGGACCCTGCACGCTCTTACGCCGAAAGATCGCGTGCTCACGAAAGACGCCGTCGATCACCTGAAAGCTCGCCAAAACAGTCCGATTTCGCTCTGACTTTCTCCGTCTTGGATCAAGAAACCCAACAGGATCTTTTCGGTGATTTTGCGCCCACCGCCGGCGTGCATAAAAGTCCGCCCGATGTGGTGTTTCAGCGCAGTCTCCGCGCGCATCGCTATCGGCTAACGCTGCGTCGCGACGGTACTGCCATCGCCACCATCCCCGCTCGCGGTTCCGAGCGCGAAGCGTTGCGGTTTCTCGAACAAAATCGCGAGTGGCTCGAGCGCGCACGCGCGCGTCAGCGCTCTCGCCCTCGCTCACCGGATACGTGGCCATTGGGAGGTCACGTGCTGTGGCGAGGCGAGTTATTAGAGATTCGCAAGGCGGTCGAAGGCGACCGTCCTCAGGTTTGCATCGGCGCAGACGTGTTTCGCGTCTCCGGTTTTCACGGCGATCTGCGTCCAACGCTGCTTTCGCATTTTCTCCGTCGCGCAAAAATCGAACTGCCCGCGCGTACCTGGGAGCTTGCCGCCGAAACGGGCGTCGACGTCAAAGAAGTCACGGTACGAGACCAACGCACACGTTGGGGATCGTGTAGCAGCAGCGGCACCATCTCGCTCAACTGGCGGTTGATTCAAGCACCGGCTTTCGTTCGCGATTACATCATTTACCACGAGCTGATGCACCTGCGGGAAATGAACCACTCACCGCGCTTTTGGGCGCGGGTCGGAGAAGTCTGTCCAAACTGGGAAGACGCCGAACGCTGGATCAAACAAAACGGAAGCCTGCTGGGACTCTGAGAAGAAAAGGCTGAAAGACTGAAGGCTGAAGGCTGAATCGGAGACGCGGGGTCGAAACAAGATCCCAATTTTCCGTCGAAACTAAGTTTGGACTGTCCCGCCTCAGCGCCCTTCAGCCATTCAGTCTTCCACGTTCAGCCGCCCAGTCTTTCAGCCCCCGTCCTCAAGTTTCAACCCTCAGCCCTTCAGTCCTCCAGTTTTTCAGTCCTTCAGCCTTTCAGCCTTTCGCCTTCAGCCTTCCCCAGTCAAAAATCAGGAAACATTGCCGCGCTCGGGGTTGACACCGAGGAGTGGGAGGCGGAACAAGTCGATTCGATGAAATGGCTCCGAATTCTCCTCGTCGCTTTCTTCTGCTGCACAGCGCCCGCGCTGGTGTCAGGAGCTCAATCCACCGCGGCGCCGGCGACTCAGGCTTCCGCGGCGGCAACGGCGCCAGCAGCGACCCCCGCGCCCAATGGCGCATCGTCGGCGACGGCGAATGATACCGCCAAAAACACCGACGCACAGAAAAACACGACGGCTGCCGTCGCCGCCAATTACGCACGTCTCCACCCACCTCCGGCGTCGCATTTGCTCGAAGGCCTGGTCGATGAGGTGCTCGCTCATTTCGACCTCGATCCGACAAAAAACACACCGACCCGCTACAGCATCGCCGCGGGCTGCGTCGTCATCGGACTCTTGCTGCGCTGGCTGGTCATCGGAGTGTTTTTCAAGATCGCCAAACGAATTGCGTCACGCACGCAAACCACGCTCGACGATCGGCTGCTTCCCGCAATCCAAGCGCCGGTTTCGTGGCTCGTGGTTGTGCTTGGTTTCGTGATCGGACTTCGCGTCCTCAAGCTCTCGGTCGAAGCGGAATACTTTATCGACTACGGCACAACGATCGCGGTTTCGCTCGTCATCTTCTGGCTCCTATACCGCGGCTTCGCTGCCGTGCTCGACCACGCTGAAGAAGTTGCTCGCGGACGCCAACTGGGCATCGCCGCGTTTTCACCATGGATCAAGAAAACGTTGATCACGTTCTTCGTGATCGTGGGCGTGCTGATCTTGCTGCAAAGCCTGGGGTACAACGTGAAGGCGTTTCTCGCCGGCCTGGGCATCGGCGGTTTGGCCTTCGCCTTGGCGGCCCAGGACACGCTCGCGAATCTTTTTGGATCCGTCGTCATCGCGATCGATCAACCATTCAAGATCGGAGAATTTGTCCAAATCGGTGCGAACGCTGGCGCGGTCGAAGACATCGGCCTTCGGTCGACGCGGCTACGCAAGGCGGACAAGTCGCTCCTTGTGATTCCGAACAAGACGGTGGCTGGCGAAGTCATCGTGAATCTCTCGCGCTTCACCCAGCGACGGGTCGAACAAACCATCGGCGTACCTTACGGTTCACCGGGTGAACAAGTAGCCCTGTTGGTGGAGGACATTCGCGCGTTGCTCAAAGCCGAAGCCGAGATCGAACAACCCTCGATCTTTGTTCAATTCATCGATTTCGGACCGTCGTCACTCGTCATCTCGATTGCCTACAACACCATCAGTCCCGACTACTTCAAGCAGTGCGCCCTGAAGCAAAAGTTGAATCTCTCGATCATGCGCGCCGTTGACGCGCGTAAACTTTCGCTCGCGCTGCCGACCCAAAGTCTGCGCTTCGAGGGACCTTGGCCACAAGCGACACCGGAAAATAACCCGACTCAAGCCGACTAGGCCTTGCCTGCGGCAGATTCCCTGCCAAACCTCGCGCTCGAATGATTCAGCATGGGAAGCTCCGACTTGAAATTGCCGAGCTGATTGAGCGCAAGGACACTGCCGCTCTCCGCAAATTTCTCGAACCCTGGCTGGCCTCCGATCTGGCGCCGGTCATCGCGGAGTTATCGATCGAAGAACTCGCCGCGCTCTTCCGCGTGTCGTCCCGCGAAGTCGCTGCCGCCACCTTCGGTTATTTAAACACGGAAGCGCAGCGCCGCCTCCTGCGTTTACTCAGCCAAGAACAAGCCGCCGCGCTGCTCAACGCACTCGCGCCCGACGATCGCACAAAGTTCATCGACGAACTCCCGCTCGATGTCGCGATGCAGATGCTTTCGCTGCTCTCGCCCGAAGAGCGCAAAGTGGCTCAAGCTCTTCTCGCTTATCCCGAAAAGAGCGTTGGCCGCATGATGACGCTCGATTTTGTCGCGGTGCAACCCGACTGGACCGTCGGCGACGCGTTGAAATACATCCGCTCTCACGGCACAGATCGTGAAACGCTGAATGTGATTTATGTCGTCGACGAACAAGGGCGCCTGATCGACGACGTGCGCGTGCGCCGCCTTTTGCTCTCCGCCCCCGAGGTGCCGATGCGCACGTTGATGGACGGCATCTACACCCAGCTTCATGCGGCCGACAACGAAGAGCGCGCGTTGGAACTGTTTCGCCAATACGATCGCGTCGCTCTCCCGGTCGTTGATGAGTCAAATAAATTGATCGGCATCGTCACCGTCGACGACATCCTCGACGTCGCGTCTCAACAGGCCACCGAAGACATCCAGAAGTTCGGTGGTTCGGAAGCCCTCGACGAACCCTACACCACGATCTCGCTGCCGCGCATGGTGAAGAAGCGCGCCAGTTGGCTGGTGATCTTGTTTCTCGGTGAAATGTTCACCGCCACAGCGCTCGGCTACTTCGAAGACGAAATGGCCAAGGCGATCGTGCTCAACTTATTCATGCCGCTCGTCATCAGCTCGGGCGGCAATTCCGGTTCGCAAGCATCGACGCTCGTGATTCGCGCGATGGCACTCGGCGAATTGAAATTGCGCGACTGGTGGTTCGTCGCGCGACGCGAAATCAAGGCTGGCCTCTCGCTCGGCGCGATCCTCGGTGCCGTCGGTTTTCTGCGCATCACGATTTGGTCGTGCTTCAGCACCATTTACGGCCCGCACTGGGCGCTGATCGGTGCGACGGTGGCGATCTCCCTCGTCGGCATCGTCCTCTGGGGTTCACTGATGGGATCTTTGCTGCCGTTCGCATTGAAAAAATGCGGCCTCGACCCCGCTACGTCGTCGGCGCCGTTTGTCGCGACCTTGGTCGACGTCACCGGTTTGATCATCTACTTCACCGTCGCTCTGGCCGTTCTGCACGGCGTGTTGTTGTAATTTAAAAACGGCGTAGGTTGGACGGAGATGTTCGCTAATTTCTTCAACCTCTTCGGGCGCAAACCGGACGCGAATACGACGTACGAAGACTCTTTCGTGCATGAGGTGCACGTCGAGCGCAGACGCCCGCGCAATCCGCGGATGGAACGTTTGCTGTGGTGGATGTGGGGTTTAATCGTGGCGAAGAGTGCGTTCGTTTGGTGGGCATGCAGTCATTATCCCATCCCGTTCAATGCACTTTGGGTGATTGTTCCGACATTCCTTTTCGGACTGCTCGTGACGGGCGTGTACGCGAGCCACCGCTGAACACGCCATGGTCATTGTGATTATGGGAGTCGCCGGGAGCGGCAAAACCACCATCGGTCAAGCGCTCGCGGCGGAACTGCGCTGGCCCTTTCGGGACGCCGACGAATTTCATCCGCCGGCCAACATCGCGAAAATGGCCGCGGGCACCCCGCTCAACGACAGCGATCGCGCCCCCTGGCTCGCCGCGATTCGTGCGTACATCGATGCAACGCTCTCCGAGGGAAAAAGCGCGGTCGTGACCTGTTCGGCGTTGAAGGAAAGCTATCGGGAAACACTAAGCAAAGACCACGCCGATGACAGCGGGAATAGAACCAGCCCCACAAGCGCGGTGCGCTGGGTGTACCTCAAAGGCGACGCCGCGCTGCTGGCTGAGCGTCTCTCACATCGACGCGGTCATTTTATGAAACCCGAGATGCTGCAGAGCCAGTTAACCACGCTGGAAGAGCCGCGTGATGCGGTGATTTGCGACATCGCAAAAACGCCCGCTGAAATCGTCGCCCAGGTGCGGCGGGAATTGGGCCTTTAGCGCTGAATGGCCGCGTTCGTGAGAACGCGGGCCCTGCATGTTGCGATTGTGACGGCCCGCGTTCTCACGAGCGCGTTTACCTTAAAGATAAAAGCAAAGTGCGGAACACCGTCCTGTCTATAATTTCTGAATACATTCATGGCTGACCCCACCCCGTCCTCCGCCAGTTGGCTTTCGTGGCTGGCTGATCTCCGCTTCGCCGCACGCATGCTCGCCAAAAATCGCGGGTTCGCACTCGCCGCGTTGCTGACGCTGGCGCTCTGCATCGGGGCGAACACGGCGATTTCCTCGATTGTGGATCGACTGATTTTGCGGTCCCGTTCAGCGAGCCGAATCGCATCGTCCAAGTTTACAATCGCTTTCCCAAAGCCGGCCTCAATCAGATGCCGTGCAATGTTGTGCAGTACTTGGATTTCAAGGCTCACGTAGACGGCCTGGAATCGGCGGGGCTGTGGGCGCCGAATTTCTTTACCGTTGGCGAAGAAAGCGGTCCGGTTCGGATGCAAGGAGCACTCGTGACGGCCGATTTGTTCGATGTCTTTGCCTTGCATCCAATCATGGGGCGATTTTTCACCGCAGAAAATCAAGTCCCTGCCAACAAACGCGTCGTCGTCCTTACCGAATCGTTTTGGCGAAATCACTTCAACGCCGATCCTTCGATCATCGGGCGAAAGCTGACGATCGATGGTGATGTCTGCGAGATCATCGGCGTCGCTCCGCGGCTGCTGGAAGAGTTCAATCATCAAACTCAGCTTTTCCGGCCCATGTCATGGACCTCCGATGAGGTGAACGACAACATGCGCTACGCGTGCTGGGCCCAGTTATTTGCCCGCTTGAAACCGGGAGCCGGTCTCGGTGCGACCCGTGCGCAAGTCGAGGCGAGAGAGAAGGCTTATTTCGATCGAGCTGTTCCGATGATGCACGATTTTCTGACCAACAGCGGCCACCAGATCGCCGTCGAGCGACTGGGCGACGTCCAGATTGCAGGATTAAAAGATCCGATCTTCTTGCTCGAAGGCGCCGTTCTTTTCGTGCTGCTGATTGGCTGCGTCAACGTCGCCAACCTGCTCCTCGCCCGGGCCAACGCGCGCGAAGGCGAATTCACGGTGCGAGTCGCGCTCGGCGCTTCGAGACGCGTGGTGATCAAACAACTGCTGGTTGAATCGCTTTTGCTGAGCGGGCTCGGCTCTTTGCTCGGTCTCTTGGTCGCGTTCGGCGTCATCCATCTCATCAACTTTTTCGCGCCCCACATGCTGGCGCGTTTCCTTCCGTTTTCCCTCCACGCGAGCGCGATCGGGTTTGCGGTCATCATCACGGCGGTCGTGGCCGTTGCGATTGGCTTGATTCCGGCGATCCACTTATTTCAAGCCGGAGCCTTTCGCACCGGATCTGCTCGCAGCCGCAGTGCCTCCGCGGGACGCAGCACTCAAAAAGTCAGCAGCGTGCTGATTGTGGTTCAAACTGCTTTTGCTCTGATCCTTCTCGTTGGCGCCGGCTTGCTCACGCTCAGTTTCGCTCGCGCTCTGAATGTTAACCCCGGCTTCGATCCGCAGCACGTCATCACGGCTCAAATCGCATTTCCATCGAGCTATCGGTCACCGGAAAAATCAGCGGACATCGATCATCGTCTGCTCGAGGCGATGAGCCGCATTCCCGGCACCATCCCGAGCCTAGCGACAGCGACGCCTTATCTCACCGGAACGAACGTCAACGCTTTCACCATTCGCAATCGTTCCGAACAGACACAGCCGTCGACATTCAACCTGTCAGCGTCTCCGCGCTATTTGGAAACGTTGCGCATACCGTTGATCGAAGGCCGGTGGTTTAACGACGCCGATACCGCCCAGAGCAGACCGGTCTACGTCGTCGATCAGGATTTCGCGAAACACTATTTTCCTCATCAAAGCGCGCTCGGTCAGCGCATCACCTTTGGCGAAATTCCGAAGAAAGATGAGGACTGGCCCGAAATCGTCGGCGTGGTTGGTAACGTCCGTGAGAACGGCCTCGATGAACGCAGCGGCAATCCCTATCTTTATTCACCCGTCAGCCAAGGGCCGCACTACGCATTCAGCGTGTTTCTTCGCACGGAAAGGCCCATGGCCGATGTCGTCCGAGAACTCCGGCAGGCCGTTGCCGGGATTGATCCCGCCATTCCCATTTTCAGTGTCTCCGAAATGGAGTCGGTTATCAGCCTCAGTCTCAATGATCGGCGCTCGATGCTCTACTTGCTCGTTGGCTTCGCCGGACTGGCTCTTCTGCTCTCGGGCATTGGCATCTACAGTGTGCTCGCCTACGACGTTTCCCAGCGCACGCGCGAGATCGGCGTTCGCGGAGCCCTCGGCGCATCGCGTGCGCAGATCATGGAGTTGGTCCTGAAACAGGGGCTTTGGAAAGCAGGGTTGGGATTGCTCATCGGAATCGCCGGAGCGCTGGCGCTCAGCCGTTTCCTTGAAACCATGCTCTACCAAGTGAAGTCGACGACCCCTGGGGTGTATGTGGCCGTTGCGGCCATCCTTTTAGCGGTTGCGATAGTCGCGAGTTACTTGCCCGCCTGCCGCGCGGCGCGCATCGATCCAGCGAAAGCGCTGCAGTCCGAGTAATCCATTTGGGAGCGCGGAGAGTCTCTTTGCGCTCATCGACGACGCGCTGCCGACTGACTTTCAAGATCCCGTCAGTCGCGAATTTTGCTCGTTGGAAATTTTGAGGCTGACAGGAATTTCGCACTCCCCGTGAGGGTGTTGAGAAAAGACGGGAATCTTCACGCTTCCCAGCGTCC
>Ga0068856_100007103_pt1 | contig 10934 bp, 8 predicted proteins | sample KBSCornC62_FD_66595 | JGI IMG/M metagenome (GOLD analysis project Ga0068856, IMG submission 66595) | Corn rhizosphere microbial communities from Kellogg Biological Station, Michigan, USA - KBS Corn C6-2 | ecosystem: Host-associated > Plants > Roots > Rhizosphere > Soil ... | reverse complement strand
CGCTCGAGAGCTTCTCGATCGCGTCGCTCATCATGTTCTGGTTGTTGTTGAGGTTTTGATACGCGTTGAGCGCCGAAACGTTGGTGTTGATGACCAGACTCATTTTATTTCCTCCATGATTCCTGAGTCTCAGGGGACGGCCGGTGTGGCCTGGGCAGTCCATCCGTGGGCTGCCACGTCTCTTATCGACCTGCCAGGGAGCTACTTAAGCCGAGCGGCCGATTTGTTGATCAGGCGATCTGGACGAGCGGCGCGCCGACGATGACCTCGCCGCGCACGTTCGACATCGCGAGCCGCTCGCTCAACGTGCTGCGCATGCCGAGCGCCCGGCAATACGCGGCCTTGGTAGCCGCCGCGCGGCCGGACTCCGCCGCCTGGAGCGGCTCCGCGTCTGACTGGGCGACGTGCTTGAGCCCGTCGCGCATGATCCGCAGGGCCTCCGCGCGCATCTGCGAAACGCGCGATTCGCTGACACCGAGCTCGGCGGCGATGTCAGTCATCTGCCGCTCCTGGAAGAAGTACGCGGTGACGACGACGCGCAACCGCTCGGGCAGTTCGGCGATCGCGTCGTGCAAGTAGCCCAGCTCCTCCCGGCGGAGCAAGGTCGTCTCAGGTCCGCTGGATCCGTCGGAGACGGCGTGCGCCCCGGTGTCCGGAGCAAAGCTTTCGATGCTGAGGACGCCCGCGCGGGCCACGTCGGCCTCGAGCGCGGCTAGCTCGGAGATCGCGATGCCCATCGTCGCCGCGATCTCGTCGGGCCGCGGCGTGCGGCCGAGCGCGGCGGCCAGTTGGGAACGGACCGAGTCGGCCTCGCGCGCCCGGGTCCGCACCGAGCGAGCAGCCCAGTCCATACCCCGCAACTCGTCCATGATCGCGCCGCGGATGCGGATGGCCGCGAAGCGGGCGAAGGGCACACCCCGGGCTTCATCGAAGTTCTGGGCGCTGACGACGAGGGCAACCATGCCGGCTGAGGACAGCTCGTCACGGCTCACGTGCGCCGGAACCTTCGCCAGCATCTCGCGAACCAGGTGACCGACCAACGGCAGGTTCTCGCGAATCAGCTTTTCGGTCGCGTTCGCCTCGACCTCGCAAGCGCTAGGCATCGAAGGGGCCTCCTGTCAGGCCAACCCAGTTCTTCTGGATTGCCTAGTCGGTTTGCGACCCCCGCGATGCCGCAAATGCTGATCGTTAGATCTTCGTGTGAAGATCAACTCTGATGAACCTAATGGACTGCTCCCGCTTAACGCTAGTCCAACACCAGACATTCATGTGAAGTCTGTGTCACATTTTGTGTATCGAACCGTGACCGATTAACTGTCCGCGTCGACGAAATGCCGCGAATCACACTAGTCTGCTCGTATCCCCCGATGAATGGTCACGCACGGCGATCCCTCAGGTTCGTTGCGTCGCAGCCGATTGGTCAGGCCGAGCGAATATCACGGCGGTCGCGGCCCCCGGCGCGGCTCCCGTGGAGACATTCGTCGAGACAACACGTGGCAAAACGGCACAAGACACGACGAGACAAAGGACGTGCAAAGGATGGCGGTCCAGATGGACAGTGATCGTGGCGATGTCGACAGGAGCGATGTCGCCTCTCTGACCGGCTTGGCGACCGCGCTGTGGGACGTCCGCGACGCCATGGGCGACGTTCTGTTCAAGCTGGCCACTGAGCGCCTGATCGTCACCGCCGGTGAAGTGCGCTGGCTGTCTGCCGCCAACCGGGCTCTTGAGGACTCCCTCGATCACCTGAGATCCCTGGAACTCATCCGGGCCATGGAGGCCGACGCCGCCGCCTCAGCGGCAGGCTTGCCGCCCGGCGCCACCCTCGCCGCGCTCGCGCACCAGGTGCCCGAACCTTGGTCGGGCATGCTCCTCGGTCACCGCTCGGCCTTGCTGGAGCTGGCTGGGGAGATCGCGTCGTCCGCCGATGAGAACCGGCGATTGCTGGATGCCGGCTCCCGCCAACTGCGCGACACCCTCAACTCCATCACCGCCTCGACCGGCGTCTACGACGCCAAGGGCGTCACGCAGTCGGCCGCCGACCGGCTACGGCGCTTGGACGAGCAGGCCTGAGTCCATGACGAGTTTCTCGGCCCTGACCAACGCCGCGGCCGCCCTCGCCGCCCAGAGTTACGGGATGCAGATCACCGGCCAGAACATCGCGAACGCCGACACCGAGGGCTATACCCGCGAACGGGTGAACGAGGTGGCCACCGGCCCGGTCCCCGGCGTCGTAACGCTCTACGCCACGTCGTCGAAGACGGCCGGGACAGTGAACGCGCTCGGCGCGAGCCGGCTCAACGACCCGCTCATCGACGCCCGGGCCCGGACACAGGAAGGTCTGAGCGGCTACGCCGACACCGCGGCCACGACGATGTCCGACATCGAGACCAACTTCAACGAGCCGAGCGACACCGGGCTGACCGAGCAGCTCAACTCGTACTGGAAGGACTGGTCGGCGGTGGCCAACAACCCGTCCGACAGCGCGGCCCGCAGCGCCCTGCTGCAACAGGCCAACACGGTCACCGACACCCTGCACTCGACGAGCAGCGCGTTGAGCCAACTCGAGACCGACACGCAGGCCGGTCTGGCCTCCTCGGTCAGCCAGATCAACACGCTGGCCGGGCAGGTTGGTCAGCTCAACGCGCAAATCGCCGTCGACCAGGCGACCGGGCACGACAACCCGTCGCTCAGCGACCAGCGAGACCTGCTCCTGTCGAAGCTCGCGACGTTGGGCGGCGCGCAAAGCCAACTTCAACCAGATGGCACCGCGACTGTGACGATGGGTGGGCTCACCCTGGTCGCCGGCGCCACGGCAAGCACGGTCGCCGTGAACGGAAGCAACCTGCTCACGGTCGGCGGAACTGCGGTGACACTGAGCAGCGGTCAGGCGCAGGCCCAGTCGCAGGCGCTCACGACGACACTGCCCGGCTTTCAGGCGTCGCTGGACGCCGTCGCCAGCAAACTGGCCTCCGACGTCAACTCACTGCACACGTCCGGCTACGACCTCAACGGCAACCCGGGCGGGGCGTTCTTTTCCGGCGCCACCGCGGCGACGATCTCCGTGGCGATCACAGATCCGACGGCAGTGGCCGCTTCGGCCACACCGTCGGCGTCCGGAAACCTCGACAACGGTCTGGCTACCCAGCTGGCCGCACTCGGCACATCCACCACCGGAGCCGACGCCGCCTATCGAACGCTGGTCGCCAACGTCGGCAGCGCCTCGCAGCGAGCCACCGAGCAGAGCACCGTCCAGGACTCGGTCACCGCGTCGGCGAAGTCGCTCCAAGCCTCGTCTTCGGGCGTCAGCTACGACGACGAAGTCACCAACCTGCTGACATTCCAGCGTGCCTACCAGGCGTCCTCGCGGGTACTGACCACCGTCGACGACATGCTCGACACGTTGATCAACCGCACCGGAAGGGTCGGACTGTGACGGTTCTACGGGTGACCGAGGCGAACGCGGCGTCAGGGTCGCTGGCCGGGCTACAGGCGGCGGCGTCGCGGCTGTCGGCCCTGCAGACGCAGCTGTCGTCCGGACGAAAGATCACCAAGCCGTCCGACGACCCCGTCGGCACGGTCGCGGCCCTGGCGTTGCGTGGGCAGCTGCAGCGTTCGAACCAGTACCAGGCCAACGCTTCGTCCGGCATTGGCTGGCTCAGTCAGGTCGACAGCACATTGTCGTCGGTCCAGACCCAGGCGCAGCAAGTCAGGACGCTGATCCTGCAGGGGTCCAACACGGGCGCCAACGACGCCAGCTCGAGAAACGCGCTCGCCGACAGCGTCGACCAGCTCCGGCAGTCGATGCTCGCGCTCGCGAACACGACCTACGAGGGACGGCCGATCTTCGGCGGAACGACCGCCGGGAGCGCCGCCTTCGACTCGAGCGGCGCGTACGTGGGCGACACGGGTTCGATCGTTCGGACCGTCGGGGCCAACGACGACGTGCAGATCAACCAGACCGGCACGGCGGTCTTCGGCCCGAACGGCGGCAACCTGTTCGACCTCCTGACGACCGTCTCGAGCGACCTTCGAACCAACCCGTCCGGCCTCAGCGGCGACCTCGCAAGCCTGGACGCGGCGATGAGCAATCTGAGCGCCCAGCAAGGCCAGGCCGGCTCGGTCTATCAGCGCGTCCAGCTGGTCCAGACGAACGCGAGCAAGACCTCGCTGCAGCTCACGACCGAGCTCTCCGGCCTGCAGGACGTCGACGTGGCGGACATGGCGATCCAGGTCTCCTCGGCCAACTTGACCTATCAGGCGTCTCTGCAGACGACCGCGAACATCCGGCAGACATCGTTGCTGGACTACTTGAAGTGAGGACGGGCGAGCCCACGTGACCACCATGCTTGACGCGACCGAAGAGACCGCTCGGGGCAACATCGTCGAGTTTGTGAGCCCGATCCTGGGCTTCGCCGACGAAACCAGCTTCGCCCTCGCGCCGCTGGAGGAGTCCGGCACCCTGTGGTCGCTGACTTCGACCCAGACGCCGGGGCTCACTTTTGTGCTCGCCTCGCCCGGGCCCTTCTTTCCGGACTACGCGCCCGCCATAGAAGAGAGCGCGGTCGCCGGGTTGTCCGCGAATGGCGAGGAACTGGCACTACTGGTGATCCTCACCGTCTCGGGCCCGATCCGCACCGCGACCGCCAACCTGATGGCCCCCATCGTCTTGGCGCCCAACCAGCACCGTGGCCTGCAGGTGGTCCTGGCCGACGAGACCCTTCCGCTGCGCGCCCCGCTGGATTCGGCCGGTTAGAGTTCGGGAGATGATCGAAAACCCGGTCATCTCGTCCTCGATCGCACCGGAGTTCCTTTGTTGATCTTGACGCGCCGCGTCGGCGAGAGCGTGGTCATCGATAACAACATCATCGTGACCGTCGTCGAGGTCCGCGGCGACGCGGTGCGGATCGGAATCGACGCGCCCCGATCGGTCGACGTGCACCGTGAAGAGGTCTATCGCGAGCTGCAGGAGGCCAACCGGCAAGCCGCCTCGCCAGACAGCGAAGCCATCGAGGAACTCAAGACATTCGTCGCCGGGTCGTCCGAGAGCGACACCGATCCGGTGACGTAACCGGCTCGGGAACTCACATTGGCGGTTCGACGCCCAGAGCGGTGTTGAGCTCGCCACGCGGTGCGAGCGCCGGGTCTCCGAGCAGGCGAGTGAGCCGGATGCCCTTCGCGGCCTGGACCAGCTTGTTCTGCAGCAGCAGGCGCTCGGAGGTCAACACCCAACGCTCAGCCTCGGAGGCCGTGGTGAACGGGCCGACCAAGAGCCGGACCTTCGCACCGTCGGAGGTCATGACGTAGTGGCTGAAACTAGGCGTCGCGTCAGCGCTGACCGGCGTCGCCCTCTCCGAGCCCCGGCGCAGAAAGCGCCGGTACTCCGCGACCCACTCGTCTGGAACGGTGTCGAACATGTAGCTCCCCCCGAAGCCAACGCGGTCGTTACTAACAGTGAGACCGGCTGCGCGGGGGCCACAGACGACTAACGTGAGTTTAACTCGGCGATCTCAGCTTGGCCAGCGGCCAGCGAACCCTCCCTGTCGTGTCTGCGGTCCAACCCCGACTGTCGAACCCGAAAGTCACCTGTCCCGAGTGAGAGACTGGAGCTCTGATCACCCATCTCACGAGGACGGCCAGTGCCTGACCAACCGCACATTCGCCCGGACGCCTCCGGCGAGCTCGCAGCGCTGATGGCGTCGAGGATCCTGATCCTCGACGGGGCGATGGGCACAGCCATCCAGCGGGACCGCCCGGATGAAGCGGGCTATCGAGGCGAACGGTTCGCCGACTGGCCGAGCGACGTGCAGGGCAACAACGACCTGCTCACCCTGACCCAGCCCGACATCATCACCGGCATACACCGCGAATACCTCGAAGCGGGCGCGGACATCATCGAGACCAACACCTTCAGCGCCAACGCCGTCTCGCTGGCTGACTACGGGATGCAGGAGCTCGCGTACGAGCTCAACTACACCTCGGCCCGTTTGGCCCGGACCGAGTGCGATCGCATGACGGCGCTGAACCCGGACAAACCCCGATACGTGGCCGGCGCCCTCGGCCCCACCACCCGGACCGCGTCCATCTCCCCCGACGTGAATGATCCCGGCGCGCGCAATCTCAGCTACGCCGAGCTCGTCGACGCCTATCTGGAGGCGGCGCGTGGACTCGTCGAAGGCGGCGCCGACCTCCTGCAGATCGAGACGATCTTCGACACGCTCAACGCCAAGGCGGCGATCTTCGCCGTCGAGACTCTCTTCGAGGAGTACGGCCGCCGCTGGCCGATCGTCATCTCGGGAACGATCACCGACGCGTCCGGGCGAACCCTGTCCGGGCAGGTGACGGAGGCGTTCTGGAACTCGGTCCGGCATGCGCGCCCCCTTCTCGTCGGCCTCAACTGCGCGTTGGGCGCGAAAGAGCTGCGCCCTTACATCGCCGAGATGTCGAGGGTCGCCGACACATACGTCTCGGCTTATCCCAACGCGGGTCTCCCCAACGCCTTCGGGGAGTACGACGAGTCACCTGAGGAGACGGCGGCCATCGTCGCCGAGTTCGCCGACGCCGGCTTCGTCAACCTGGCCGGTGGCTGCTGCGGCACCACCCCGGCGCACATCGCGGCGATCGCCGAGCGGCTGGACGGCAAGGAACCGCGCCCCCTCGCCGTCCGCGAGCCGGCGTGCCGCCTTGCCGGTCTCGAGCCGCTCGACATCGACGAAAGTTCGCTGTTCGTCAACGTCGGCGAGCGCACGAACATCACCGGCTCGGCCCGCTTCCGCAAGCTGATCCGCGACGGCGATTACCCGGCCGCCTTGTCCGTGGCTCGCCAGCAGGTCGAGAACGGCGCCCAGGTCATCGACATCAACATGGACGAAGGCATGATCGACGGCGTCGCGGCGATGGATCGCTTCGTCAAGTTGATCGCCAGCGAACCAGATATCAGCCGGGTCCCGGTGATGATCGACTCGTCCAAGTTCGAGGTGATCGAGACCGGACTGCGCTCCGTTCAGGGCAAGCCGATCGTCAACTCGATCTCCCTCAAGGAAGGCGAGGAGAAGTTCCGGCGCGAGGCGTCACTATGCCGAAAATACGGCGCTGCGGTCGTCGTCATGGCCTTCGACGAGCAGGGTCAGGCCGACAACCTCGAACGCCGCCAGACGATCTGCGCGCGCGCATACCGGATCCTGGTGGACGAAGTCGGCTTCCCCCCCGAGGACATCATCTTCGACCCGAACATCTTCGCCGTCGCCACCGGCATCGAGGAACACGCCAACTACGGGCTGGACTTCATCGAGGCGACGCGCTGGATAAAGCAGAACCTGGCCGGCGCGAAGGTGTCCGGCGGCGTCTCGAACGTGTCCTTCTCCTTCCGTGGCAACAACGCCGTGCGTGAGGCGATCCACGCTGTATTTCTGTATCACGCCGTCGCGGCCGGCATGGATATGGGCATCGTCAACGCCGGTGCTCTCGTCGTCTACGACCAGGTCGATCCCCGGCTGCGGGAGCGGATCGAGGACGTCATCCTCAACCGTCGGCCGGACGCCACTGAGCGGCTGCTCGAAATTGCCCAGGAGTTCGCAGGCGAGGGGGCGAAGTCCGAAACGGTCAACGAGGAATGGCGCTCGTTGCCCGTCGACGAGCGGATCACCCACGCGCTCGTCAAGGGCATCGACAGCTTCGTCGAAGCCGACACGGAGGAGCTGCGGGCGCTCATCGCCGCCCGCGGAGGCGCCCCGATCGAGGTCATCGAGGGCCCGCTCATGGCCGGCATGAACGTGGTCGGCGATCTGTTCGGCGCCGGGAAGATGTTCCTGCCACAGGTCGTGAAATCAGCGCGGGTGATGAAGAAGGCGGTCGCCTACCTCATCCCGTTCATCGAGGACGGCAAGTCCGAGGGCGGGCGCGCCAGCTCCGCCAACGGCACCGTCGTCATGGCGACGGTGAAGGGCGACGTGCACGACATCGGCAAGAACATCGTCGGCGTCGTGCTCCAGTGCAACAACTACGACGTGATCGACCTCGGCGTGATGGTGCCGGCGCAGAAGATCCTCGACGCCGCCAAGGAGCATGGCGCCGATGTGATCGGACTGTCCGGATTGATCACGCCGTCGCTCGACGAGATGGTGAACTTCGCGGCCGAGATGGAGCGCCAAGGTTTCGACATCCCGCTCATGATCGGGGGCGCCACGACCTCGCGAGCGCACACCGCCGTGAAAGTGGACAAGAAGTACCACGGGCCAGTGATCTGGGTGAAGGACGCGTCGCGGTCGGTCCCGGTCGTCGCCGCGCTGTTGTCCGATGATCAGCGGCCGGCGCTCCTGAACGACGTGCGGAGCGACTACGACTCGCTGCGTGAACGCTATGCGGCCCGCAACGAGGCGAAAGCCCTGCTACCGATCGCGGCCGCCCGCGCCGGCCGCACGCCGATCGACTGGACGGGCTACCACCCGCCGCGCCCACGAATGATCGCCCAGCAAGTCCGGGACGCCCACACCGACGACTACCACGCCTCCGCGCGCCCGGTGCAGTTCACGCGCACGTTCGACGACTATTCGCTGGCGGAGCTGCGCGATTACATCGACTGGCAGCCGTTCTTCAACACGTGGGAGATGAAGGGGCGCTTCCCGGACATCCTCAACAACCCGGCCAGTGGCGAGGCGGCCCGCAAGTTGTGGGAGGACGCGCAGCGGATGCTCGACAGGGCGATCAACGAGAAGTGGCTGACCGCCTCGGGCGTCCTCGGCCTGTTCCCCGCCAACGCCACGGATGATGACATCGAGGTCTACTCGGACGAGTCCCGGACCCAGGTGTTGACCACGTTGCACGAGCTGCGCCAGCAGTCCGAACATCGCTCCGGAGTTCCGCACCGCTCACTCGCGGACTACATCGCGCCACGCTCGAGCGGTCTGCGCGACTACGTGGGCGCGTTCGCCGTCACCGCCGGCCTGGGCATCGCAGAGAAGATCGCCGAGTTCAAAGCAGCCCTGGACGACTACAGCGCCATCCTGCTGGAGTCGTTGGCGGACCGGCTGGCCGAGGCCTTCGCCGAACGCCTGCACGAGCGGGTGCGAACGGACTTCTGGGGGTATGCGCCTGACGAGTCGCTCGGCAACGAGTCGCTGATCAAGGAGAGCTATATCGGCATCCGCCCGGCGCCGGGCTACCCCGCTTGCCCCGAGCACACGGAAAAGCAGACCATCTGGAAACTCCTTGATGTTGAAGAGAACACCGGGATAAGGCTGACTGAGAGCATGGCGATGTGGCCGGGCGCGTCTGTCAGCGGTCTCTACTTCTCACACCCGCAATCGCAATACTTCGTCGTCGGGCACCTCGGCCGTGATCAGGTCGAGGATTACGCCAAACGAAAGGGCTGGACGACTGCCGAAGCGGAGAAATGGCTGTCGCCGAATCTCGGGTATCGCACTGACGACGAGTAGAGGGCCGAAAGTCGGATATCGGTAGTCGCAGCCATTTAGAGTCGGGCAATTCCGATGTAACCAGTTTCCGGGGCGCCTTTGTGGATTTCCGTGACTCTGTGTCCTCAAGTCGGCTTATGCGACGCCGATCTAGTGACTGCAAAGCGCTCACACGGAATGCGCCTCGGAGGTCGCGGCATGTTCGGTTCGCGAAGTTCCCTTGCTGGGTGGAGCTTGGTTGCCGTCTTGTCCTTTCCGTTCGCGCTGGTACTCGGAAGCGGCGGCCGGCTCGGCGACATTCCTGCGCCCACCTACGGCGTTGTGGTGAGCGCGCTGATCCTCATGACCGTGCGCATGTGCGTGTGGGGCTTCTTCTGGCGAAACTGGCGCCGAGCCGAGCGCCGGCGGCAGACTGAGGCCAACCGCAGGCTTGTCGCGCTGGCCGAGAGCAGTCGGGAACTGCTGTGGGAGACGCGCGACGATCATTTCGTGTATCTCGCTCCGACCGTGGCCGAGTATCTCGGCTACGAGCCCGAGGAACTCCTCGGCCGGCCGGCCGCAGTGGTGTTCGCCGACTTCGACCGACCACGCGCCGCCGCCCTCGCGCAAGCCTCCCGGGAGAGCGCGTGCGGCTGGCGGAACGAGCCGTACACATTCCGCACCAAGGGCGGCGAACTGCGCGACTTCCTGAGCACCGGCTTCGCCCAGACCGATGAGTCCGGCAAGGTGATCGGTTTCGCCGGAGCGCTGCGCGGCATCGACGAACTGGGAGAGAGACAGCAGGTCGATCAGCTCAGAGCGAAGATCCGCAGCACGATCGAGAACCGCTCGATGTCGACCGTCTTCCAGGTCGTCATAGACACCACGTCGAACGCCGCGGTCGGCGCCGAGGCGTTGTCGCGGTTTCCGGCGGACGACGCCATGATGACTCCGGAGCGGTGGTTCTCCGCCGCCGCGCGCGCGGGCCTGGGGGTCGAGCTCGAAGTGGCGGCCATCCGACAGGCGCTGGCGATCGGCGCCTCCACACTGCCGCGCGACCTCTTCCTGTCCGTCAACGTCTCGCCGGCCGCAGTGCTCAGCGGTCAACTGGAGTCGATTGTCGACGAGTCGGGCTGGTCACCCGCGATGCTCGTCCTCGAGATCACCGAACATGTGAGCGTCGAGGATTACGCCGAACTCACCGCGCTCACTACCCCACTGCGGCGACGCGGACTTCGACTGGCCGTCGATGACGCCGGCGCGGGCTACGCGTCTTTCCGGCACATCCTCGCACTACGCCCGGACTACATAAAGCTCGATCGAGGCCTGATCGCCGGCATCGACACCGATCCGGGCAAGCGGGCCCTGGTCAAAGCGGTGACGACCTTCGCGGGCGACATCGGCGCCACCGTGATCGCGGAAGGAGTCGAAAACGCCTCCGAACTGCGCGCCGCCGCCGCTCTGGGCGCGCAAGGAGCTCAGGGCTACCACATCTGCGCGCCGACGGCGGTCAGTGAATGGCCGAGCATTTATCGAGAGCAG
>Ga0068856_100007099_pt1 | contig 10936 bp, 6 predicted proteins | sample KBSCornC62_FD_66595 | JGI IMG/M metagenome (GOLD analysis project Ga0068856, IMG submission 66595) | Corn rhizosphere microbial communities from Kellogg Biological Station, Michigan, USA - KBS Corn C6-2 | ecosystem: Host-associated > Plants > Roots > Rhizosphere > Soil ... | reverse complement strand
GACATGAGGCCGGCGATTTCCAGCGGAAGCGATCGTTGCTCCTCCCGATCGACGGCGCTCAAGCCGCCCCGGGCGCCGATCACGAGATTCACAGCGGCGGCGATCTCTTCGTCGGAACATCCGACCGCGACCACATTGTGCGAATCGTGGGCGACTGATGAAGCGATCGCGCCCCTGGCAAATCCGAAGCCCCGTATGAAGCCGACCGCTGGGGCCGCCGGGGCATAGCGATTCACGACCACGATCTTCAGGATATCGCGACCGATATCCGGGAGAATTTGGCCTTCCGTCGTCCGCAGCTTTTCGACAACTACGCCCGTCACCAGCTCACCATCGAACGCCTCAATCACCTGCACGTCGACTTCCGGAGCAGCGGCGCGGATCGCCAGGTCCGAGGCAGAGATCGAAGGCGCGGCGAAGCGATTCACCGCCTCGACCGGGATGGACGGGAGCAATGACCGACCCTCGGCAGCGACGCGCTGCCCATCGATCCAGGTCTCCAGAACTCGAAAATCCTTCAGATCCTCGACGATGATAAAGTCCGCCGGATCGCCGGCGCGCAACAGCCCGACCCTCAGGTGGTAGTGCTCGACCGGATGCAAACAGGCGGCAATGAGGACATCGAAGACATCCGCCCCACCCGCTACTGCGCGAGCGGCGAGTCGATTGATGTGTCCCCGCACCAGCGCATTGGGATGGAGGTCGTCCGTACAGAGCATGCATCGATCGGGATGGCTCACGAGCAGCGGCTCCAGAGCCGCGAAATTCCGCGCCGCCGATCCTTCGCGGATGGAGATCAGCATGCCCGCACGGATTTTATCCAGCGCCTCGGGCAGCGCCATACACTCGTGATCGGTCTGGATCCCTGCGGCCGCATAGCGGGCGGCATCCTGGCCGCGCAGACCCGGTGCGTGACCGTCCACAGGTTTCCCGAGTGAATGCGCCGCGGCAATCTTGCCAAGTAGCTCCGGATCTCCCGAGAGCACGCCCGGCCAGTTCATCACCTCGCTCAGGTAGCCGATATCCGCACGGCCGAGCAGCGACTGGACCTCCGCCAAACCAAGCGTCGCTCCGGCCGTTTCGAAAGTCGTGGCGGGAACACACGATGGCGCTCCGAAGCAGAACTTGAACGGCGTCTGGCGGGCATTCGCCAGCATGAACTCGACACCCGCCGTCCCGAGAACGTTCGCGATCTCGTGAGGATCGCTCACCGTCCCCACCGTGCCGTGGATGACTGCCAGGCGGGCAAACTCGGTCGGCGGGAGCATCGAACTCTCCACGTGCACGTGCGCGTCCACAAACCCTGGCATGATAAAGCGCTGCGGCGCATCCGCGGTCTCGCGAATCTCCTCGATCTGCTCACCATCGATCGTCAGTTCGCCCGGGAAAATCCGGCGGCGGTGCAAATCGACGATCTGGCCTGACAGCGTCTCCTTCATAAGCGTCTCCGAATTTCGTGGAAAATCGCCTCGCAAGTCGCGGGGGCTGGAAGGGCGACCAGTCCGCCGCGAGAACCGAATGCCGCTATGGCATCGCGGAGAGCTTCCCTCACCGAGATCGCAAGCATAAGGGGAGGTTCGCCCACGGCTTTGCCACCATGAATCGTGCCCTGTTGCGCCGCCATTGGCAGGAGGCGGATGCGGAAATCCTCGGGTGCGTCGCTGAAAGCCGGGATCGCATATGTGCTGGCGCTATGCGTCAGCAATCGTCCCTTTTCATCCCAGAGCAATTCCTCGCGAGTGAGCCAGCCCATTCCCTGCACGAAGCCACCCTCGATCTGGCCACGATCCACGCCGGGATTCAATGACTCACCCACGTCGTGAAGGATATCCACGCGGCGCACACGATGCATTCCGGTCCATCCGTCCACCTCGACCTCGCTCACCGCCGCCCCTCCTGCGAAATAATAAAATGGCCGCCCCTTTCCGAGTGCGCGGTCCCAATGAATATCGGGCGTTTTATAGAATCCTGTCGCCGATAGTGAGATGCGCTCGAGGTGCGCCTTCGCGCAGAGCTCCGCGAAACCGATCGATTTCTCCGGACCTGTCGCAAACAATACCCGCCCGTCCGCGAAGACAGGCTCTTCGGCAGGATGGGCGCCGAGCAGTTTGGCAGCCAGCACGCCGAGCCGCGCCTTGAGCTTCAGACATGCGGCGCTCACGGCCGCGCCATTGAGGTCCGCACCGCATGAAGCGGCTGTCGCCGAGGTATTCGGGACCTTGTCGGTGCGCGTCGCCATCATTCGGATTTTCTCCGCCGGCAGACCCAGCTCCCGCATGGCGATGCCCAGGATCTTCGTGTGCACCCCCTGCCCCATCTCGGTGCCGCCGTGATTGATCTGCACGCTGCCATCTCCGTATGCGAGGACGAGGGCCCCGGCCTGATTGTAAGGGGTGAACGTAAAGGAAATCCCAAACTTCACCGGCGTGACCGCCAGCCCGCGCTTCACCATGGGATGCCGCGCATTCCATTCGTCCACCTGCCGGCGCCGGGCAGTAAAATCCGCGTCCGAGAGGACGCCGCTCCAGAGTTCGCGAATCCGATTGTCGCCAATCTCCTGCCCATAAGGGGTGGTATTGGTCTCACCAGTGCCATGGTACAAATTGCGCTCCCGGACGGTCTCCGGCGGCAGGCCCAGCGTGCGGGCAATGCGGTCCATGATGTCCTCGATCACCACAATGCCCTGCGGCCCGCCGAAGCCCCGGAAGGCGGTATTCGACACGAGGTTTGTCTTCGCGACGCGGCCGGAGAATTCGACGTGCGGCAGATAGTAGGCGTTATCGAGATGAAACAATGCCCGGTCGGTGATCGGCAGCGAGAGATCGAGCGACCAACCACCGTTCGAAATCAAGTCGATGCGCGCCGCAAGCACTCGCCCGTCATTGTCGAATCCGACCTCGAAATCCGCGTGGAAAGGATGCCTCTTTCCCGTGAGCTGCATGTCGACATCACGGTCGAGCTGGATTCGCACAGGCCGGCCGGTTTTCCACGAGGCGATGGCAACGAGAGCGGCCCATGTATTTCCCTGCGTCTCCTTGCCGCCGAATCCGCCGCCCATTCGCGGAGCCTCCACCACCACCTCGTTGCGTTGGAGACCGAGCACCTGCGCGACGATCGTCTGGATCTCGGTGGGATGCTGCGTCGAGCTACTCACGAAGATCCCCCCGTCAGGCAGCATCTCCGCCCATGCAGCATGCGTCTCGAGATAGAAATGATCCTGCCCGCCGATCGCGAGCTGACCCGAGAGCTTCCGAGACGCGGCAGCGAGCGCCGCGCGCACATCGCCGCGTCGGATGTAGTTTGGCTCGGTGTGAAAACTCGATGCAGCCAGTGCGTCGGCGATGGTCAGGATCGCAGGCATGGGCTCGTACTCCACCTCGACCGCCTCTGCGGCGGCGCGACAGTCCGCCTCCGACTCCCCGACTACGCAGGCCACCATGTGGCCGTGGAATTCGACGGCTGTATCGGCGAGCAAAATCTCGTCCGGCCGGGAGCAGCCCACATCGTTCACTCCTGGGACATCGCCTGCGGTCAGCACCGCGACGACTCCGTGCATCGCCGCCGCACGCGTCGTATCGATACGCAGGATCCGAGCGCGCGCATGGGGCGAGCAGACCGGCCAGAGTGTGAGCATCCCCCCGCGCCGCAGGGCGATATCCTCGACGTACTGCGCGCGGCCCGTCGCATGCCCGACGGCGCTTTCGTGCGCGATATTGCGCGAGCAGTCACCCCCATGTAGCGCGCTGTGATCCCACGCTTCGGACGGCGTCTCCTCGGGATACTCCCCCTCTCCTGCCGCGAATTTCCGCCAAAGGCTGGCGACGAGCTGCGCACGATACGCTGCGCTCCCGCGAGCGTCGGATATGGGAGCAAATGCGCCCTCCAATATCCCAGCGACGGTATCGATCGATGCTTGATCGAGCGGCCTCCCGACCAGCCACTCCGCAGCCTCGCGCGCGATCGCCGGAGTAGGTGCGACTCCCCCGAAGACCAGATTCGCAGTGCGAATCAGTCCATTCGCATCCAGGTCCAACCGGAACGCTCCCGACACAATGCTGATGTCCAGCTCCCGTCGCTTGGAGACCTTGAGAAATGCCGCGCGGCGCGCGACTGCTTCGTCCGACATCCCGCGCGGAATCCGTATGGATACGATGATCTCATCCGGCGCCAGGGCAGTCTTTCGATACCCGATAAAGAAGTCCTCGATCGGCAGCAGTCGAGTCCCAGCCAAGGATCGCAGCTCGAGACGGGCGTCCAGCGAGATGAGGACGGGCGCGCTGTCTCCGATTGGCGACGCCGTCGCGAGGTTTCCACCGAGTGTCGCGCGATTCCGGATCTGCCGGGATGCGAAGACCCGCATCATCGCAGCGATCGAGGGATATTCTATGCCGAGCGCTTCTTCGATGGCAGTCAGAGGTGCAGCCGCACCGATCATCCATTCGTTGGGAGCAGCGAGGCATTTGCACAGCTCGGGAATCGCCTCGAGCGAAATCAATAAGGGGAATTTCCGGCCTTTCTTGTTGATCTCCACCCCGATCTCGGTCGCACCCGCAACCAACGACGCCTCGGGATAACGCGTGCGGAGATCGAGCAGTTCATCCAGCGTGGTCGGGCGCAGGAAGATTCCGTCGCCATCGTATGCGAGTTCCGGAATTCCATTCGATGCCTGCGAGGAATCGAGTCGATACCGATCATGGCAGGACTCGCGAAAAACTTCACGAGCCGCGTCGCGAATGGCGCGGTATCCAGTGCATCGGCAGAGATTGCCGCAAAGCTGGTCGGCCGCAGCATCGGGCTGGTCCAGTCCCCCGCGATGTGCGCCTTCGAACAGCGACATCACGAACCCCGGCGTGCAATAGCCGCATTGCGATCCGTAATGCCGCACCATCGACTCCTGCACCGGATGCAGCTTCTCCGGTTCCGCCAGTCCCTCCACGGTGACGATCTCCCGGCCGGCGAACATTGGCAGCAATGCGATGCAGGCATTCACCGTGCGCCAGGTGGGGCGACCGGCGGAGTCCCGATCGAGCAGAGCGACCGAGCATGCGCCGCAGTCACCCTCCGCACATCCCTTCTTGGACCCAGTGAATCCATTCGCTCGCAGCCAATCGAGGAGTGACATCCCGGACGGCGCTCGCGTCACGGTGTGCCGCACGCCATTGATCGTGAGATCGAAGCTGTCCGCGCACGTGCTGGCCAGACTTCTCGGGGCGTGCATATCGGAAATGCTATTCGAAGATCGTGGAATTTCCAATGCTACTCAGCGAGCCGCCTTAAAACCGAGGCAAGCACCGCGACCCCCTTGCCGATCGCATCCGCGGTCGCAAATTCGTCGGGCCGATGGCTCCAGCCATTCCTACAAGGAATAAAGATCATTGCGGTCGGACACACGCGCGCCATGAAAAGCGAGTCGTGGTAAGCACGGCTGATCATCCGTCGCACACTGCATCCGCACGTTTCCGCGGCTGCGCAAATCGCATCCACCAATGCGGGGTCACACGTCGCCGGAGGATCCGAATTGATGACCTCGAAAGTGCATGTCACGCCTCGCCGATCTACGATGGTGGATATCGCTTCACGAATTTGAGCCTCAGCCTGATCGCGGACATCCTGCCGGGTATCGCGCAGATCGATCTCGACGATTGCCCGCGATGGCACGCTATTGATCGCCCCCGGCTCAATACGGAAGACACCGGTGGTCGCGACCGTATCCTCACTCTCCGAGTCGATCGCCGCTCGCTCCACAGCCAGGGCGATTTCCGCGGCAGCCAGCGCGGCATCGCGTCTCTCCGGCATGAGCACCGCCCCCGCATGTCCGCCCTCTCCCTCGATGGTCACACGAAAAGCTGCCGGGGCGGCGATCTTCTCGACTGCACCGATATCGATGCCCTCCCTCTCGAGCAGCGGTCCCTGCTCGATGTGCAACTCTACAAAGGCGTGGTAAGCCCCGGCATCCAGCCGAACAGACTCCACGTCCCCCTCGCAGCCCGCATGCCGACGCAATTCCTCGAAGGTGTTTCCCTCGGCATCGCGCAATTCCAATGCTCGGGTGGGCTCCAGTGCTCCGGAAAGCAATCGGCTGCCGAGACACCCCAGGCCGAAACGCGTCGGCTCCTCGGCGGTAAACATGAGGATCTCCAATGTCCGGCGGGGCTGAAAGCCTTCGTGCCGCAAAGATCGAAATGCTTCGAGAGCGCCGAGCACGCCGACCACCCCATCGTACCGGCCGGCATTTGGGATCGCATCCGTGTGGGAACCAGTAGCGACGGGTTTCAGCTCCGGTGATGAACCCGGCCATCTCGCGAAGAGATTCCCCGCCGCATCCTGCCGGACCAGCAAACCCTCTGCCGCGAACTTCTCCGCCAGCCATTTTCGCGCGCGCACGTCCTCGTCGGAGAACAGCACGCGCGTGACCGCTGGGGCCGGAGCCGACGAAATCGCGGCGAGTTCTTCAATCTCTGCCTGAAGCCGGGGGGAATCCACGCTCATGCCATCGGGCTGCGATTGATATCCTTGTAGTAAAGATAGCGCGTGGGCTCGTTCCCCATCGCGACGAACCACTGGGGGCAATAGGGAGCCATCCAGATCGAATCCCCTGCGCATACGGGATACCAATCCTCCTCGAGGCGGTACACGCCCTCGCCTTCGAGAATGACGAGGCCGTGCTCCATCACGTGCGTCTCCACGAATGGCAGGCGCGCTCCCGGTTGAAACGTGAAGAGATTCACCGCCATGTCGAAGGAGGGAGTCTCTGGCAGCAGCGTCTTGAGCCGGGCAGCCGGGTCTCCGAGAAATGGGATCGCCTCGATGGCCTCCTCGTTTCCAAAGACCGGCTCCGGCTCGGGAGCTCCGTCGAGCCCCTCGTAGTGCTTCTGAAAAATAATCGCGCGCGTTCCCTTTACCGCGCTGGAGAGCTCCAACCTCGCCCCGGCGGGACAGAATACGAATCCCCCCCCAGCCAGCGTTTCGGAACGACCGCCCACGGCCGCCTTGCAACCGCCATCGATTAGGAAGACGCAGGTCTCAATCCCACTCTCGGGAAATACCGCCCGCCCCTCAGGTTCGAATGTGAGGAGCAATTGTGTAAGCCCCGCTCCCATTGCCGGAGAGATGACCACGTTCGCCATGGCCCCGGAGATCCCTGGCAGATTGCTCGGCACATATCCATCCGCGGCAATGAGGGCGTGCCTGCCCCTCACCCGTGTGCGCGTCTCGCCAAAAATGTTCATACAGCCTTTCGAGGAATGAAGCGCCCTCCTCCGGCGCCTGATGTTCGCCCTATACCCCCATCCCGTAGCAGGGAGCGCGCCACGCGCGAGCGAATTTTTGTACCGGTGTACGGGGAAATTTTGTGCCGGTAGAGAAGCTCGGAAGATTCGATGAGCCGCTCCGGACCACTTGAAACGAGCACGACATCCGCATCCTGCCCGGTAGCGATGCTGCCTTTGCAATAGTCGATTCCCATCCGGCGGGCTGGGCGGGAAGACATCCTCTCCCACACGAGAGGAAGCCGATCCGGGCACTTGCTCAGCACGGCATCGAGGACCAGGAGGAATCCATGCTGGCAGCCCATGATGCCTCCCCATGCGGCAAACCAATCGCCGCCGACCTTCATCTCTGGCGGCGCAGGCGAATGGTCGGAGCCGATGCAGTCGATATCGCCCTCGATCAAGGCCTGCCATAGACCAGCCCGGCGAGCCTCGTCCCGCAGCGGCGGCGCGCATTTGGCGATTGTACCCCGCTCGATCGCGACGGACTCATTCCATAGCAAGTGATGGGGACAGGCCTCGCAGGTGACGTCCAGTCCGCGCGAGCGCGCCTGGATGACAAGGGCAACCGCTTCGGGACAACTCACGTGCACGATGTGCAGCGAGCAGCCGGTCTCTCCCGCCAGGTCGATCACCCGCCGCACAGCCTCGATCTCAGACTCCGCCGGTCGCGAGTCGAGCCATGCACGCGCGTCGGATCGGCCCGTTGCCGCCACCTCGCGAGTGGCCTCCGCAATTCTCTCCGCGTCCTCGGCATGAACCGCTACCGGGAGGCGCAGACGGGCCGCGATCTTCATTCCCCTCCGCAATGTCTCGCCATCCACACAGGGAAAGTCATCGACCCCGCTGTCGATCATGAAGGCCTTGAATCCGACAGCGCCGCACTCGGCCAGCTCCTCGAGACGATCAAGGTTCGATGGAATCAAACCGCCCCAAAGCGCAAAATCGAGCACCGATGAAGCTTCGCCAGCGGCACGTTTACGCAGGAAGGATGCCCGGTCGATCGCGGGCGGATTTGCATTGAGCGGCATATCGACAAATGTCGTCGCACCGCCAGCCGCCAAGGCATCCGAGCCGGTAGCGAATCCTTCCCAATGTGCGCGTCCCGGCTCGTTGAAGTGGACGTGCGCATCCACCACGCCGGGCAGAACGAGCATTCCCGTCGCGTCGATCTCCTCGACCGCGGGCGCGACGGCCAATCCGACTCCGACATCTGCGATACGTCCATCGATAATATGGACGTCGCAATTGCCCATGCCGGCGGCCGTAAGCACGCGCCCTCCCCGGATGACCCGCTCATTCATGGGCGCAACCTCCGGAGAAATCCGCAATAGACCTTGAGTGCAGCCTCCATGTCTTGGGTCGAGACATATTCGCTGGGATGATGGCTCACACCACCCCTGCATCGCACGAAGAGCATCGCCGTGGGGCAGACATCCGCCAGCACCATGGCATCGTGGCCCGCGCCGCTTCGCAGCCGCATTACCGGATATCCGCTCGCGAGTGTGGCATCGCACAATGTACGCGTGAGCGATTCGCTGAATTCCACCGCCGGCATCGCATCGACTTCCGCCCACTCCCATTCGAGACGGCGAGCCTCGCAGACCTTCCGGGCCTCGCGCTCAAATTCCGAGCAGGCGCTCTCTACCTGAGCGCGCAGTGCATGCCTCACGTCGACTGAGAACTCCGCAATCGCCGGAATCACATTCCCCGCGCCCGGCCGAACCCGCACTTCTCCGATTGTCGCGACCAGTCCGCTCGTGGCGCGCGCGTAATGCTCGACGAAGCAGGCAAACTCGGCCAATCCCGCGAAGGCATCGCGGCGTGCCAGCATGGGCACCGTGCCCGCATGCCCAGCCTCCCCGCGAAAAATCACGCGCAAGCGCGTCTGCGCATTGATGCCCGTAACGATCGCAAGCGGATGTCCCCATCGCTCGAGCTCCGGCCCCTGCTCGATGTGGACCTCGACGTATCCCATGAGGCGGGACGGAAGCTCGGGCAGGCGAAGCGGCGCGCCGCCAAATTCCTCCATCACCTGGCGAAGGCTCCTGCCGTCCCGACCACGAAGCGCCAGGTCGGCATCCGTGAGCCGCCCTGTCACCGCCTTGCTGCCGAGGCATCCGATCTGAAACCGCACACCCTCTTCGTCGGCGAATCCGAAATTCAGAATCGAAAATGGCGGTTGCCACCCAGATTCCCGAAGTACCTCGACCGCGACGATCGGCAGTAGTACCCCCAGCGGGCCGTCGAAGCGCCCTGCGTCCCGTACCGTATCCAGGTGTGAACCCGTGAGCAGCACAGGGCTGTCAGGTTCCGGCCCCTGGAGCCATCCGCGCACATTCCCAGCGGAGTCCACCTCGCCGGAGAACCCCGCCTCGTTCATCCATCCGCAGACGAGGTTGTTCGCCTCTCGCATCGCCGGGGAAAGATAGGTGCGCGTGATTTCTCCGGGAACTTCCGTGATCCTGGAGAGCTGGTCGATACGATCCAGGAGCCTGGCCGCGGCGGCTGCGTAATCCATCGTCAACTACCCCTATATGTCGAGTAGCCCCATGGAGTGCAAAGCAGCGGCACGTGATACGATTCAGCAGCGCTCGAGATCCGGAATCTCACCGGGACGACGTCGAGAAATGCCGTCTCCCCAAAATACGCTCCGACAAAAAATCGAAGTTCAAAAATGCCCTCTCGCATCTCGGCAGGCGACAGAGCGGGAGCCTCCGTGCGCCCATCTTGATTCGTCGTGAAAGTCTTGAGCACGCCGCCGGACTCATCCACCACATCGATGCGCATGCCGACAGCCGGACAGCCTCGCACCAGGTCCAGGACGTGCGTAGTGAGTTTCCCGTTCATGCCGCGAGATCGATCACGCACCCGGTATGCTGCGATGCTGCGCACCTCGTCGAGCGCGATTTGCATCTCGCTGGAAATATTGTTCGCCAGCCGCTGCTCGAATGCCTCCGCGATCGAGGCCTTCGTATGGTTGCGCACGCAGATGATGAATGGGAAATCGAACCGCTTCCGATATTCCGCGTTCCAGGCGCTGAATCGCTCGTACTCCTCGTCGCCTAGTCGGTCGAGGCCCAGGGATGCCTGCTCCCGCCCGGAGTCGCTGCTCAGATTTCCCGCCTTGGCGAGTCGTCCGGCGAGGTCGGGGTGCGCTCGCAGGAGCGCGAGTTTGCGAGAGTCGTCGGCGTCGCAAACGGTCCTCCACATCGCCGCCATCAGATCTTCCACATCGCTGAATGGACGCATGTGGGCCGCCCTGGCGATCATCCATGGAGAATGCTCCCAGACGCCGTCGAGCAGCGCGCAAAACTCCGGAATCGAAGCTGCATTCAGCCGGTCAATCCATTCCCTGTCGCCGCCTGGCATCGGGGTTGATTTTATCTGGGTCAAAGCTTGCCGCGCAATCTTTTGCTGAGCGTCACGCATCTTGCTATCCTTTCGGCAAGATGGGAACTCTGGGAGCCAATCGTTATGGGAAGCAATGCGTGCGCGTGCTTCGGAAGCATCTCGAGGCAGATCGCCAGACGGTCGTGGAAATCTCCGCCGACGTCGAATTGGAAGGTGCGTTCGACCGATCCTTCCTAGGCGATGACAACTCGCAGATCGTGGCGACCGATACCGTCAAGAATACTGTCATCGCCCTGGCCCATCAATACCTGGGC
>Ga0068856_100007098_pt1 | contig 10939 bp, 8 predicted proteins | sample KBSCornC62_FD_66595 | JGI IMG/M metagenome (GOLD analysis project Ga0068856, IMG submission 66595) | Corn rhizosphere microbial communities from Kellogg Biological Station, Michigan, USA - KBS Corn C6-2 | ecosystem: Host-associated > Plants > Roots > Rhizosphere > Soil ... | reverse complement strand
CTTGCGTCGACCGGTTCGCCCTGTTTGGTCTTCAGCCGGTATTTCTTGTCCCAGATGTCGTAGGACGCGGGCTGCAAGGGGATGTCCGCACTGCCCCGGTTCAGGGCCTCGATACGCACCGTGCTCATGTAGTTATTGTCCTCCCTAAAATGCCGCAGCTGTTGCGTGATGCGTGGATTCTTAATTTCGTGACCCGCTCCCGGCGCGGCGGCTCAAGCCCGCATGTGCCGAATTCGGGGAAAAAGCCACCCGTCAGCGCTGCTGCCGTGGTCTTCGGCAGGTGGCGCTGATGTCTCTCAATTCGCCGTTATATCGTCGCCTCCGATGCCCTTTCGCCGTCCCGGCGGGGCATCCGTATCGCGAAAGAGCAACCCAAGAGATGGGTCCCCTGGCGCTATCACACACAAGATGTTGTGATTGCGGCCGGGAGGGAAAATTACGCCTTGGCGGGGGGAATGTCAAAGGATTTTTTAATGGGAATTGCCCGGTCCGTTTCGCCCTACGGATCAGCCCGTTGCCCGCCATTCCTTACAATTCGCAGCAACCTGCCGGCGAGTTGCGTGGCGTGCTGAACTGTGTCTCAGCGGACGCAGCCGGAGCGTGCAAATACGACGAAACCGATGCGCCGTTTTGCGGTCTTTGTAGCGTCTTTTTCACCCACTTTTCCTACGACGAGGAACCTATGCCGGCTCCATCTCCCGGTTTTGTCCTGAAGACCCTGTGCGGCGGCCTGCTCGCCGCTGCCGCCGTGATCCTGGCCCTGCCCAAACCCGGTTCCGCGGCGCTGCCGCCGAGCGTCGACGGCCAGCCGCTGCCATCGCTCGCACCGATGCTGGAGCGCGTCACGCCCGCCGTGGTGAACATCAATTCCAAGACCCGCGTGCGCGTGCGCAACCCGTTCATGCAGGACCCGTTCTTCCAGCAGTTTTTCGGCATGCAGAACGCGCCGCGCGAACGCATCGAGCAGTCGCTCGGCTCGGGCGTGGTGATCGACGCGGCGAAAGGCTACGTCGTCACCAACAATCACGTGGTCGACGGCGCGGACGACATCTCCGTCACGCTGCACGACGGCCGCACGCTGGCGGCGAAACTGGTCGGCACCGACCCGGATACCGACGTCGCCGTGATCCAGGTGCCGGCGGAAAACCTCACGCAGATCGGACTGGCCGATTCGAGCAAGGTGCGCATGGGCGACTTCGTGGTGGCGGTCGGCGATCCGTTCGGCGTGGGCCAGTCGGCGACCGGCGGCATGGTGTCGGGCGTCAACCGTACGGGCCTGGGCGGACGCGGTTTCCAGAACTTCATCCAGACCGATGCGCCGATCAACCCGGGCAACTCCGGCGGCGCGCTGGTCAACCTGCGCGGCGAGCTGGTCGGAATCAACTCGCAGATCTATTCCACCTCCGGCGGCAGCAACGGCATCGGCTTTGCGATCCCGTCGAACCTGGTCGCGGACGTGATGCACCAGCTCGTCGCGACCGGCACGGTCAAGCGCGGCACGCTCGGCGTGCAGGTGCAGACGCTGACGGACGAGATCGCGCGCATGCTCGGCATGACCAAGGCGGGGCAGGGCGCGGTCGTCACCGACGTGCGCGACGCATCGCCGGCCGAGTCGGCCGGCTTGAAACCCGGCGACGTGATCGTGGCGATCGACAGCCGCGCCGTTGCGACCGACAACGACGTCTACAACGCCGAAGGCATCGCGCCGGTCGGCAGCACGCTGGAATTGAAGGTGCTGCGCGACGGCAAGCCGTTGACCGTCAGCGCCACGCTCGCGCCGGAAGACACCACCAGCGTGGAAGGCGCGACGCTCGACGTGCGGCTCGCCGGCGCGGAACTGGCGGACGCGAACGAACGCGTGCGTCGCCTGGACCTGAGCGGCGTCACCGTGGCGCGCGTGCAGCCCGGCAGCCGCGCCGCGAACGCGGGTCTCAAATCCGGGGATCTGATCGCAGGCGTGAACCAGGTGCAGATCGGCGGGCTGAAGGATTTCAAGGCTGTGCTCGCCAGACACCCGCGCCAGGTGCTGTTGTCCGTCGTGCGCGGCCGCAACGCGTTTTTCGTGCCGCTGCAGTGACGGAATGTGACGCAGCGGCGCGCGCAACGCGCGCTTCTGCGCCATAATCGCGGCACTTGTCCGTGGTGGAAGTGCGTATCGTGAACAGCGCGTTGTGTGTGCGAGTGGCAGCTCTGGTCCTGATGTTCGGCAACGGTGTGGCACTAGCGGCAGACGCCGCGCCAGCCGCATCGCCGGCAAAGTCGGCAGCGCCGGCGAAGGCGAAAAAACCGGCGGCGGCCGCCGCGAAACCGGCCGCGCCGAAGACCCCGGCCGAGCCGCCGATCGTGTGGCGCGGCGATCACGTTACCGCGCGCGTGGTCAAGGATCTCGCCGGCCAGTACGAGAAGAGCAAGCTCGGCAAGGTCGAGGTGCAGCCGTTCAGCACGATCTCCGGCATCGATGCGGTCGGCAGCGGCATGGCCGACGTGGCCGGCAGCGCACGCACGGCGGACCAGGACCGCGCGGAGGAGAAAGGCATCTCGTTCTTCCCCATGGGCTGGGATGCACTGGTGCCGATCGTGTCGGTCAAGAATCCGGTCAACAACATCACGCTCAAGCAGCTGCACGATCTGTATCTCGGCCGCTTGACCGATTGGAAAGACCTCGGCGGCGCTCCGGCGGCGATCAACCTGTACGGCGTGGCCGGCCCGCTCGACGGCGTGGAATATTCCGCGCGCGAACTGCTGTTCCACCACGGCGACCAGGACGTCTCGATTCCGCGCTTCTACCTCAATCAGGAAAAACTCGAGGAAGCGGTCGTGATCGACCCGCACGGCATCGGCTTGACGACGCTCTCGGGCGTGGCCGGCAACGCGCAGATCAAGATGCTCTCGGTCGAGGGTGTGGCGCCGTCGACCGCGAGCGTCGCCGACGGCTCGTATCCGCTGTACACCATGCTGTATTTCGCGGCCAAGGACGACGGCGCGAAAAAAGAGGCGGTGCAGAAATTCGTGCAGTACACCGAAACCGAGCCGGCGCGCGCGATCCTGCGCAAGCACAACGTGGTGCCGTTCGCCGAGGCGTCCGACCTGATGACCAAGCAGGATGCGCGCACCGCCTACATCGACGGCCGCCTGCATTCGACCACGCTGATGCTCAACGACCGCCCGGTCGCGGCGCCGAATGCGACCGCCGCATCGCTCACCGCGAGCGCGCCGACGTCGATCGAAACCCAGGAAGCCAAAGCCCAGGCCGCCCGCATCGCCGCAGAGAAAGCCAAGTCGAGCGGCGCGAAACCCGCGGAGGCTGCCACCGGCCACTGAGCCGCGGCAGCAGGGCAGGACCATGCGCATCCGCGCGATCAGTCTGGATCTCGACGACACGCTGTGGCCGATCGAGCCCGTGATCGTGCGCGCGGAACAGCTGCTGGACGCGTGGCTCAAGACGCACTGTCCGCACACCGCCGCCGCGTTTCCCATCGCGCAGATGCGCGCGCTGCGCGAGCGAATTTCGGCCGAACATCCGCACCTGAGTCACGATTTCACCGCGCAGCGGCTGCTCAGCCTGCGCGCCGCGCTGACGCCGCACGGTTACGACGAATCGCACGTCGAGCGCGCGTTCGACGCGTACTACACGGCGCGCAACGAGGTCGAACTCTACCCGGACGCGCTGGCGGCGCTGGAACGGCTCGCGGCACGCTATCCGCTGGTCAGCATCAGCAACGGCAATGCGGACCTGGAACGCATCGGCCTGAAGCGCTTTTTCCGCCACACGATTTCCTCGCGCGCGACCGGCGTCGCCAAGCCGGCCGCGCCGATCTTCCACGCCGCGTGCGCGCAGCTCGGCTTGCGGCCCGATGAAGTGCTGCACGTCGGCGACGACCCCGAACTCGACGTCGCCGGTGCACGCGCCGCGGGCCTGCGAAGTGCGTGGCTCAAGCGCCACGACGCCTATGCCGCCACGCCCGTCGCGGACATTACGGTGCGCGACCTGACCGAGCTTGCGGACTGGCTCGACCGCCGCAACGGCGACACCGCCAGCTCCGCGCTGGCATAAACCCTGCTTCACCACGTGCTGCCTCGCGTCTGACGAACCTCAAGTTCCACACAGCGCTGAACCGAAAAACGTTCCTGGAGCGTGTATGCACGGATTAGTGGAATCCTCGCGCAGCGGTCGCAGCGTGCCGCTGATTGCTGCGGACAGCGTGGCCCTGCCGGCCGCGCGCCGCGCGCTCGGCACATTCGCGGAACGCTGGCTCGACGCCAACGACTTCCGCGGCACGCCGGGAAGCTGGTGCCTGATACCTGACGCACGTGGTCAGGCGCAGTGCGTTTTGGTCGCTGTCGCACGCGCCGACGACGTCTACGCGCTCGCCGGCCTGCCGCAGAAACTGCCGCCCGGACGCTACCGGCTCGATCCGAGCAGCACGCTCGGCGCGAACGCCGCAGCGCTCGGCTGGGGGCTCGGCGCGTACCAATTCACGCGCTACCGCAAGCCGGCGCGCGCACCGGCGGAACTCGCGCTGGAACGCGCCACGATCGCGGCCGTGACACCGCTGCTCGAAGCGGCCTACCGCGTGCGCGACCTGGTCAACACGCCGACCGAGGACATGGGTCCGGAACAGCTCGCGGCGGCCGTGCAGGGCCTGGCGCGCGAACACGGAGCCAAGTATCGGGCGTGGATCGGCGATCAGCTGCTGAAGGCGAATTTCCCGACCATCCACGCCGTCGGCCGCGCCAGCCACCGCGCGCCGCGCCTGGTCGAACTGACCTGGGGCAAACCGCGCGACCCGCATCTGGTTTTGATCGGCAAAGGCGTGTGCTTCGACACCGGCGGTCTCGATCTGAAGACCTCCGACGGCATGCGCTGGATGAAGAAGGACATGGGCGGCGCCGCGCATGCGATCGCGCTCGCCGGCCTGGTGATGCAGGCCAAGCTGCCGGTGCGCCTGACCCTGCTCGTTCCGGCGGTCGAAAACGCCGTCGCCGGCAACGCTTACCGCCCGGGCGAAGTGATCCGCACGCGCGCCGGCATCACGGTCGAGATCGACAACACCGACGCCGAGGGCCGGCTGGTGCTGTGCGATGCGATCGCCTACGCGTCGGAACTCAAGCCGGACCTGATGCTCGATTTCGCCACCCTGACCGGTGCGGCGCGCGTCGCGCTCGGGCCCGATCTGCCGGCACTGTTTTCCAATCGCGACGATCTGGCCGACACGCTGCTCGCCACCGCCACGGCGCAGCAAGACCCGCTCTGGCGCATGCCGCTGTGGAAACCCTATCTCGGCATGCTCGACTCGCGCATCGCGGACATCGGCAACGCCGGCAGTTCGCGCCTCGCCGGCGCGGTCACCGCTGCGCTGTACCTGCAGCGCTTCGTGCCCGATGCGCTGCCGTGGATGCACCTGGACGTGTATTCGTGGAACGACGCCGAGCGCCCCGGCAAACCCGCCGGCGGCGAAGCGCAGGGCTTGCGGGCGTATTTCGCGTGGCTCAGTGCGCGCTATGCAAAGAAGGCAGCGAAAGCGAAGGCCTGAAGGGCGCCGGCCGGAAACCGCCTCTCCCTCTCGTTACGGCGTCATTCCCGCGAAAGCGGGAATCCAGTTCCGGCTCCTTCTCTTGATCGTCATTCCAGCGAACGCTGGAATCGCTCTCACGGCGCAGCTCTAAGCAAGAACTGGATTCCCGCCTGCGCGGGAATGACGAAAAAAAACACTATGGCGTCATTCCCGCGAAAGCGGGAATCCATTCTTGGCCTGCCGCGAACGTCAAAATGGATTCCCGCCTGCGCGGGAATGACGGAAAAAACACTGCAGTGATGTCGGGTCCGCAGACAAAAACGCCCGGCTTGCAAGGCCGGGCGTTCGATTGACGGCGACGCTGTCGTGCTTGGCGCGCTGTCGTCCGAGGCGGACGTGCCTCAATCCACCGACTTGCCGATCGCTTGGTGCGGCAACACGGTCTGTGCGAGCTTCGCGTCGCCGTGGATCAGATCGATCTCGTCGGCCAGGATGTGCGAGGCCTCGTTCAGCACGACGTCTTTTTCCTTCTTGCGGGCACGTTCCTGCGCGAGGTCCGTCTGCAGGCTGCGCTCGTCCGCTTGCAGGCCGTCGTCCTGGTGCGTGGCGGCGTCCTGGCTGCGGTCGCCCGGGGTGTCGCTGGCCGGCTTCTTCGGATCCTTCGGCTGTTGTTGCGCGATCGTGCCGGTCGGGTCGCTGTCGACGTTGACGCGTTTCGGCGTGCCCGGCTGATCCGGCATCACGCGCGGCGTCTTGGTGTCGGCGGCGGACTGCTGTTCCTTGCCGCTCGGCGCGTTCATCGCGAGGTCCGGATGGCGCTCCTTGCGCTTGGCGGCTTCCTCGTCGCGCTCGGCGCGGCGTTTCGCTTCGTTGAGCGAAATCGTCGTTTCCTTGCGCATCTTGCGGCCGTCCGCAATGTCGGCCTCGTAGGCTTTCCAATCCTGCTCGCTCTGCGCGCGCGCGTCGTGGCGCGCTTCGAGCAGCGGCACGATCGTCTTCAGGTCCGACGTCGGCTCGTAGCTCGACGGCGCGATCGAGGTCCACGGCAGCGCGTTGTCGTAGGACTGCTCGCCGTTCTGGTCGAAGTCCGCGGTGACCGCGAACGCGATGTCCGGCGTGACGCCGCGCAGCTGCGTCGAGCCGCCGTTGACACGGAAGAACTGCTGGATCGTCATCTTGAGTTCGCCGTACGTCGGCTTCTCGTTCTGCGACATCTGGTCCAGATCGACCAGGTTCTGCACCGTGCCCTTGCCGTAGGTCGGTTCGCCCACGATCAGGCCGCGGCCGTAGTCCTGGATCGCCGCGGCGAAAATCTCCGAGGCCGAGGCACTGTTGCGGTTGACCAGTACTTCGAGCGGGCCGTCCCAGACCATCGCGGTCTGCGTGTTGCGGCCCTGTTCGACGCGGCCGTTCGCATTGCGCACCTGAACCACGGGACCTTTGCCGACGAACAAGCCGGTCAGGTCGATCGCTTCGGAGAGCGAGCCGCCGCCGTTGTTGCGCAGATCGACCACCACGCCTTCGACGTTCTGCTTCTTCAGATCCCCGAGCAGGCGCGCGACGTCGCGCGTGGCGCTGCGGTAGTCCTTGTCGCCGCGGCGGCGCGCTTCGAAGTCCTCGTAGAACGTCGGCAGCGAAATCACGCCCACGTGGTGCGTCTGGCTGCCGCTCTTGACGTCGATGACGGAGCTTTTCGCGGCCTGTTCCTCGATGTTCACTTTCTTGCGGACGAGCGAAATCAGCTGCGGCTTGCTGTCCAGGCCCGAGTCCACCGGGAGCACTTCCAGGCGCACCGTCGTGTCCTTGGTACCGCGGATCTGGTCGACCACGTCATCCAGGCGCCAGCCGATGACGTCCGTGATCGATCCCGCCGTGCCCTGGCCGACGCCGACGATGCGGTCGCCGACCTTGAGCTTGCCCGACAGCGACGCAGGACCGCCCGGCACGATCTCGCGGATCGCGGTGTAGTCGTCGTCGCGCTGCAGCACCGCGCCGATACCTTCGAGCGAAAGCTTCATCGCGATATCGAAGTTTTCGCTCGCGCGCGGGCCGAGGTAATTGGTGTGCGGCTCGATCGCCATCGCGTACGCGTTCATGAACGTCTGGAACACGTCCTCGGTGTTGAGCTGGTGCATGCGCTCGAGGTAGTTCGCGTAGCGCTTGTCGAGCGTGGTGCGGATGTCGGCGTCCTTTTTGCCGGCGAGCGACAGGCGCAGCCAGTCGTTCTTCACGCGCTTGCGCCACAGGTCGTTCAGTTCGTCGGCGGTTTTCGCGAACGGCGCCTTGACGCGGTCGTAGTTGTACGACTCGTCGACGCTGAAATCGAAGTTCTTCTTCAGCAGTTCGCGCGCCGCGTTCGTGCGTTCGGTCACGCGCTGCTCGTACAGATTGAAGATCGCGAACGGCGTGGACAGATCCTGGTTGTAGATCTCCTCGCCGAGCTTGTCGCGATGCGGCGCGAAACGGTCGACGTCGGATTGCAGGAAGAACAGGCGGTCGCCGTCGAGCGCGTCGAAATAGCGGTCGAAAATCTGCTCGGACATTTTCGTGTCGAGCGGTTCGGCCTTGTAGTGGAAGCGGGTCAGGAAGCGCGCCGCGAGCAACGCAGCTTGCGATTGTTCCGCAGTCGGCTTGAGCAGCACGCCGCTCGCGTCCGTTGCAGGCTTGGCAAACGCCCCCGTCGCGGCAGTCAGCGCGAACGCGAGGGTGGTGAGGACGAGACGGTTGCGCATCGACATTCTCCGGAATCCAATTTGCAGCGGGCTCAGCCTGACCGCGACATCCTGTGCGGCCTCCCGTTGCTGCACTCTAAAACGACGGCGGCAGGTATTCCTGACTGCCGCATGACTTAAGCGACTTCGACGTAGCCCGCCGCGTGCGCCATCTGGTCGGCGTGGTACGACGAGCGGACCAGCGGACCCGACGCGACATGCTCGAAACCGAGGCGGCGGCCGTATTCGGCCAGATCGTCGAATTCCTGCGGCGTCCAGTAGCGCAGCACCGGATGGTGATGCGCGGTGGGCTGCAGGTATTGCCCGATCGTGACCATATCGACCGCATGCGCACGCAGATCGTTCAATGCGCCGTGCACCTGCTCCAGCGTTTCGCCGAGCCCGAGCATGATGCCGGACTTGGTCGGCACGTCCGGGTGCTGCGCCTTGAACTGCTGCAGCAGCTGCAGCGACCAGTCGTAGTCAGCGCCCGGACGCACGTTGGGGTACAGCTCGCGCACGGTTTCCAGGTTGTGGTTGAACACGTCCGGCGGCGCCTGCGCGAGCAGCTCCAGCGCCCGTTCCATTCGGCCCTTGCCGCGGAAATCGGGCGTCAGGATCTCGATTTTCGTGTCCGGATTGGCTGCGCGCACCTGGCGGATGCATTCGACGAAATGGCCGGCGCCGCCGTCGCGCAGGTCGTCGCGGTCGACCGAGGTGATGACGACGTAGCGCAAGGCCATGTCGCGGATCGTTTCGGCCAGGTGGCGCGGTTCCTCCGCGTCCGGCGGCTTGGGCCGGCCGTGCGCGACGTCGCAGAACGAACAGCGCCGCGTGCAGACCTCGCCCAGGATCATGAACGTGGCCGTGCCCTTGCCGAAACATTCGTGGATGTTCGGGCAGGACGCTTCCTCGCACACCGTCACCAGCCGGTTCGCGCGCAGCTTGGATTTGAGCTTGGCGACCGCGTTGCCCGGCGGAATGCGCACGCGGATCCAGCTCGGCTTGCGCAGGGTCGGCGCGCCCGGGTCGAATCCGGCGCGGTTGCGCGCGATCTTGTCTTCGCCCAGCTGCTTGACGGGGGCGTCGGCGACGGCGATCGGAATGGTCTTGTCCACGGTACTCACGGGGCCACGGTAGCGGGAAGTGGAGCGCTGCGGCCAGCGTCGAAAGTCAGGGCCGGCGCAGACTCGGCGGCGAGGCCGAACTGCTGCGCCAAGGCGGCAATCAGTGCGGTTTCGACCCGGGCCAGGTCGTTCGGCCCGCCCAGGTCGGACAATTGTACGACTTCGAGCCCGCGGAATCCGCAGGGATTGATGCGTCGAAACGGTTCCAGGTCCATGGCGACGTTGAACGCCAGGCCGTGAAACGTGCAGCCACGGCGGACGCGCAGACCGAGCGCCGCGATCTTGGCCCCGGCCACGTAGACGCCCGGCGCGCCGTCCTTGCGCACGGCCACCACGTTCCACTCGGCCAGGGTGTCGATCAGGGCCTGCTCGATACGATGCACGAATTCGCGCACGCCGATGCCGGTGCGGCGCAGGTCGATCAGCGGATAGGCCACGATCTGGCCGGGTCCGTGGTACGTGACCTGGCCGCCGCGGTCGACCGGCACCACGGGGATGTCGCCCGGCATCAGCACGTGTTCCCACTTGCCGGCCTGCCCGAGGGTGAACACGGGCTCGTGCTCGACCACCCACAGTTCGTCCGGCGTGTCCGGTCCGCGCGCATCCGTGAACGCCTGCATCGCGCGCCACATGGGCTCGTACGGCGTGCGGCCGGGCCAGCGGCGGACGAGCAGGCGGGATGCGGCCTGTTGGGTTCGGGACCCGGTTGACGCGGCGGCCTCGACGGCGGCGTCGGCGGGTGCGCCGGCCGACGGGTTCATGCGGCGCACTCCCGCGCCTGCGGGTTGGGAATTCCGAATCGCGACGTGCGGCGCGTCACAACGTCCACCGCACCGCCGCGTCCGCGCGCAAGGCGGCGTGCGCCGCTTCGTATTTTTCGCGGCTCGGGCAGGTGAACGTGACGCTGATGGAGATCCAGTTACCCTCGGCCGACGGGCGCGTGCGCAGGCTGCCGTTGAGCACGTGCAGACCCAGCCCGACGAGGATTTCCGGCACGCGTTCTTCCAGGCCCGCATGGGCCTTGCCCATCGCGGTGATCTCGAAAGCGCCCGGGAACTGGAAGCCTTGCTGCGGATTTTCGGGCTGGAGATCGTCGAGGGACTTCATCGCGGTCGGCACGGTCGGATCGTCGGAAGGTAAGGAACCCTAGCAAATGCCGGCGGCAAGGCAAAATTCCAAGCCTTCATAGGCCCAGGCGCGGGAAATGGGCGCCGACCGGAACGGCGCAGGGATGTGATCGATCCGAGCCTGGTCCGCGCTGCGCCGACCCATCCGTGCGTAGGGGCGCGATTTATCGCGCCCGCTCGTCATTTCACCCGGCGGGATCCAAGGGCGGGCTCGATAAATCGAGCCCCTACGGTCGCACCCTCTCGCCGGGGCGCGACGCATCCTGCGGTCACTTGTTGTTCGGTACGGCGGAGACGTCGCTGCCTTTCTTGTCGCCCTTGAACCAGAGCAGGATGCCGTCGGACATGCGGCCCCAGAAGCCGGCCTCAGGCGCATCGGCGAGCGCGACCAGCGGGCGTTCGAGCAGCGGCTTGCCGTCCAGCGACACCTTCAGCGTGCCGACCTTCTGGCCCTTGGT
>Ga0068856_100007094_pt1 | contig 10943 bp, 8 predicted proteins | sample KBSCornC62_FD_66595 | JGI IMG/M metagenome (GOLD analysis project Ga0068856, IMG submission 66595) | Corn rhizosphere microbial communities from Kellogg Biological Station, Michigan, USA - KBS Corn C6-2 | ecosystem: Host-associated > Plants > Roots > Rhizosphere > Soil ... | reverse complement strand
CGACCACGTCCCCGACGCGCACCTGGTCAAGCTCGGGACGATGGGCGAGTACGGCCAGCCCGACATCGACATCGAGGAGGGCTACATCGAGATCGAGCACAAGGGCCGCCGGGACACCCTGCCCTACCCGAAGCTGCCGGGCTCGCTCTACCACTGCTCGAAGGTCCACGACTCGACCAACATCCACTTCGCCTGCCGCACCTGGGGCCTGCGGGCGACCGACCTTAACCAGGGCGTCGTCTACGGCGTCGAGACCGAGGAGACCGCCCGCGACGACCGCCTCGTCACCCGCTTCGACTACGACGAGCTCTTCGGCACCGTCCTCAACCGCTTCTGCGTGCAGGCGGTGATCGGCCACCCGCTGACCGTCTACGGCGCCGGCAACCAGACTCGCGGCTTCCTCAACATCCGCGACACCCTCGCCTGCGTCGAACTGGCGGCCCTGAACCCGGCCGAGCGCGGCGAGTTCCGCGTCTTCAACCAGTTCACCGAGCAATTCTCGGTGCTCGAGCTGGCGGGGCTGGTGAAGGAGGCTGGCAAGCACCTCGGCTACAGCGTCGAGATCCAGCACTACGAGAACCCGCGGGTCGAGAAGGAAGAGCACTACTACAACGCGATTCACACCAAGCTGCTCGACCTCGGCCTTGAGCCGACCCTGCTGGGCGAGGAGCTGGTCGAGTCGATCATCCACGCGATCGAGCGCCACAAAGGCCGTGTGGTCGAGACGGCGATCGACCCGAAGACCCGCTGGAACCCCGCGAAATCGCCGGCCGGGCAGGCTTAGCGAAGCTCCCGGTCCAGGCCTATCCCACCAGTGGGCCCGAGCGGGCGCCGCTGGTACCATCGCCAGTTCCTATGCGCGCTGCAGACACGTTGATGGAAAGCCTCAAGGCCGAGGGCGTCAAAGACGTCTTCGGGATCCCCGGCGGGGCCAATTTGCCGACCTACGACGCCCTCTACGACGCCGACTTCCGGCACGTCCAGGTGCGCCACGAGCAGGGCGGCGGCCACGCCGCCGAGGGGTACGCGAAAGCCTCCGGCCGGGTCGGCGTCGCCTTCGCGACCTCCGGCCCCGGCGCCACCAACCTCGTCACCGCGATTGCTGACGCGATGATGGACTCGACGCCGACCGTCTTCATCACCGGCCAGGTCCGGACCGAGCTGATCGGCACCGACGGCTTTCAGGAGGCCGACATCCTCGGCGCCACGCTGCCGTTCGTAAAGCACTCCTTCGCGGTGACCGACCCGCGCCAGATCCCCGAGTACGTGCACCAGGCCTTCCACGTCGCCTCGACCGGGCGCCCCGGGCCGGTCCTGCTCGACATCCCGCAGGACCTCTCGCGCGCCGACATCGACTACGAGCCGCGAACCGAGCCGGTCGAGCTGCCCGGCTACAAGCCTTCGACCGATGGCAACATCAAGCAGATCCGGATCGCCGCGAAAGCGCTGGCGAGCGCAAGGCGGCCGATCTTCTATACCGGCGGCGGCGTCATCAACGGGAACGCTTCAGAGGAGCTCCGCGAGCTCGCCGACTCCGACCGCTTCCCGGTCACCTCGACCCTGATGGGGCTCGGCGGCTTCCCGGCCTCCAGCGACCGCTTCCTCGGCATGCTGGGGATGCACGGCACCTGGACTGCAAACCAGGCGATGGACAAAGCCGACCTGATCGTCGCGATCGGCGCCCGCTTCGACGACCGCATCACCGGCAAACTCGACGAGTTCGCCCCGCACGCCAAGGTCATCCACATCGACATCGACCCGGCGGAGATTTCAAAGAACGTGGGAGCACACATCCCGATCGTCGGCGACGTCAAACAGGTGCTGCCGAAGCTGACCCGCGAGTACCGGGCGCTGCAGACCGACTCCTCCCGGCTCGACGAGTGGTGGAACACCCTGCGTGGCTGGCAGGACGCGCACCCGCTCTACTACGAGGCGGGCAAGGACGGCGAGATCAAGCCGCAGTTCATGATCGAGGCGCTGCACCGGGCGACCGGGGGCGACGCGATCATCACCTCCGACGTCGGCCAGCACCAGATGTGGACCGCGCAGTACTACGGCTTCGACAAGCCGCGGCGCTGGATCAACTCCGGCGGCCTCGGGACGATGGGCTTCGGCCTGCCGAGCGCGATCGGCGCCAAGGTCGCCTGTCCCGACGAGCAGGTCGTCTGCCTCGCCGGCGACGGCAGCCTGATCATGAACGTCCAGGAGCTCGCCACCTGCGTCACCGAGAATGTCCCGGTGAAGATCTTCCTCCAGAACAACGGCTACATGGGCATGGTCCGCCAGTGGCAGGAGCTGTTCTGGGACCGCCGCTACAGCTCGGTCGAGATGGGCGCGAGCCCCGACTGGGCGAAGCTGGCCGAGGCCTTCGGCGCCAAAGGGATGCGCTGCGAGGACGCCGCCGACCTCGAGGAGCAGATGGTCGCGGCGCTGGAGCACGACGGCCCGGTCCTGCTCGATGTCCGCACCGTCGCCGAGGAGAACTGCTATCCGATGATCCCGCCGGGCAACGCCGCCCGCGACATGGTCGAGGCGCCGCGCAAGGCGGTGAGCTGATGGAGGCCGGGACCCCGCAAGTCGTCAAACTCGAGGACCTGCACGTGGCGGGGCAGCTCAGCGGTCGCAAGCACATCCTCTCGATCCTGGTCGAGAACAAACCGGGCGTGCTGGCGCGCGTCGCCGGCCTCTTCTCCCGCCGCGGCTTCAACATCGACACGCTTGCGGTCGGTCCGACCGACGACGAGAGCGTCTCCCGGATCACCCTGACGCTCGACGGCGCCGTCCACCCGATCGACCAGGTGACCAAGCAGCTGCACAAGCTCGTCAACGTCCTGAAAATCCGCGACATGGAGCCGGAGGAGACGGTGGCGCGGGAGATGGCGCTGTTCAAGGTCTCCTCGGCGGTCGAGAACCGGGCCGAGATCATCCAGTTCGCGGAGATCTTCCGGGCGAAAATCGTCGACGTCGCGCGGCGGACGATGACGATCGAGGTGACCGGATCGGCCGACAAGATCGAGGCCTTCGAGCGGATGGTCAGACCGCATGGGCTGGTCGAAATGGTCCGCACGGGAGAGATCGCGATAGGCCGTGGTCACGACTAGTGACCTTCTCGGCGCGCTAGCCAAGGGCGCCGATCGGGGCCGACGCACCCTCGTAAGCGTCACCAGGGAGGTTGAGGTCGCCGACCCCTGCGCGGTTGTGTTTGCCTCGCGTCTGGCCTCCGAGCGCTGGTTCTGCTGGGAGCAGCCCGACCGCGAGTTCGCGCTGGCGGGCCTGGGGGTCACGCACGAGGCGGCTTCGCGCGGCGATCGGCGGTTCGAGGAGGTCGCCGACGAGTGCCTGCGGCTAGGGGATCACCCGGTCCTCGAGGAGCCGCGGGGACTGCCGGCAGGAGCCGGCCCCACCTGGCTCGGCGGCTTCGCCTTCGACCCCGAGGGTGGCGCCAGCTCGACCTGGTCCTCGCTGCCGCCGGCTTCGCTGGTGCTGCCGCAGATCTCGCTCTGCCGCCGCGGCGAGCGTGCCTTCCTCACCGTCAACGCGGTGGTGCGGCCGGGGGAGGGGGTGGACCGGCTCGCCGAGGAGCTGGCGGCGCGGGTTGCTGGGCTGCGCCTCGACGCGCCGCTGCCGCTGCTCGACCCGCACCCCACTGCCCATCCCGAGATCCGCAGCGCCCGCCCCCCGCGTGAGTTCGAAGCCGCGGTCGAGGGCGCCACATCCCGGATCGCCGACGGCGAGTTCTCGAAGGTTGTGCTCGCCCGCGAGGTGATCGTTAGCGCCAGCGCCGCCCACGATCCCGCCGCGGTCTTCGGGGCGATGCGCGAACAGTTCCCGGCCTGTTTCTGCTTCTGCTGCGGCACGCCCGAGGCGGCCTTCATCGGCGCCAGCCCCGAGCTCCTGGTCCGCCGCGCCGGCGCCAGCGTCTCCACCGTCGCCCTCGCCGGCTCGACCCGCCGCAGCTCCGACCCCGCCGTCGACGACCACCTCGGCGAGCAGCTGCTGCGCAGCGACAAGGACCGCCGCGAGCAGCGGATCGTCGCCGAGCGGATCGTCCGCGCCCTGCGCCCGCACGCCGTCTGGGTCGAGGCGGCGGCCGAGCCCGAGATCGTCAAGGTCGCGAACATCCAGCACCTGGCGACGCCGGTGATCGCCCAGCTCGCCGAACCGCACTCGGCGATCGAGATGGCCGGCCTCCTACACCCAACGCCCGCAGTCGGCGGCGAGCCCTGGCCCGCCGCGGCCGCCGCGATCGCCGACCTCGAGGGCATGGACCGCGGCTGGTACGCCGCCCCCGTCGGCTGGATGGATGCCACCGAAGACGGCGAATTCTGCGTCGCCCTCCGCAGCGCCCTCCTCCGCGACCGCGAGGCTCACCTCTTCGCCGGAGTCGGCGTGGTCGCGGGCTCCGACCCCGCCGCCGAGCTCGCCGAGACCGAGGTGAAGTTGGGCGCATTGCTGCCGCTCCTCTCGGAGTAGCAGCGTCGAACGGCGGTTCGAACCGGGTTGCCAACCGCCGCAAGTGACTCTGTGCACGCGATGACCTCACGAACATTAAAAATAGGTTGATTAAACGCCCGGAGTGAGGTAGAAGCGCAAAGGAAAGAGTTCGTCCGTTGGGCGAACAGGGAGAGGGCTGGAGGAACGATCATCCGCCTCGGTGCCCCCAGCCGCTAGATCCGGGTGAACCGGATGGATGGGAGGACCTCCTATGACTAGGAAGCTAATTGCTGCCTGCATGACGCTGGCTGCCTGTACCGCCTTCGTCGCCCTGCCGACGATTGCTTCTGCGACGACGAACGTGACTGTCACACACCCGACAGGAACCGTCCTGGGAGTCGGGGCGAAGATCACAGGTACAAACGTCGGCGAAGTAAAATTCAACGGTGGCGCGATTGTCGTTTCCTGTACCTCGGCGGTGCTCACAGGAACCCTGCAAAAGAACAACAAAGCCGAAGTTGGGTTCAACGAAACCGCCGCGACGCTTGAAACGGCAACCTTTTCCGGCACCGGCGCCGGCGGAGAATGTACATCCAACTCCGGCTTTTGGGGCAATGCCAAAATCACAACGGGAGTTGGCAACGGCCTCCCGTTCTGCCTCACAACGAGGACGAACTACGCCGCGGACGAATTCAGGATCCGCGGCGGCGAATGCCCGGGGGTTACCCGTTCGATCACATTCGCGATCGATTTCCCGAAACTCGGAATCGAATGCAAGTACGAGCGGACCACTCCGACCGGCCCGATGGTCGGTACCTATAGGACAGACACAGAACCGACCCCTTCTGATGCGATTTTCGACCTCAAAGCAGGAGCGGAAACCACGTTCAAAGTAGAGGAAGGCCAATCTGGCTTCTGTCCGAATGAAGAGTCCCTCGAAATGAGCATCACATTCGAGACAGACGAAAAAGCCCCCGCCGCACCGCTGTACATCTCCTAGCGAGTCTCGTCCGGATGAAAGGAGGCCGGTCGCCGTTCGCGGCGCCGGTCTCTTCCTATTCCTGCCTCGGACCCTCGCTCAGTGCTTGGACGCTTGAACTGCTGCGATCGCGCGATGGTGCGTTGCCACGTTGGCCCGGCGATCGGTCTTGACCTCGATCAGGCCGGTGCCGGCGGCGAGGGCATCGGGAAGCTCATCGAGCGAGTCGAGCCGGCGGTGGGGGAGGTTGAACAGGGCGGCTGCCTTGGCGGCGTTGACGCCGCGCGGAGTGCCGAGGAGGGCCTCGAACTCATCCTCGGGCATCGCCGCCTCCTGGGGCAGGAAGTGGAAGATGCCGCCGCCGGCGTTGTCGATGACGACGACACGGACGGGGGTGGAGACCTCGCGTAGGGCGGCGAGGCCGCCGAGGTCGTGGAGGAGGCCGAGGTCGCCGGTGACGATCGTCGTCGGCCGGCCGCTGGCGCGGGCGGCGCCGATGCCGGAGGAGACGAGGCCATCGATGCCGTTGGCGCCGCGGTTGGAGAGGAAGAGGACATCGGTGTTGGGGGCGGCGAGGAAGGCCTCCTGGTCGCGGATCGGCATAGAGGAGCTCGTGTAGACCAGGTCGCCATCGCAGTGGGCGGCGCCGAGGGCGCGGTGGAGGGCCGGCTCGGTGATCCCGTCTTCGCCGGCAAAGACCGAATCGAGGGCGCTCTGGGCTACCTGCTCCGCCTCGAGCCAGCGGTCGGGGAGCGGGCGTTCCCGTCCCTCCAGGCCTTCCAGCCGGGCCGCCCAGCCCGAAGCAAGCTCCGTGGGGTCGGCCCGGAGGATCGCCGCCGCCCGGTTCGTCGGCTCGTTCCAGCCGCCGTAGGGATCAATGACGATCTCGTCGGCGCCGCTGTCGGCGAGCCAGGCACGCAGCGGCTTGCTGGTCGGCATCTCGCCGAAGCGGAGGACGAGCTCGGGGGCGACGGCGCGGGCGAAGCGCTCGTCGCGCAGCAGCAGGTCGTAGGCGGCGACCACGTGGGAGCGGTCGTGGGGGCCACAGCGCAGCTGCGAGGTCGGGTCGGCGAGGATCGGGAAGCCGGAGACCCTTGCGAGGTGGGCGAGCGGCTCGCGCAGCTCCGGGTCGAGTTGGCGGCCGGCGATGATCACGCCGGAGATCGCGTCGCCGATGTGGCCGGCCATCTCGTCGAGGAGGAAGACAGAAGGCTCGAGGTCGATCTTCGTAACCGCGGTCAGCGGCCGCGTGCCGCGACCCTCCAACGCCAAAGGGTCGCTGGCCGTCACCGCGCCCTCGTTGGGCACCGGCGCCAGCGGCTCGCGCCAAGGGAGATTCAGGTGCACGGGGCCGGGCCGGACCTCACCGCGAGCTTTGGACATTGCCCGGCAGGCGACCGAGCGGTAGTGCAGCAACCCGCCGTCGTCCGCTTCATGCGTCCCGACTTCGCTGAACCAGCGCACCGAGGCGCCGAAGGTCTTGATCTGGTCGATCGTTTGCCCGGCGCCTATCCCCCGCAGCTCTGGCGGACGATCGGCACTCAGCACCAGCAGCGGGATCCCCGATTCGTCCGCCTCAACCACCGCCGGGTGGTAGTTGACAAGCGCCGTCCCCGAGGTGCACAGCAGCGCCACTGGCTCTCCGCCCGCCTGCGCCGCGCCAAGAGCGAAGAACCCAGCAGAGCGCTCGTCGACGATCACCGCCACCTCGATCTCCGGCTGCCGCCAAAGCGCCACCGCGAGCGGCGTAGAGCGAGACCCCGGGGAGACCACAGCCAGCCGCAGCCCCGAGCGCGCGAGCTCCTCGGCGAAAGCCGAAGCGAGGGCGGTATTGCCGTTGGTGGGGTCCATAAGTGGTGGCCGTCCCGAACTGCATCAAATTTCCGGGCTGGCAGGCATGAAATTTGATGCAGTTCGGGCTTTGGGCGTCTGCGGCAGGCTAGAGGCGGTGCGCCTGCAGCGCCTCCTCGTCGATCTCGACTCCGAGGCCGGGACCGGAAGGGAGGTGGAGCAGGCCGTCGCGTAGTTCGCACTCGACGGAGGCGATGGTTGCGGCGAAGAGGCGTTGGGTGGCGAGGCCGTGGGCGAGGTGGAGGCGTTCGGGATGGGTGGTCTCGGCGAGACTAAGAGCCGTTTGGGCGGCGGCGGCGATACCCACGGGACCGTCGAGCGCACTGGTGATGTAGGCGGGGAGGATGTCGGCGATCCCGAGGGCCGCTTCAGGTCCGCCCACCTTGGAGAGCTTGATCCCGGTGTAGGCGCAGGCGCCAAGAGTCGCCGCCCGCTCCGCCTCTTCGATCGAGGCCACGCTCTCGTCCACGGCAAGGGGAACGGACGTCGCAGCCGCGAGCTCCGCCATCTCCTCCAGCGTCTCGACCGGCTGCTCCGCCAGCTCGATCCCGAAGGGCTCCAGTTCGCCCAGGCGCCTCTTAGCCGTCTCGAGTTCCCAGGCCGCGTTCACATCTACCCGAATCCGCGCCTCAGGCCCCACCGCCTCCCGAACCGCTCTCACCTGCTCGACATCTCCATCGCGAGTCTGTGAAAAAGCGTGCTCTACGCCACTTTTCACAGACTCGGCACCGAGCTTCAGCTTGAAGGTCGTGAAACCCTCCGCCATCCACGCTTCGGCGTCGGCCGCAACCGCCTCGGGGTCCCCAGCCACCAACGTCGCATTGCACTCAACTGCTTCGTCTTCTCCGCCACCCTGGTCACCTGCCCTCCTACCCAGCAAATCCATCCTTGCAGTGGCTACCGCACAACGAGAGGGCGCCGACAACCCCTCGTCAACCTGCCTCTCCGCCCACCCCTCCAGCTCCCCAACCACCTTCGCCAGCGACACCCCACCCCGTAACGCCAGCGGCACTGCTTCGCCCAGCCCCACGACCCCATCCGCATCCCGGACCCGCAGCAGCACCATTTCCCGCCGCCCCAACACCCCGCGCGCCGTCACGTACGGCTTCCCGAACGGAAGGGCATAGGGGATGACCTCCACGGACGCCAGCTGCACGCTCAAACCCTCTCAAACCCGAACTGCATCAGCTTGACCACCCAGCAGATAGTCAAGTTGCTGCAGTTCGGGACTCAGGCCGAGATCAGCAGGCCGATCGTCACCAGGAGGCTGAAGATGCCCAGCAGCCCCCCGGTCGCTGCCAGGACCCCGTTCAGGGCCGGACCGTCGCGCCGCTCCCGCAGCGTCCGGTAGGGCTTCAGTACCAGCGGCGCCGCCAGCCACCCGATCAGCGGCAGCGCACTTGCTTCCCCGGCCCACAGGGCGATCGGCAGGACGACGAACGCCCCGACCACCAGCAGCCCGTAGAGCCGCACCGCGGCCTCGCGGCCGATCCGCACCGCCAGGGTGTTCTTACCGGCGCGGCGATCGGTCTCGACGTCGCGGACGTTGTTGACGACGATGATCGCGGTGGCGAGGAAGCCGATCGAGATCGAGAGGCCGAGCGGCAGCGCGTCGAGCTCCTCCAGCTGCACGTAGTAGGAGCCGTTGACGGCGACGAGGCCGAAGAAGAGGAAGACGAAGACCTCGCCGAAGCCGGCGTAGCCGTAGGGGCGGGGGCCGCCGGTGTAGAGGACGCCGGCGGCAATCGAGAGGATCCCGATCAGCAGGATCACCCAGCCGGCGACGGCGGTCAGGTAGATGCCGCAGACGACCGCGACCGCGAAGGCGATCCAGGTCGCCCGCATAACCCGCTGCGGCGTCACCATCCCGCTGGCGGTCACCCGCACCGGCCCGAGCCGATCAGCGGTGTCGGCGCCCCGCTTGGCGTCGGAGTAGTCGTTGGCGAGGTTGGTCCCGATCTGGATGAAGATCGAGCCGACCAGCGCGGCGAAGAACGCTCCCCAGCGCGGCAAGCGGCCGTAGAACTGAACGGCTGCCGCGGTGCCCACGAGTACTGGAGCTACTGCCGCGGGCAAGGTTCTCGGCCGCGCGGCCATGAGCCAAATTCTCATCGGGCGGCCTTTCGCGCGGGTGGCGCGGTAGGGGGGACCATCCCCTGGTAGTTCAGGGGATGGTGGGTCCCCTGCCGTGACAGGACCCGCGCGCCGGTCACGCCCGCCTCGGGAACTTTCCGAAGTCCGGGGACCGTTTCTGCTTGAACGCCTCGCGCCCCTCGGCTGCCTCCTCGTTACCGTAGAAGAGGAGGTTGGCGTCGTGGGCGAGCTGCTGGATCCCGGCGTAGCCGTCCTCGTGGGCGTTGAAGCTCGCCTTGACCAAGCGCAGGGCGAAGGGGGAGAGGGCGAGCATCTCGCGGCACCAGGCGACGGTCTCGCGCTCCAGGTCGGCCAGCGGCACGACCGCGTTCACCAGCCCCATCTCCAGCGCCTCCTCGGCGCCGTACTGGCGGCAGAGCATCCAGATCTCCTTCGCCTTCTTCGTCCCGACGAGGTCGCGCAGCAGCGAGGCGCCGTAGCCGCCGTCCCAGGAGCCGACCCGCGGCCCGACCTGCCCGAAGACGCCGTTGTCGGCGGCGATGGTCAGATCGCAGCAGAGGTGGAGGATGTGGCCGCCGCCGATCGCGTAGCCGGCGACCATTGCCACGATCGGCTTCGGTAGTCGCCGCATCTGGATCTGCAGGTCGGTGACGTGGAAGCGGCCGACCGAGGCGCCCTCCTCCAGGTAGCCGGTGTCGCCGCGCACGGTCTGATCGCCGCCCGAGCAGAAGGCACGCTCGCCCTCGCCGGTCAGCACGACGACGCCGATCTCCTCGTCCTCCCGCGCGAGCTCCATCGCCGCCGAGACCTCGATCAGCGTCTGCGGCCGGAAGGCGTTCAGGACCTCGGGGCGGGCGATCGTCACTTTCGCGATCCCGCCGCCCGTCTCGTAGCGGATGTCTTCGTAGTCACCCGCGCTCGTCCACTCGATCGGCGCGTAGAGCTCACTCTCTGGGGGAGCTCCTTTGTGGCGTTTGGGCATGATGGGCACGATATCCCGATGAAGCTCGACGACTGGCTCTCGCAGAGATCACAGAGCTGTCCTGACCGGACGGCCCTCGTCGCCGACGGAGCCGAGATGACCTACGCCGAGCTCGAGGCCGAGGCCACCTGGGTTGCCCGCCGGCTCGCCGCCCACGGCGTCCGCCGCGGCTCGACCGCGGCGCTGACGATGCACCCGCGCCGCGAGCAGGTCGTCCTCCTGCATGCCCTGCTCAAGGTCGGCGCGGAGCTGCTGCCGTTGGGACCGCGGCTGACGCCGGAGGAGCGGGCGGCGATCGTCTCCGCCGTCGACCCGATCGTCGACCTCGACGATCCCGGCCAGCTGACCCAGACCGAGGCCGACATGCCACTGCTGGGCGAGCACGACATGGACGCGATCTGCTGCCGTGTCCTCACCAGCGGCAGCACCGGCACCCCGCGCCCTGTCCCGCTCACCTACGGCAACTTCCTCTGGAACGCGGTCGGCTCGGGCTTCAACCTCGGCGTCCTACCCGAGGACCGCTGGCTCTGCTGCGTCCCGCTCAGCCACATCGCCGGTCTCGGGATCGTCATGCGCTCGGTCATCTACGGGACCACCGCGGTC
>Ga0068856_100007089_pt1 | contig 10946 bp, 9 predicted proteins | sample KBSCornC62_FD_66595 | JGI IMG/M metagenome (GOLD analysis project Ga0068856, IMG submission 66595) | Corn rhizosphere microbial communities from Kellogg Biological Station, Michigan, USA - KBS Corn C6-2 | ecosystem: Host-associated > Plants > Roots > Rhizosphere > Soil ... | reverse complement strand
GTGTCTGCTGTTTTGCGGGCTGGCCGGATATTCTCCAGCAGCCGGTACATCACTGGCACCCTCTAAATAGCAATCGCTGTGCCGTTCGACCAAATTCTTATTTTCAACAACTTACGCCATAATTCGATGTTGTTCCGTTTTGATTCTGGTAAACATGTGCGTTCCAACTTCAAAAAACAATAGATCGTTATTGCTGGCAGCGCGCACAGTAGTGCGTGCTTCGGCCGCCCACCACGATTCTCTTGATCTCGCTTCCGCAGTTCCGGCACGGCTCACCCGTTCTCTGATACACATTGTGCTCAAGTTGGAAGAAGCCTTTAGCGCCGTCCGCGTCAACGTAATCGGAAACCGAAGATCCCCCGAGGCGAATCGCATGCTCGAGCACTTCTTTCAGAGCGTTTCGAAGTCGCTCAAGTTCAATCCGGGTCAGATTTCCAGCCCGCCTTCGCGGGCGAATTCCCGCGCGAAAGAGGCTTTCATCGGCATAGATGTTTCCCACACCAGCAAGCAGGGTCTGATTCAGCAATGCAGCTTTGATCGCCAGTTTTCTTCCATGAAAAAGGTGCGCGAATTCGTGCCGTTCGATCGTGAGAGGCTCTGCTCCCAGCCCATCGAACCGATTTCCTCTCGCCAGGTCCCGAAACTCGAGGCGTCCGAAACGTCGCGGATCGACAAAACGCAGCTCGCGTCCGCTCTCCAGCCGCAACCTCGCATGCGTATGCTTCGCCACTGCGACATCAGGGGTTGTAACCAGAAGACGTCCAGTCATTCCGAGGTGAACGATCCATTGCGCCGCAATCACACTGGCTTTCTTCGGCGTGCCGTGATCGCCCTGCGCTCCCAACTCCACCACGATGTGCTTCCCGGTACGGTGCACCGATTCGATCCGCCGCTCAATTAATCCCTTTGCTTGCCGTGCCGCGGAGTTTTTGAATGGCTCACGATGCGATCCGAACCAGGCCTCTAAGATCTTGTCGCCTCGCACGCGCGCATTCACGCCTCGCGCAACTGTCTCCACCTCTGGCAGTTCAGGCATGATTTCATTCTAGGGGGCGCGACCTGAACAGGCGTCCGGCTATGGGACGCCTATTCCGATTTCGATGAGCGCCGTTCCCCGGGCTCTCGGATTCTGCTGGCCTCGAAACTCACGATTCTCCACACCCCGCGCGCGTCCCGGACATACACACGCGTATAACGGTAGCTTCCCGACATGTTCCCCTCGGACCCCGTACCCTTGACCTCCGCGCGGGATGTCACCAGCGCGGTTGTGCCATATAGTCGAATCTTGCGATCCGAAAGATCCAGCGAGCTAAATCGCATTGCACCCGACCGGAGTGCCGCGAGCGCCTGTTCCTTCGACTGCAGAATGCCGGATGGCGTGATCGCCATATAGTCGTCTGCTAGCAACCCATCCATCGCTGAGAAATTGCCATGTAGAACGGCGTTTCTCCACGCGTCCTCAAGCTGCTCTATCTGATGTCGAACTTCGTGCTTTTCCGCCCTGGGCATCCCGCTCGCCAAAGTTGACGCGAGCACGGAGATTGCCAGCGCGAGAAAGACAGACCTTTTCTTGATCACAGCCGACGTTCCCTTGAGTGTTCGCATAAGCGTTAGGGATAGTAGCGGGGACACATCGAACGGGTCAATGCGAGAAATCACACATGCCTCCGGCCGGCAATCCAGAAGTCACTCGCTTAATAAGACCGATGGATCACCCGTCGAAGATTTGACTGTGGCTTTGTGAGCGGGGTTTGTCGTGAACAACGAACTTAGTTTCAGTCCATCGCCGCCAGGTCTTCGCGGCTCCGCTCCAGCATTTTCTGAAATAGGCCGGCTACCGCGTACTTCTTGAAATGGGGCGACTGCCGATGTGCCTCTTCGGCCAGGGCGTCCCTGTACTGCTCATAGATAAGCACGGTGCAGGGTTCACCCTGCACCCAGTGCGGTATATAACTCACGCATCCTGACTCCTGGCGCGAAGCCGCCGTCAGTTCTCGCAGAATTTCGGCAATTTCCGCCCGGTCTTGCTGGGCGAACCTCATCCGGACCGTAAAGCTGATCATGGGGAGCAGTTCCTCAATATCCGAAATCGTTCTAAGCCTGGATTTGGTTCAGTGCCGCAGCAAACTCAGGCAGGATCATCGTTTGTTCGCGGTCGGGCCCAGTCGACACCATGCCGATTTTTGCGCCGCTCTCGCGCTCCTGGAAGCGCAAGTACTCCTGTGCAGCTTTCGGCAGCTTATCAAAGTCCGTGATTCCCTCTGTGGGAGCACGCCAGCCTTTCAGCTTCTTATAGACAGGCTTAACGCGCTCGATTCCCTGTACATCAGCCGGGATCTCATCGCTTACCTTCCCATCCACCTGATACCCCACGCAGATCGGAATCTCCTCGAGTTCATCCAGCACATCCATCTTGGTCACAACCAGCCACTCCGCACCGTTTACCTGGTTCGAGTAGCGAAGCAAGGGAATGTCCAGCCATCCGCACCGTCTCGGCCTTCCCGTCACAGCTCCGTACTCGTTCCCTCGCGCTCGCAACTGGTCGCCTACCGCCTCGTGAATCTCGGTCGGGAATGGCCCTTCGCCAACCCTGGTCACATAAGCTTTCGTCACCGAAATCACAGTCCCGATCGCCGTCGGTCCTACTCCCGTTCCAGTGGCTGCGCCACCTGCCGTCGCCGACGATGATGTCACGAAAGGATAGGTCCCGTGATCGATATCCAGCATCGTTCCCTGGGCGCCTTCGAACATCACCGATCCACCCTCCGTGAGGATCTGGTTCAGCAGCCGGCCCGTGTCTGCAACAAAAGGCCGCACCTCTTCCGCGGCCGCCGCATACTCCTCGTACATCTTCTCCGGCTCCAGGGGATCGGTGCCGAATAGAGCGTGAGCGATCGCGTTTTTCTCGCTGCATGCCGCGTAGATATGCGTCTTCAGCAACTCAGGCCGCAGCAGGTCAACGATCCGCAACCCGCTCCTCGCCATCTTGTCCTCATAAGCCGGCCCGATTCCTCGACTGGTGGTTCCTATCCGCTTTCGACCCGGCGCGCTCTCCGCGGCCAGTTCAATCATCCTGTGATATGGCAGGATGACCTGTGCACGATTCGACACACAAAGCTGCCCGTCAACATCGATCCCGAGGCTCCGCAGCTTTCCCACTTCCTTGAGAAAGGCGATCGGATCCAGAACCACGCCATTTCCGATTACGCCTTTGCAACCTGGCCGCAGCACTCCGCACGGAATAAGCTGAAGAACAAATTTCTGCCCGCCATGAATAACGGTGTGTCCGGCATTGTGACCACCTGCATAACGGGCCACTGCACTGAACCTCTCGCTCAGCACATCAACAATCTTCCCCTTACCCTCATCGCCCCACTGGGCGCCCAGAACCACCGCCGTCTTCGCTCGCATCAACAGCCTGCTTCCCTCAGAAATCACACAAACACCCGCCGCAGCTTGAAACCCCAGCTACGCGCGGGCGAAAAGGTGGCACAAATATTTACGCCACGAACGATTCTAAACCCTGAGCTCGAAGGAAGCCGTGAGGACAAACAAATCAGCTATTGATCATCACTTGGCATTCATTTCCTGCTGATGCTCCAGCATCGGCGCAGTCACCTGCTTGTATCCGGCTGGAACATCGAAATGCGACGAATCCACCGGATCCGATGAGAAATTCGAGGTGGTAGTCTGCATTTCCATCAGAATCGCGCTCGTCGGCTGTGCGCTCGCCTGCTCCGTGTTCTGTTCAGGCGATGGTGTGTTCTGCTTCTTCTTCCCGAAGCCGCCGAACCCGCCCAGGCGGCTCGAAATCATCGAGCCCATGCCTGCCTTGGCGATCTCTCCCTTGGTTGGACCTGCAGGTTCCGTCGGCAAAGGAGCTTCGGATGCCGCGGGCAGCGGCTGCCCATTTACCGTGGTGCCCATTCGCATCACCTGCATTACCGGCACCCCGTCGATCTTCTGCATCTCCTTCACCATGTCGCCCATGGCCTGGTTCGCGCCAGGCTGCTGAGCCAGCATCCGGCTGAAGTCACGCCCAAAACCCATCGTCACATCTCCCATCTTCGCCGCGAACTTCTTGTAAAACTCCCGCACCTGCTCATAGCCCGGAACCGACGGCACCATCCACATATCATTTGTCATCGCCAGATTCCCGGACTGCTGAGTCTTCGCATCGGTCGCCGTCATTGTCATTGTTAGAATCGCTTCGCTGCTGTTCAGGCCGCTCACATCCCTCGTGGCGCCCGTCTTCCTCACCTTTACATCGAAGCTCATTTGCACGTTCTGCGCATCCGGATTCTGTGCTGTCGACTGCTGCGACTTCTGTTTCGCCGCTTCCTGCTCCATCCGTTGGCGCGCATTCTCGATCGCCTGCTTCATCTGGGCAAATGTCATCACCGAGTATGTCTTCTTCTCAACATCAATCTGCGTGATTGTCTCCTGATCCAGGTCAATAATCTGTATTTGCTGCGGCGAAACATCCGCCATACGGTTGCCCTTCAGATAAATTGTCGAAACGATAGGATCGCCCATGTGCCGCGCCTGAGAACTGAACACTCCAACTGTCTTCATCATCTTCAACAGCGACCCGCCTGTAATCTGGGTCGTCTGCTGATACGTGTAATCACCGGCATAGAGAGCGGTAGGCAGAACAAAGACGAACGGCAACAAAGCACGCTTTGAAAGCGGAAACATGATCATCCTCCAGGTTGGATCTGCGGCAGAAAGGAACGCCGAGAGCGCAGGGAGTTTAGCCCGAAGGAATTGTGAGAGTCAACGCAATTGCGTTTCAGAGAATCGCAGGTGTCCTCATCCGATCTTTAGAGAAGAAGTGTCCATTTTTCGACCCTTCTTAACGGAAACGCAGCCTCCCAAGCACTCATGTGAGCGAACCGCTGTCCCACCCTACAGATTGTGGTGGGAACGGATTGCGTCAACAACCCGGCGAATCGCGGAGGAAACATCGTCAGGCGCCTCCAACTCCATGTTGTGACCCGAGCGAATGATGAATTGCCTGCTGTTTGTCGACAGCTGAAATAGCTTTTCCTGGCCTTCCTTCCGCTCCTTCTCCATCTGCGCCGCTGGAACATCCAGATCTTCCGTATAGCCACCGTCCGCCCGCGAAAGCACTACCAGCGGAAACTTCCCAAGCGGGCCTTCGCCCTGCCTTGCAAGCCACTGTGCAAAGTACACCTCTGACCATTCGCGTTGACTGCTCTCCGCATCTTCAAGTGCGGGCTGAGTCTGCGCCCAGAGTTGCAGCTTCTGATCTCGAACAGGCAGGCGCTTGTAAACACGGTCAAGCTTCGCCGGAGCCGGATCGCCGCCGTGAGGACCCGCTCGATCAGCCTCCGCCATCTCCTCGTGAGCTGAAGGAATGTCGCGTGTCTGTGCATTCACCCCGAGCTTCATTGTCTGCTTGCCGCCCACACCAACCCTTATCCCCTCGTGCGCCGAGTCCACCAGAACCATCCCCGCTGTGTCCTTCGCATAGACGTTCGCGAAGTTGATCATGACTGGACCACCATAGGAGTGCCCAACGAGAACGAATGGTCCCTTTTCACCCAGTTTCTCGAGCGCGTCGTGCAGTTCGAGATTCAGCTGCGCAAACGTGCGCGGCTTCGGCCCCGGATCACTCCATGCATATCCCGCTCGGTCGTACGTGCAAATACGAGTAAACCGGGAGACCTTTTCTTGCACAAGAATCCAGTCGAACGAGAAATCTCCCAGGCCGTTCTCGACAACGACCACCGGCTCTCCCTTGCCCGAGCAGTTGACGTGTAAGCGATGCCCTCCAAGGTCGACGAGCTTGCCAATCGGCTTAGGTGCGATTGTTCCAGCCGCTGCTGGGAGTGCGATCGTGATTGCCAAATGCGCAGGGATGAAGGTGCCTAAAACTCCCACGAGCAAGCGACTTGCGTGACGCGACATTCTATCCTCCCGGTCGACTCGACCAAGACTAGCGTGGATACGAAGCCGAATAATCCCGAATGTCATCAGGTGCGTGCGCCGCGGGATGAGCAGACGGAATAGAGGGTGGATACACACTTCGTCACCGTCAGGGAACTCCCGAAAGGCAACTCACGTAACTCAGAACATCATGCTTAGCGACCTGAAGTTCGCCATCCGGCAGCTTGCCAAATCGCCCGGGTTCTTCTTCACCGCGCTCATCACCCTCGCGCTAGGAATCGGCGCCAATGCTGTCGTCTTCAGTGTCCTGAATGCGCTGGTGCTCCGCCCGGTGAATGTCCCCCATGCGGAAAACCTCTACACCGTCCAGCGCTTTCGCTTTCCATCGCAGTCCTACCTCGATTACGTCGATCTGCGCGACCGGAACCGCACCCTGTCGAGCCTCATTGCCTGCCAGATCACCGGCGCCGTAGGCATTGACACCGGCGGAAATCCCTCGACAGCCTGGCCTTATCTCGTCACCGGAAATTACTTTGACGCGCTCGAGATTCAGCCGTTCCTCGGCCGCTTCTTCCATGCCTCAGACGAAAAAGGCAAGAACAGCATGCCCTATGTCGTGCTGAGCTACTCCTATTGGCACAGCCGTTTCCATGACGACAAAGGGGTCATCGGTCGCGCCATACAGATCAACAAGCATCCGTTCACCATCATCGGCGTAGCCCCACAGTCATTTCGCGGCACCGAGCTCTTCTTTGCTCCCGCTCTCTGGATACCGATCCTTGATCAGCCCCTCATTCAAGGCAACGACTCTCTTCAATACCGCGGAAACCACTCCCCTTGGGTGATTGGCCGTCTCAAACCCGGGGTGAGTCCGGCTCAGGCAACCGAGGATTTGAACTCCATCGGCTCCTGGCTAGCCAAAACCTATCCCCGGGATGACGATGGCATCAAGTTCTCCCTCGCGAAACCCGGGCTGGTCGGCGACTTCCTTGGCGGTCCTGCGCGTGCCTTCATGGCGGGGCTCATGCTGCTCGCCGGCCTCATCCTGCTTGCCGCCTGCGCCAACCTCGGCAGCCTCTTCGCCGCTCGTGCAGCCGATCGCTCCAAGGAAGTCGCCCTTAGACTCGCCCTCGGCTCAAAACGCAGCCTCATCCTTCGCCAACTCCTCACCGAGGCTACTCTCGTCTCCATCGCTGGCGGCGTCGTCGGACTGGTGGGAGGTGTCCTCATCCTGCACTTACTCAGTGCGTGGCAACCGATTCCCAATGTTCCCATCAACGTTCCCGTTAATCCAGACATCCGCACCTATACGGTGGCGCTTCTCCTCTCGCTCGCCAGCGGCCTTCTCTTCGGCATCGTTCCCGTGCGCCAGGTCATGCGGGCCGATCCCTGGCAGACGATTCGCACCGGCATGAGCTCCACAACAGGACTGCGCCGCTTCACCATGCGCGATATCCTGCTCGTCATCCAGATTGCGATTTGCGCGGTGCTCGTCACCTCTTCGCTCGTTGCCGTACGCGGACTGATTCGCTCTGTCCATAGCAGCTATGGATTCCAACCCCAGAACGCACTGCTCCTTGGCAGCGACCTCCGCATGGCAGGCTATGCCGATGACCGCGTTCCTCAGATGCAACAGCGCATGCTCGAAGCTGTCGCCAATATCCCCGGCGTTTCAGCCGTCGGATCAATTGACAACATCCCCCTCAGCCTCGGCGGCGGCGACTCTTACGTCTACACTGACGCCACCACAGACTTCCGCCCCACCAACTACGCCGCCGATGCGATGAACTATCGCATCTCGCCCGGATACCTCGAGGCCGCAGGAACTCGCCTTCTCGCCGGTCGCAACCTCACCTTGAACGACGATAAGAAAGCACCGAGGGTCGCCCTGGTCAATCACCAGTTCGCAATCAAAGTCTTCGGATCGGTCGATAAGGCCATCGGCGGCCATTTCAAATACTGGGGCAGCGAACGCGCTGAAGTCGTCGGCGTTGTCGAGGATGGAAAATATCGCACCATCACCGAAGATCAGATGCCTGCAATGTTCTTCTCTTTCCTCCAGCACACCAGTAGCGAGACTAACCTTGTAGTGCGTTCACAACGCGATCCCGCCGATATTGCCGCAAGCCTCGAAAGGACCGTTCGCGGTCTTGACTCCGCTCTGCCGTTCGAGCTTCATACCTGGAACGAAGAGATGGGTAGCGCATTGTTCGCGGCCCGCGTTTCTAGTGTTGCTCTAGGCGTTCTGGGGATGCTCGGAGCCATGCTCGCCATCACCGGAATCTTCGGCATGGCGTCTTACGTCGTCAGCAAGCGTCTTCGCGAACTCGGCATTCGCGTCGCGCTTGGCGCAAGTCAAAGGCAGATCTTGCGCGCGTCGCTCGGCCGCGCGTTTCGGCTACTTGCCATTGGGTCTGTAGCAGGCGTGGTTCTAGGCGTCATTGGCGCGCGCGTTCTTGCCTTTATCGTTTATCAGGCCACACCAAAGGATCCGCTGGTGCTCTTTGGTGTCACTGCGACAATGCTCTTCCTGGGCCTTCTGGCCTCGTGGATTCCCGCACGTCGCGCGCTCGCCGTCGACCCGCTGGTCCTTCTTCGCGACGAATAGCTTGGATTCGGCCTCTTCTGCGCCGGATCAGGCCGACTTCCGCTTCGCAGCCTTCGCCGGCGGTTCCTTCGCGCTCTTAACCGGCTTCTTGCCAGCAGCGGGGCGCGCCTCACCGCCGATGCTCTTCCGCAGCGCATCCATCAAATTGACGACGTTGCTCGGGCGCTGCGCCGGTGCTTCATCGATCGGAACAGGCATATTATTGACCTTCGCCTCAACAAGCGCCTTCACTGCCGTTTCATATCCGTCTTCGAATTTGTCCATATCCAGCTTCGACGACATGCGCTCAATCAGCATCTCCGCCAGTTGCAGCGAATCCGCGGGGACGGCAGGCTGCTTGATATCCCGAAAGTAGTCTTCCTGCTTCCGCAACTCATACGAGTACCGCAGCGTGTAACCCATCAATCCAGGGCTGTCCGGTCCCGCGGGAACCAGCGCGAAAACATGCTCCCGGCCTGAAAACGCCACCTTACCGATCGCCGCCTTGCCGGTGTCCAATAGCGCCTGCCTTACCACGTTGAAGGCTTCAGCCGACATGTCGTTCTCCGGTGTCACAAAGTACGGCTTCTCGACGAACATCGGACTGAGGTCCACCAAATCCACAAACTGTGACACCGCTATCGTGTGTTTCGAAGGAACCCGAAGGTTTTCAAGTTCGCTCGGCTCGATAATTACGTACTGGCCTTTGCGATACTCGTATCCCTTCACGATCTCGTCGCTCTCGACCGCGGTCGTCGCCTCCCGGCTCTCGGCCGCGCTCTCCAGCACCTTTTGATGGCGGATTCGTTCGCCAGTGCGGCGGCTGATCTGGTGAAAGCTGATCTGGCTCTTGCTCTCGGTCGCAACGTAAAGACTCACGCCAAAAGAGACGAGCGAAATCTGAACATTACCCGACCAATAGGGACGTGCCATGCGACCTCCAAAGAGCGGAGAAACGCGCCGAAGCGCAAAGACCCGCAGACTCAGGAGTCTAGCGCAATTCGTCAACGTCGGAGAAGTGCATATATGGTAAACGGTTTAGCTTCGTCTTCTCTTCGCCCTGGTCTGTTGCTGGAGACTGGCATTCGATCAAGCTCATGTGCATGGGTGCTTGAGTGCGGATCTGATCTACATTCTGCGTATCAGATGAATCGCTGACCACCCCACCGCTACCGCGATCGAGCGCACCATCGTCGGCCACACCGGCATGAACATCGAGAACCCAACCGCGGTAAAAGTCCATAGGAAGAGAGCCCATGTGATCGTATTGCGGGGATCGCCGTAGCTCTGCTTAAGCTTGGCGAGTAATCTGCTCTGCTGCTCGTCCATCTTGTGCCGGCTCCTCTTCCGCAAATCGAACTGACTGGGAGATTCCTGAGAACTCGAAACTGCCTCTACCCGAAAGTGCAGTCTGGGGATAGGTACAAAGTAACGGACATCGCGCATTACCTAAATACCGCTTACGGGGAATGCCCCACTCAAAGGCGTCATTCCCGAGATTTCCCCCACGCATGCTGTTAACCATCTCGGGCCGTCGTTCGTTGTCTGGTTAGAAGACTCACAAACCTTCAGTTCGAGGAATCCAATGCCGAATTGCCGCTCTGTCTGTCCAGTTCTCTCCGCAGTTGTCGTTGTCATATCAATGCTTCCCGGCACAGCAATCGCCCAGCAGCGGCCCGCCACCCCATCCACCGGACCTGTAGCGGCCGCATCACCCGTTCCCAACGATGGCGACGTCAGATCCACGCAAAGCGAGCTCATCCGACTCCTTCGCCTCAGCCCCACACTTACCACAGTTGTCTCCCACGATCCGTCGCTCCTCTCCAACCAGGACTATGTCGCGCGTAATAATCCTCAGCTCGCCGCATTCCTTGCGGCTCATCCTGAGGTCGCACGCAACCCCGAGTTTTACCTCTTCTCTCATCTCAAGCGCGAGGACGGTCAACCCGACGAAGCTCTTGAAAAGGCAGTCTGGCCCGACGTCTATCGCGCTCAGAATCCTCAGTCGTCTTTCGAACGCGTCTGGGACGGCCTGATCCCGCTCCTCGCCTTCGCCTGTGGCCTTGTCGCCATCATTTTGCTCGCCCGCATGTTCATCGAGAACCGCCGCTGGGGCCGCATCTTCAAAATGCAAAGCGATGTCCACGGTCGACTCATCGAACGTTTCACGACCAACCAGGAACTGGCGTCATACATGCAGACCGATGCCGGCAGGAAGTTTCTCGAAGCCGCGCCCCTCCCTATCGCGTTCGAGCAGCATCAACGTGTTCCCAGCGCCATCGCGCGTATCCTCACACCGCTTCAAACGGGCATCGTCATGGTCCTGCTGGGGATTGGCTTGCTTCTCTTGCGCCACACAGAACCTGACATGAACACCCCGATGCTCTTCTTCGGAACCGTAGTCCTGATGCCCGGAATCGGGTTTATCATCTCCGCAGGTGCCTCA
>Ga0068856_100007088_pt1 | contig 10946 bp, 9 predicted proteins | sample KBSCornC62_FD_66595 | JGI IMG/M metagenome (GOLD analysis project Ga0068856, IMG submission 66595) | Corn rhizosphere microbial communities from Kellogg Biological Station, Michigan, USA - KBS Corn C6-2 | ecosystem: Host-associated > Plants > Roots > Rhizosphere > Soil ... | reverse complement strand
ATCGCCGCACATCGTGACGATTCCCATCGAGGAAGCGCTCAAGCAGCCCAAGCGCGTCGATCCCAACCATGACATCGTGCGCACCGCACGGGAGCTCGGCGTGAGCTTCGGCGATTGAGCGGGGCCGCCGAGTACGGTCCTATGTTTAGGACAGAAATTTCCGGCACACGGGACATCGCGGGGCGTGATATGTATACAGTGTTTCCTCTAAGTCCTTGAAATCGTTACTCTTCCGACTGCGCCGCTGGTGTCGGTGGCTGGCACTCCCTCTGCCATTGAGAGAGGCGCGGCTCGACGTCCGGGTCGCTGATCGGAGGCTGGATGAAGGGGTTGAGCGTTGCATTGAGTGTCGGGCTGTGTCTCGCCGCCGCCGCGCCCGCTATGGCGCAGCGGCGGGATGGCGGCGCGAAGGACAGTGCGAAGAAGGCGGCGGCGATCCCGGCAGACGCGCGCCCGCCAAAGGGCATGTGCCGCATCTGGGTCGACGGTGTGCCGGCCGCGCAGCAGCCCGCGGCCACCGACTGCCCGACCGCGGTCAAGAACCGGCCGGCGAACGGCCGCGTGATCTTCGGCGACGACTTCGTGGACACGTCGAAGAAGGCGAGCGACAAGACCAGGCTCCCGCCCGGCGTGAAGGGCTTCACGGACATCACGACGCCGGTGGTGCGCAAGCCCGAGTAGCGTACTCCGCATACTCCTTGCGCTTCCGGGTCGCGTGACCAGAACCGTCCGCGATCCCTACATCCCGGATCACGCCTCGTTCGTCGAGCGGGAGCCATCGACCGGCCGGGTGATCGTCATCGCGCCGACGCGCGCGGCCTGCGAGACGATCGAGCTCGCGGTGCGGCTCCACATCGATACCTATCTCGAGACGCATCACGGCGAGACGGTGCGTGCACTGGCGCGGAGCGGCCGCGGATTCGGGATCGTCGCCGGTACGGGGACGGGGAAGACGCTCGCGATCCGTCCGATCGTCGAAGAGATCTTATCGACGACCGAGTTGAAGGTCGGCGTCGTGAATCGCGAGCGAGAGGCGACGCCGGAGACGCCGACGTGGAACCTCATCATCGTCACGACGGGCATCGCGCGGCGCTGGTTCGAGGAAGGCGACATCCTTCAGACCGACACGATCGTCGTCGACGAGATCCACCAGACCTCCGCGGAGCTGGAGCTCTGCCTGGCGCTGGGCAAGCGCGTGGGCTGCCGGTTCGTCTGGCTGTCGGCGACGGTGAATCCGTCGTTCTACGCGCGCTATCTCGATTCGGCCGACGTCCTCGAGGTCTACGATTTCGATCCGAACAAGGCGGCGCAGGTGCGCGTCGTCGACAAGAAGCCGTTACAGTTTCTTGATGAGGGTTTTCTACGCCACCTCGTGAAGGAGAAGCGCGGCGTGGCGCTGTTCGTGCCGACGCGCCGCGGCGTCGAGGACGCGGCGGAGCACGTGCGCCGGCTGGCGCCGCGGGTCAACACCGCGTTCTATCACGGCGGCGAGCCGATCCGGATCATCCGGCCCTTTCTCGAGGGCGGCGAGCGGAAGCCGTACTTCCTGGCGATGACCGCGGCGGGCCAGAGCGCGCTCAACGTGCGGGGCCTGGACACGGTGATCATCGACGACGTGAAGTTCTTCAACGTCATCGATCGCGGCCGCAACGTGCTCACGCAGGAGCACCTCGGCGCGAACGAGATCCTGCAGATGGCGGGGCGCGTGCACGGCCGCGTGCCGGGCGGCCGGGTGTTCATTCTCTCCGACCGCGACATCCAGTTCAGCCGCTTGCAGCCGACCGAGCCCGAGTTCCAGCTCGCGGGCGACTCGGAGCGCGTCGCCATCACCTGTGCCGCGCTCGGCGTACGCGCCGACGAGCTCGAGCTGCCCGTGCCGCTCGACACGCTCGCGTACCGGCAGGCGCTGGCGCTGCTCGAGGAGCGCGGGATCGTGGAGCGCGGGCGGCTCACCGGCTACGGCCGCGCCGTCGAGGCGATGCCGGTCGAGCGCGCGTGGGCCGAGCTGTTAGTGAACTCAAATGACGATCTGGTCCCGTTCCTCGCGGTCATGGCGTCGATCGAGTCGCTGCACCGCATGACGCGCGAGGAGCGCGACCTGGACGGATTGATCGTGCCGGGCAGCGACCATCTCACGGCGTACAACCTGTACGCGGAGGCGTACGCGTACGCCGGCCGCATGGGCGAGGTCTACGGCCTGCCGCGGCATCTGTTCGACGAGGAGCGGATCGAACGGTGGGCGGCGCGGCGCGGCGCGCTCGTGAAGTCGATCGAGGACGCGGCGCTCGGCATGGCGAGCATCTATCGCGCGGTCGGCTTGCCGCTGCCGCAGCACATGGACAACGCCGGCGACGAGGTGCTCCGCGGCTTCCAGTCTCTGCTCGCCGCGTACCTGCCGTTCACGCTCGTGATCGACGAGCAGAACGCCGCGGGCGACGAAGTGCGCGTGTCCAAGACGAGCGTGTGCGGAAGCTGGGGACCGATCGCCGGAGAGATTCGCTACTTCGCCGACAAATTCGGGCGGCCGCGCGCGTCGATCGAAGGGACGCAGATTCCGTACGACCTGCTGCGTCCGCACGCCGTCGTGACGGAAGGGGAGCTCGTCTATGATCCAGACAGCCGGCGTGCGCCACTCGTGCTGCGGCGTCGGGTGCGGTATCACGGCTTCGAGCTCGAGCGCGAGATCGAACCCATCGACCGCTTTCCGCCCGAGCTGGCCGACCGCGCGCGCCACGTCCTCGCGGAGGCGCTGGCCCGCGGCGAAGCGCGGCATCCCGGCGCGCGGCGCAACCAGGACGCGATCGACACCATCCGCGAGACCTACCGCCGTTCGGGCGGAACGACGCCGCGTCTCAGCTTCGCGGATCTGACGAATCTGTACGAGACGCAACTGTCGTCGGTATCGTCGCTGACCGAATTCCGACATGCGCCGGTGTACGTCGACGCGGATGCGATCGTTGCGCCGGACGTGCGCGAGCGCTACGCGTCGCTGCCGTCGACCGTGACGGTGCGCGACCGCGACGTCGAGATTCACTACGACGTGGAAGACACGCCGGAGGGCCCGACGGGCGTCGCGCGACTGCGCCTTCCCGAAAAGCTCGCGCGCACGCTGGCGCCACAGGAGCTGCCCACGCTGGATCGGCCGCTGCGGTTCATCGTGATGCGCGGCGCGCGCGGAGCGGCGCGCGCCAACACGCTCGGCGAGCTCCAGGATGAGCTCGAGCGGCCGTTCACGCCCGACGAGATCGCGCAGCTCGAGCGCGCGTACGAAGAGCGGCGGCGCGAGCGGCACGACCGCAAGCATCAGCGGCGCTCGCGCGAGGCCGGGGACGCGCTCAAGGATCAACGCGCGGTAGAGCGGGACGGGTTCGAGGGGCGGCGAAAAAAGCCACGCGGAGGCTTCCGGCCGCCGAAAGGGAAGGGCAAGGGACGGCGGGGCCGGCGCTAGAGTCATTCCGAGCGGAGCCGCGAAGCGGCGGAGTCGAGGAATCTGGGCGCGTTGGGCACCTGTCCTCCACGCGCCCAGATGCTCAAATCTGCATCACGTACGTCTCCTTACGAGTTTCCTCAAAGCCGCGCGCCGTGTAATTCGGGAGCGCGGCGGGTGAATCGAGCGTACACGTGTGCAGCCAGACGCGAGTCGCGCCGCCGGCGAACGCTTCCTCGGCGGCGCGGGTGAGCATCGCCTTGCCGAGTCCGCGGCCGACGAACTCCGGGACGAGTCCGAAGTACGCGATCTCGACCGCGCCATCGTCGCCGCGCTCGAGCTCGAAGTAGCCGGCGCGATCGTCGTCGACCTGGCATATCCACACGCTCACCGGCGGTCGCGCGAGATAGGCCGCGAGCTTTTCGTCCGACCACGCGTTGCGATCGTGCCAGTGCCATCGATCGCCGACCGCACGATAGAGCGTGCGATACTCGGTTGGCGTGATATCATCGCGTCGAATGAACCGAACACGCGGGTCGTCGATGTACGCGGGGCGAAGCTGATCGCGCGGACGGAGCTCCAGATACGTGCGCACGACCTCGACGACGGGACTCAATCGGCTTTCAGCTTTGCTCGATGCCGCGCGGCCTTGGCGCGATTGCCGCACGTGGCCATGTCGCACCAGCGCCGGCGTCCGTTCTTGGTGTTGTCGTAGAACACGCGCTGGCAGCGCGGATCGGCGCAGCGGCGCACGCGAGAGAGCTCGCCGAGGATCAGCGCGTCGGCGGCGGATTCGACGATCGGGATCACGAGTCCGGCGAACGCATCGCCGACGGGCACGAATGTGCGAATGAACGCACCGTCGCCGCGGAGCTCGACCCGACGCGTGCCGGCGCTCCGGCCGAGCACGCGATTGATCTCCATGAGCCCCTCGGCGCGCACGCGCTCGCTGGCGGGGCCGCGCTCGGCGAGCGAGCGCAACGCGGCGCGGACGCGGCGCGCATCGACGAGCGCTGCGGCGGCGCCTGCGGGCTGTTGCTGCGCGCGGCGGCGAATTCCGTTCGCGCGCTCCGTGTCGAGCACGCCGGCCGCTTCGAGCCAGCGCACGAGATGCTCGAAGTCGCGGAGTGAGTCGAACCGACGAATGCCGAACTCACAGTTGACGAAATCGAGCCAGAGTCGTTCGCCGACGAAGACGAAGGGCGATCGTTCGTGGAACGCGCGCGGCGGCGCGAAGGGCGTCACCGCGGCAGAATCGGATGATGGAGTGAGTGTCAGCATCGTCGGCCCCGAGGGACGACAAGCATACGGCGCGGCGCGGCAGGCAGCAAGCGAGCGGTTTTCCGCACGACACTTGACGCGGCATCTAACCGCTCCCGGTGGTTACGACGTACGTTTGCCCGCACTCGCGATGCGAATTAATTACATAATGCTACTTATTTGAATGCGCGCTTCCGAGCTGCGCGACGTGCGCACGATCGCCGTCGGTTCAGCGAATCCGGTGAAGCTCGCGGCGGTGCGCGCCGTGCTCGGCCCACTCGCGCCGAGGGCGCGCATCGACGGCATGAGCGTCGCGTCGGGTGTCGCCGATCAGCCGATGGGCGATGAGGAAACGATTCGCGGCGCGACGACGCGCGCGCACGCCGCGCGCGCCGCGGTCGAGGCGGAGTTGGGCGTCGGGATCGAAGGCGGATGCGTGGAGGAGCCCGACGGCGGCATGCGCACGTGTGCGTGGGCGGTGATCGTCGATGCGCACGGACGAGTCGGCGTCGGCGGATCGCTCGCCATGCCGCTCCCGGCGCGCGTGGCCGCAATGGTTCGCGCGGGACTCGAGCTCGGCCATGCGATGGATCGCTTGATTGGTGAGGACAACACGAAGCACGGCAAAGGCGCGGTCGGAATTCTCACGAACGGATTGGTGGATCGACAGCGGGCGTACGAGATACTCGTTGCGTATGCGGCGGCGCCGTTTGTTATGGGGGAGTACTACACCGACAGGGCTGACGGCGGAGCTGAAGGCTGACGGCGGAGCTGACAGCCGCAGATCCCAGCTCGGCTATTCGCTATCAGCGACAGCTATCAGAGGGATTTGGAAGTGTGTAGTGGGATCGGAGGTCGGCTTCCGGTGGCGGTGTATGCCGGTCGGAGCACGACGGCAAGCTGACAGCGCTGTCTTCATTGAGTGGATACGCGAACGAGCGCGCCGGCCCAGCCCCGCGCTCCCATTCAACGCTTCGTTCCACATTCCTCGGATAGCTGTCGCTGATAGCCAATAGCCGAGCTGGGAACTGGCAGCTTGCTGTCAGCCCAGCTCTCAACTCTCTGCGACCACCGCTCGGTATCCCCCACTCGCCGGCATCCCCGCCTGCTTCGCCACTCGCCGCGCCATCGCCTGGAGACCATCGTACGCCGCGTACTTGTACGCATCGGCCAACGACGGATAGTTGAACACACTCTGAATGAAGAAGTCGATCGTGCCGCCGAATGTGAGGCACGCCATCGCGGTGTGAATCAATTCGCTCGCATTCTCGCCAACGATCGACGCGCCGAGGAGTCGTTGATCGCTGGGGCTGAAGAGCAGCTTCACGAATCCCTCGAGATCGCCGATGATCTGTCCGCGCGGATTGGTGCGGAACCACGACCGCCCGATCTCGTAGTCGATGCCCTTGAGCGCCAACTGCTCCTCGGTCATTCCGACGGTCGCGATCTCCGGAATCGTGTAGACGCCGTACGGGATCACCTCGGCGACGGCCTGCTTGTACTTGAGATCGAACGCGTGACAGACGGCGACGCGCGCTTGCTCCATCGACGTCGAGGCGAGCGCGGGAAAGCCGATCACGTCGCCGGCGGCGTAGACGTGCGGCACCGCGGTGCGATAGTGATCGTCGACGAGAATGAAGTCGCGCGAGTTCGTGGCCACGCCGATCTGCGCGAGCGCGAGCGATGCGGAGGCGCCGATGCGTCCCGCGCTGTAGAGGGCGCAGTCGGCGGACAGTTCCACTCCGCCGCCCAGCGTCACGACCGCGCGGTCGTTCTCGACGGCGAGGCGCGCGACGTCGGTGTCGACGTAGACCGCCACGCCGAGTCGCGCGGTCACCTGTTGGCGGAACGCTTCGCTCACTTCGGCGTCGAGATGGGCGAGGAGCCGTGCCCGCGACGTGACGATCGTCACGCGCACGCCGAGCGCGGCGAAGATGCACGCGTACTCGCAGCCCACCACGCCGCCGCCGACTACGATCATCGACGCGGGAATCTTGTCGAGCGTGAGCAGCGTGTCGCTGTCGAGGATGATCGTGCCGTCGACCTCGATGCCGTCGGGCTGCTGCGGCTGCGATCCGGTCGCGATGAGGAAGACGTCGCCGGTGATGTGCCGCGGCTCGGTGCCGTAGCGCGCCACCTCGATCGTGTGCCGGTCGATGAACTTCGCCGCGCCCTGGATCTGCTCGATCTCGTGCGCCTTGATGTTGTCGTCGATCAACTTCCACTCGGCTTCGATCACCAAGCGCTCGCGAAACATGAAGTCGCCGACGGTGATGTCGTGCTTGACGTGGTAGTCGACGCCGTAGAGGCCGCGCTGGCGGAGGCCGGAGAAGTAGAGCGCCGTCTCGCGGAGGGCTTTGGATGGGATGGTGCCCGTGTTCACGGCGGCGCCGCCCGGCTTCGGCGCGCGCTCGACGATGCAGACGCGCTTGCCGAAGTATGCCGCTTGTGCGGCGCCCTTCTCACCGGCCGGACCGGCGCCGATCACGACCAGGTCGTAGTGCATCAGCCTCCGGTCTCTCGGTCCGGGGATGGGAGGAGCGCGTCTTCACGATAGGCGAGCCAGCCGCGGCTCTCCTCGACCACGAGCTCCACTTCGGTGCCGAACGGCAGCGTCAAATTAGGGTTCTCGTGACCGGCCGGAAAGTCCATGAGCACTGGAACGTCGAGATCCGAGATGAGATCGAGCAGAAAATCCTCGAACTCGTCTTCCTCCGAGCGATCGAGCGACAGTTGGCCGAAGACGATCCCCGACACCTGCTCCAGCAATCCCGCCGCGCGGAGGTGCACCAGCCGTTCGTCGACGACGGACATCGGATCGCGCGTCTCCTCGATGAACAGGATCGCACCCTCCATGTCGATCTGATACGACGTGCCGATCGTCTGCTGCACGAGCGACATGTTCCCGCCGACGAGGCGCCCGGCGGCGCGCCCCGCGACCACACCGCGCGCGAGCTCGCGTCCCAGCTTTGCCGGCGGACACGGCGTCGTCAACGCGGTGACGAGCGACGCCATCGTCGGATCGCGCAAGCTCGGCGTGAGATCGTCGACCGTGGGGCCGTGAAAGCTGCGAAGGCCCGCGCGGCGCATGAGCCAGAGATGCAGCGCCGTGATGTCGGAATACCCCACCAGCGCCTTGGGCGTGTCGTGAAAGACGGACGGATCGAGGTGCGGCAGCAGGCGCACGGCGCCGTAGCCGCCGGTGCTCGCGATGATCGCTTTCACCGACGGATCGACCCACATGCGCATGAGACTGTCCGCGCGACGCACGTCTTCGGCGCGCGTGAAGCGCGGCTGCGTGTAAACCTCGGGGTCGAGCCGGACGACGAAGCCTGCACGCTCGAGCGCGCGCACGCCGCGCTGCAGCCAAGCGACTTTGGGCGCGTACGACGGCGAGACGACGCCGATGGTATCGCCCTTCTGGATCGCCGGAGGGCGGAGCAGTGGTGGCGGCGAGGCGGGCGGGTTCATCGCCGCAAGGTTAGAGACGGCCCGCTAAATTCACAACCATCATGTCGTCTCCCCCTCCAGAGCCATCCACGTATTTCAGAAAGGGCTTCGGCCTCAAAGCCGAGGTCCAGGACGAGCTCGCCGGCGACTACGACGGTCGAATCGTCGATCTGCTGAAGGAGAGCGATTTCGCGCTGACGCTGGGCGACGTCACGATCCGGCTCGCGCGCGAATTCGGCTTCTGCTACGGCGTCGAGCGCGCGGTGGACTACGCGTATCAGACGCGCAAGAAATTTCCCGATCGTCGGATCTTCCTGGTCGGCGAGATCATCCACAATCCGATGGTCAACCGCCGGCTGCGCGAGATGGGAATCGAGATCCTGCTCCGCCCGGAGCCGACCGGTTCGTTCGATTTCTCGCGCGTGACGGCCGAGGACGTGGTCATCATGCCGGCGTTCGGGGTGACGATCGACGACTTCGCGGCGCTGCGCGATCGCGGCTGCGTGCTCGTCGACACGACGTGCGGCTCGGTGCTGAACGTGTGGAAACGGGTCGAGAGCTACGCGCGCGACGGGTTCACGGCGCTGATCCACGGCAAGTACGCGCACGAGGAGACGCGCGCGACCGCGTCGCAGGTTCGCAAGTACGCCGACGGTCACTATCTCATCGTGCGCAACATGGACGAGGCGAAGCTCGTCTGCGCGTACGTCGAGGGCGGCTCGAGTGATGAGGATTTCATGAATCGGTTCGCGCACGCGGCCTCGCCGGGCTTCGTGCCGTCGCGGCAGCTGCGCCGAATCGGCGTCGCGAACCAGACCACGATGCTGGCGCGCGAGTCGCTCGCCATCGCGGCCGAAGTCGGCGACGCGATCGAGCGCGCCCGCGGCGCCGACGCGCGCGCGCGCGATTTCCGCAGCTTCGACACGATTTGCTCGGCGACGCAGGAGCGCCAGGACGCCGTCCGCGAGCTGCTCGAGACCGGCGTCGACGTGATGGTGGTGATCGGCGGCTTCAACTCGAGCAACACGATATCGCTCGCGGCGCTCTGCGCGGAGCGCGTGCCGACGTATCATGTCGAGAGTGCCGGCGCCATCGATCCGGAGAGGCGCTCGATCCACTACCGTGTCGCCGCGGTCAAGCACGCGGAGGCCGACGCGGCCGAGTGGCTGCCCGCCGGCCCCGTGCGCGTGGGCATCACGGCGGGCGCGAGCACGCCGAACAACAAGATCGGCGACGCCATCTCGCGGATTCTCGCGACGCGCGGACTCGCCGTCCCGGTGTGAGCGACTTCACGCGCTACATCGCCCTCGGCGATTCCATGTCGATCGACCTCTATCCGGCCCTCGACGCCGGGGAAGTCGACGTCGCCGTGGCGCTCGAGCGGCAGGCGAGCGTGGGACGCGTCGCCCCGCTGGGCGCGGCGTCGCTCTTGTTCCAGAATTCTGAAGAGCGCTGGCCCGAGGACATCGGCGAGGACCTGTCGTCGCTCTGCCCGGGGATCGAATACCAGAATCTCGCGGGCGATGGGGCCACCCTCGGCGACGTGTTCGGCGAGCAGCTCCCGCAGCTCGAAGACTCTGATGAGCGCATGCTCATCACGCTGACGATCGGCGGCAACGATCTCCTGAGCGCGTTCGGGAACCGGCCGCGGCGTTCACTCGTCGAGCGCATTGGCCGTGACGTGGCCGAGGCCTATGATTTTCTCATCGACACGCTGCGCGGCCGGTTCGGCAACGGCGTGCTCGTCCTGACGACGATCTACGATCCGTCGGACCGGACCGCGCGCATCCCGGGCGTATATGACGACGCGCCGCTGCCGCTCTCCGTGCTCGATGGATTGAACGACCACATCCGCACGCTGGCGCGCGGAACCCCGCAGGTTCTGCTCGCCGACGTCTACGAGCGTTTCCTCGGGCACGGCGCCGCGGTACCCGACGAGGACCGCTGGTACTGGCGCCGCTCGCTGGTCGAACCCAACGCCCGCGGCGCGAGCGAGATCCGGCACGCGTGGCTCGATGCGCTGCGCGCCGCCGGTGAGCTGCCGTAGTCAGTCGCGAGGGGGCGGATGATGCGGCTGGACTCTAGCGATGCCGGCGGCGAGACTACGGTACCATCAAGCTTCGCACATGACGCACGATCTCATTCGTCTCGATAGCGATGCCGTGCGCGGCGAGAAGTCACTCGTTCTCGCGACGCTGATCGCCGCGACCGGCAGCAGCTCGAAAAAAATTGGCGCGAAGATGCTCGTTGGAGAGAGCGGTCGCTTGATCGGCGGCGTGACGATCGGCGGCTGCATCGACGCGCAGGTGATCGAGGCAGCCGACGCGTTGATCGCGAGCGGCGGCCGCCGGCTGCTGTCGATCTCCCTCGACGATGATGAAGCGTGGGAGATCGGGCTCACCTGTGGCGGGAACGTGGAGCTGCTGCTCGAGCGCGTGCAGCCGAGCGACGATTGCGATGCCACGATCGCGGCCCATCGCGCCGCGACGTCGCTCGTCGAACGCGGCGAAACCGCGGTCATCGTGACGCCAATACAGCCGGCGGGCGCCCCGTTCACTATCGCTGAGTCGGAGCTCGCCGGATGGAACGCCGACGGCCGCGTCTTCATGGATCGCATCGCGCCGCCCACGACCGTCGTGATCGTCGGCGCCGGCCAGATCGCGATCTCCCTCGTGGCGTTCGCGCGCGAGCTCGAGTTGCGCACCGTGATCGTCGACGGCCGCGAACGATATGCGACGCCGGAGCGCTTTCCCGACGCGAGCGAGATCAAGATCGGCATGCCGTCGGACATCGTGAGCGCGATGCCGCT
>Ga0068856_100007087_pt1 | contig 10946 bp, 9 predicted proteins | sample KBSCornC62_FD_66595 | JGI IMG/M metagenome (GOLD analysis project Ga0068856, IMG submission 66595) | Corn rhizosphere microbial communities from Kellogg Biological Station, Michigan, USA - KBS Corn C6-2 | ecosystem: Host-associated > Plants > Roots > Rhizosphere > Soil ... | reverse complement strand
ACGTCGCGCTGTCGTTGAGTGAGTGTCTCAGTATATGGCGTTACGTTCTCGGGAAGCATACGTTTCCTCGCTATCCGAAGAACAACAGGGCATTCTGATGCGATAGCCACGTTCTCCCCAATTGAACGGCGAGGGAACTGTCAGATATGCCAGAGGAAGGCGACGGTCTAGTGTGGGCCGATCCTGGTCATGCTTTCACAGCAGAGTGGGAGGCATAGTTTGTGAAATCGCCTGTTAACGTCAATGGGGGGAATTGCCGCTCAGGTCCACCACGCCGTCCTCGTCGTGAGACTCGATATATCGGCGAATCTCGAACAGCACAGAGTCAATTGCAGCGGGAGTGTTTAGTTTGCGGGGCAGCACTATTCCAATCCTGCGGGTCCGAACGAATTCTCCATCTTCACCAACCGTCTGTTCCAGGATGGCATTGACCAGAAAACAGTCGCTGCCTTGAGTTTCTGAGACGCTCTGGACTTCAATCAACCAGCCACCCTTTAAGGTTTCGATTGCTTTCATGTTAAGGAGAATGTCCTCGGCCTGAGTACTCATAGCCTTATCGTACCGTGTAGTTAGCGAAAAATCCCAATTACACCAACTACATTGTCCCGACAACCTGTTTCTCAGCAGGTTGTTAAACCGCCTGTTAGCTACAGGTAGAGACTTCCGTTCAGCGTCTGGCACTGTGGCACCGCTTTGTGCCCTGTCATTAGTGTCAGTATGCAACCGCAACGTTTGTGCGTTCAAATCCCGTCGGGTCTTTTCCCACATTGTCGGGGATCTTGCATTGCGCCAATTTCAAGGTAATCGCCAATGAAATGATCGTGGTAAGAATAGCGTCTGTTGCAGCGCAGTCGGCACGTGCCATGCGACGCACAAGATGGGAAAACACCATGCGAGCACGAATCCGAACAACCATCATCATTCTCGGAATGATTGCGGCGTCCGTTGCAACCCTCGCTCAAAAGAATGCGGAATCGAAGATCTTCGGCGAATCATACGCGATGCTGCGCCCCGAGCAGAAGAAACTGGTAGACGAATACGTAATGCATTACAACCAGGCATCGGGAAGTAAAGTCGTTCCCCAAGCAGCGTACGACGCGGCGCGGATGTCGGTTCGAACAACATTTGATGCCGTAACCCACGCACTCTTGACGGCCAAGATCACAGATGCCAAGGGAAAGAGCTTGGGCCATGCTATTCAACTGATCGAGGCAGTGGACCAAGTAATGGGAGCGGAAGAGGAGACTGGGGGCGACAGACAGTTCCGAATGTATGTGTATCTGAAACCCACGGCATTTGACATCCTAAGCCAGAGCCGGGAGTTCGAGCGCGAGCGGGACAACACCGTTTACCACAAAGGATTTCCAATCTGCTTCCGGTTGAAGAACGGTCCACCTTCGATCCAAGTATCGATTTCGCGGGACAAGCGGATGGCGGACATGGACGTGGATTACCGCTCATCGAGTTTTCCGAAGGCGCTGTTCAATGGCCACCTGAAGGCAGCGAACTCAGACGTGCGAGCGGGAGACAACCTGGACCGGCATGACTCTCGGTGGAACGGGTTAAACGGGTGGTGGCGTGATGTGTTCGGGACGCTAGGCGGTGGAAAGGTACCCAAGGACACAACACCGGCGTATGCGGGGAGTGTGCCAGTGAATCCGCGAGTAAAGTCGGACAAGGGGATCGACACGAGCGCCCACGATTTCCTGAAGACGTGGGTGGTGGATCGTCAGCCGACTCAGGCCATTGCGTATTTTTCGCGGCGTAGCTATCCGTGCCTCGAGGCGATCGCTAAAAGGAACCGGAAACCTATTGCGGCGGGCACGGTTCGCCTCCGGCTGAAGATCGCGATGGAGAAATTTAACGCGAGCACGGGTACGGTGAAATCGGTGGGCGACGCCTTTGAGCCGGCGGCGACTTGGTCGCCCGCACTGAAGGAAGAGAAGAACGCGTATCCCACTGAATTCCGGCTAGTGAGCGTACCGCCCGACATGGGCCAGGACCAGGAGTGCGTATCCGCCTCGGAAGAGGACGGAAAGAAATCGAAGGAGAAATACTTCGCGACCGCATTGCGGGGGAAGCAAGGCGACAGTCGTGACAAAGTCATGTCTTTGCTTTGGGCGGAGGAGGGCAACTACTGGATGATCGTGGCAATCCGAGTTGAAGACAACAATGATGCCGGCATCATACCGAAAAAGGCTACGGTGGCGGCAACCGAGGCTGAACCGGAATCAATTGCGGGCGACCCCCAGGCAGTGAACGACATCACAAGGTTTTACGAAGCGTGGGTCGGTAAGCGGGACACGGCAAAAGCGGCAAGCTACGCGACCGCGCAATCGTACGCGTGTATGGGTGCTCCTTTGCCTGAGGACAAGAAGCTGAAGCCGGCGGAGAGAATTCGTGCGGGGCTGGACAGGGCACTCGAAAAAATGCCGCGGGGGAAAGACCTCTCGGGCATGATGAGCGGCGTGCAACCGGTCAACGAACTGGTGAGACCGGTGGAGCAGGAAAATTCGAAGGCATTCGCAATCATGGCCGTCCCGAACCAGATGGCGGACAGCTTTCTCTGTCAGAAACGAAAAGTGGGTGTAAAGGCGCCAGAGCTGAAAAAGAATGAGGCGAAATACGGCGCGTATTACTTGTCGGCGAGCCAGTTGAATTTTGGCGAGGAGCAATCGCCGGCGTTGCTGTTGTTATGGACGCAGCAGAACAAGAATTGGAAAGTAGCGGCGTGGGCGGTGGATGTGCCGTAGGAGAGCAACCAATCGTTCTTTCGTTTCTGTAACCCTCGAAAGGTAAGCGACAACCATGCTTCGCAATGTTTAATACGGAAGGGACAACAAGTCGTTGTGCCCAACGATCGTGAATAGATCCTGCATTTACGTGAGGTAGTATCCCCTCCGTGATCACGTCGGCGTTGGCAGCAGGTTTGCGAGCACACGTGGAAGTCGACTTGAGAAGAGCGCCATTTCGCTCTGGATGAGATTTCGCTGACCCACCGTCCTCCAGTTAACCCTGCAGGGTACGAAGTACTACAAGGACGACGACCTCAACGACAAATCATTGCTACCCACCGCGAGGCGCGAAACCGCAGGACTAAGGTGTGGTCTGTTCGCGTTTAGAGATCACCGCGATATACCTTCTGCTCCAGCCAACTAGGCTGCGCTACTCTGTCGAGTTACTGGGACTTCTGCCACATCAGTTCTCGACTCGAAGATCGCAGTGTACAGAACGCCTCCTGCTGTGCCGCCGATGATCGGGGCCATCCAAAACAACCAAAGTTGTGCGAGCGCCCATCCTCCAACAAAAATGGCTGGTCCTGTGCTCCGTGCCGGATTTACGGACAGATTCGTAACCGGGATTCCGATGAGATGAATCAGCGTCAATCCCAGTCCGATCGCAATAGGTGCAAAGCCCGATGGAGCGCGCCGGTCGGTCGCTCCCATAATGATCATGAGGAAAAAGAAAGTCAGCACGACTTCCGCGACAAAGCATGAGACCAGGGAATAGCCACCCGGTGAGTGTGCAGCGTATCCGTTGGATGCGAAACCACCATTCAGGTCGAAACCTGCTTTTCCACTCGCGATCACCAGTAAAACACCCGCGCCGGCGATCCCTCCGCCTATCTGGGCAATGACGTATGCCAGCAAGTCTTTGGCCGGAAACCGTCTTCCAGCTGCGAGTCCAATAGAAACCGCCGGATTCAGATGACATCCCGAAATGTGCCCGATCGCGTAAGCCATCGTCAGGACCGTGAGTCCAAACGCCAAGGCAACGCCGTAAAACCCAATCCCTAACTGCGGAAACGCCGCAGCTAGCACTGCACTACCGCATCCGCCGAATACAAGCCAAAAAGTTCCAAGAAATTCTGCGATGGCCCGCTTAGATAGATTCATAGTTGTTCCTCACTGAAGATTTTCTGGCAATCAGTTTTGTCGCAGCGTGTAAGAAAAAAGAGGAGTTGGCAGCTGACAGAACTATTAACTGCCTTCCCGTGCTGCTAATTGGACACGAACACAAGGCATTCCTGCAGCTGTCAGTGTTGTCAGTTATTTTTTTGCAAATTGCAGTTTCGGCGCCGCAGCTCTCAGAACGTGGTGGAGTATTCGTGAAAGACCGTTGCGATGCTGTGTCGTTCAAGGATGCGCCTACCGCTGGATGTAATCACCTGTTAACGCCAACTTACTGGGGATGTGGGACGCTGACACGTAAAAGTAGTCGAATCGTTCTGGTATTGAGTTGCGTTCTCGCTGTTACATTTGCCAATTTCGGAACACCGTGGTGTACGCCGAACAGATTCGATACGCCGACATACCCCTGACACTCTCGAACCCTTCCGATACCGTAGTTGGCGTAATCGCCTTGTTAACAACACTTGGACTAAACGTTTACGGCCTTCCATCGGATCGCACGTGTTAGTTCCCATCTGTCAATTCTTCCAGTTGGCGAATCCTTGCCCTGTGCGTACCTTAAGTCCCGAATTGGGATAGACGCAGGCAGGTGCTTCCTCGTTGATCGTGTAAGCCGTACAAAGCGTTTCACAGGAGAACACAATATGAATTCGAGAATAAGCAAAGCCTTCACAGCGATGACCTTGGCATTCGGAGTTTGCTGTTGTCTTTCGTTGAATGCTCAGGTGCAAACACAGACCAGTACACAGGCGGGAGTTCCCATCACGGAGATTAGCGTCGAAAAAGGCGAAGTGGTATCTGTTAATGGCAACGATCTCGTCGTGAAGATGGCGGATGGTAGCCTCCGTCACATTGCCAACGTAGCCGAAAGCGCGCGAGTCACTGTCGACGGGCAACAGCTTGGTATCCACGACCTCAAGCCTGGTATGAAGCTGCAGCGCACGATCAGTGTGACAACCACACCCCAGACGATCACGACGGTGCAGAGCGTAACGGGAACCGTGTGGCATGTGAATCCACCCCGATCAGTCATCCTCACGATGGAGAATGGCGAGAACCAACAGTTCAAGATCCCCCAAGGACAAAAGTTCAACGTTGAAGGACAGATGGTGGACGCTTGGGGTCTAAAAAAGGGAATGAAAGTTTCTGCCACGAAAATCGTTGAGGTTCCCCAGACGGTTGTGGATCGGCAAGCAAAGGTGACGGGCACCATGCCACCTGCCCCGGCGGCCCCGGCGGCAGACCAGCCAATCTTAATCGCAGAGTCCACCCCAGCACCTGCTCCCGCGGCCGAACCTGCTCCAACCCATTTGCCCAAGACTGGTAGCGCCGTTCCTTTTATCGGGTTGGCAGGCCTGCTGTGCATGTGCTCGGCGTTGGCTATTCGCACCTTGCTCAGATCTTAGTTGTGGGACAACCGAATATCCGGGTGCGGGTCGATGGAACCCCGTGCCCCCAACACTAGCGGGGCAGTCTTCTTCGGGAAAAGTCGGCTAAGCCTGTCCCACAAACCCGGACCGTGGGCGTCGCGCAGGAACCGACGTATACATCTGGAAGGGTGAGAATCGGGCAAAGCTAGAAGATTGCGCTGCGGCGTCGCACGAGTTAACGGCACGTCCGGAACCGAACTCGGGAGCTCCACGCTATGAGTGTCACCGTCCGAGTCGACCGAGAAGGAGACCACGCGAGTCTAGCACCGACTGGTCCGTTTGACTTGGCACATGCGACGGCGGTGTCGCGGGCAGTGGAGGCAAGCGAGGCACGTCTGAGTGGCTGCGTCTTGATCGACGTCGACCTAGCGCAGCTCGATCGAATCGACGGCGCCGGGGCAGTCTTGCTAGCACGGCTTCTTGATCGGCTGGACGCAGAAGGGCGCGCCGGGTGTGTCGTCAAGGGCGATAACCTCGAAGCGGCGCGGTTAATCGCACTCTATCGCGAGCGTCGGGTGGATCGCCCAGCACCACAGACGCTTCCCATGAGTCCGCTTGCGCGGATCGGTGCGTTTGCATCTGAGCTGCCAGGCAAGGCAAACGAGGCACTCGATTTTTGTGGTCGCTGCGGTGTCGCACTGCCGAAGACGGCCGCCTCCCCAAGCTCGGTCGATTGGCGTTCGTTGCCGAGGCTGATGCAAGAGATCGGTGCAGACGCGCTGCTCGTCACAAGCGCCGCCAACTTGCTAGTCGGAATTATCATCGCGTTCCTTGGCGTCTCACAACTCGGGCGCTTCGGTGCGGTCGCGTACGTTCCCGAGCTAGTAGTCGTCGCGCACCTTCGCGAGCTCGGACCGCTGGTCACCGCGATCGTGGTGGCTGGTCGATCTGGGGCGGGCTTGGCATCGGAGATCGCTACGATGAAGGTGTCGGAGGAAATTGATGCCTTGCGCTCCATGGGCTTCGACCCCGTAAGGTGGCTAGTCGTGCCACGCTGTCTCGCTCTCGCTATCACATTACCGCTTCTGACGTGGGTGGGCGACGCTCTGGCCCTGATCGGCGGCTTAGTGGCCACGTCGGTGATCGCGCATATAACGACACGCGCCTACATCCAGGCGACCGTCAACGCGATCACCGTCGAGCATTTCCTGGCGGGCCTCGTCAAGAGTCCCTTTCTGGGGCTCGCGATCGGATTGATTGCATGTGGTCAGGGACTGCTCGCACGTGGTGGTGCCGCCGCTGTCGGCGCTCGGACGACCACCGCCGTCGTACTCGCCATCTTTAGCGTGATTGTGATGAGCGCCCTATTCACATTCTTTTTCGCACTCATGGGTATCTGAACATGCCGCTGCAAAGGCCGCACATCACCGTCGACAACTTGAGCATCGGTTGGGGAGCACGAGTACTCATGGAGCATGTCACTTTCCAGGTCGAGCGCGGAACGATCTTCACGATTCTTGGCGGATCGGGGTGCGGCAAAAGCTCGTTGCTTCGATATTTGATTGGCCTTGAACAGCCTGGGGCGGGGCGAATCGACATCGACGGCGTGGGAGAGCCGCACCGATACGAGGGCGTTCCACCCTTCGGCGTGCTCTTTCAGTCCGGCGCGCTCTTCAGCTCTATGACTCTCGCGGAGAACCTCGCTCTTCCCTTGAGTGCATGGACTCCGGTACGCGGTCCGACTGCGCGGGAACTTGTCCATTCAAAGCTTGACCTCGTCGGGCTTGGCGCGTTTGGCGAACATCTGCCGGGCGAAATATCTGGCGGCATGAAGAAACGCGCCGGCATTGCCCGTGCTCTGATGCTCGAGCCCAATCTCCTCTTCTTCGACGAACCGTCCGCCGGGCTCGACCCGATCTCTGCAATCGAGCTCGACCAGCTCATCATCACGCTCAGCCGTGATCTAGGGATCACCATTGTGATCGTGACTCACGAGTTACCAAGCATTTTTCTCGTGGCTGACTACTGCATCGTTCTAGACAAAGCCGCAAAAGGCATTGTGGCAAGGGGCGACCCACGCAAACTTCGGGACGCATCGGAGATACCATTCGTTCACAATTTCTTTACTCGCTCCTCGCCCACTGCATCCACGAAATCAGGGAGGGTATCTCAATGGCCGTCGAGAAAAGCTACACGCGACTTGGCATCTTCATCGTAGTCACACTGGTCGTCGTGCTCGCAACGGCGGCGCTCTTCATTCAACGATGGAGGAGCCATGAAGTGATCGGCATGGTCACATACACCACTGAGAACGTCGCCGGCCTTGACATCTCAAGCTCTGTTCGGTACAGAGGCGTGCCAGTGGGCCGAGTGACAGAGCTGAGCGTGGACCCGCACGGGATCACCGTCGAAATTGACTTCGAGGTGTTCGTCGACCGCCTGAAGGCTATCGGCGTGCACGCTAGCCGAATTCGGGAGATCGGTGATTTTGGAGGAGTGTTCCCCCGGCTTCGGGCTCGGATCATCCGTAATCCAGTGACAGGCGAGGGGTACTTGTTGCTCGATGTACCACAGAATCCGCCACCAGCACTTGCACTCGGGTTCACCCCAAATCGACCTTACGTGCCGTCCGTGCCCTCAGTGGCTGCGACGGTACAGGATCGGCTGCCCGCGTTTTTGGATCGCGCAGAAGCCACACTTCAAGCTCTCGGGGAGATCGTCAACCGGATTCCCGCTAGCCTGGACCGCAGCGACCGATTCTTCACTAACGTGGAGCGCACCGTACAGGAAAGTCAGCTACCAACGCTGAGCGCTGACTCGCGGAAATTCTTTACGACGACAAGTGTTCAGATCGAACAGATCAGGTCCGAGTTGGATGGGTTGATCGGCACCGATGGCGCGCTGGTCAAGTTTTCTGACGAAGCGCGCGCCGCGATCAAAGCCGCAGATCTTCCTGCCGCGACACAATCAGCACGCGACGCGGCTGACAATTCCAGACTTGCGTCGGACGATCTACGGCGTTCCCTGCCGGCCATCCGCGATTCGCTCGAACAGTTGCGCGAGCTTGCGCGACAGCTCGAAGAGCAGCCCGAATCGGTGGTTTACGGTCGCCGACCGCCACAGGAGAAGCACTGATGATTCGCGTGCTCCGATCCTGGTCGTGCCTGCTTGGCACCATCGTTCTTCTTGGCGGCGTCGGCTGCCAGCTACGGCGCCCCGCCACGACACCCACTCGTATGATCGAGCCGCAAGTGCTCGAGCCGCAAATGGCCGAACCAGCGAGTGTAGTGCCGAAGGTTCCCAATGCTACAGCCGTAAGGCTGCTCGATACCCAAGCGCGCGGACACATCGGTCGTCGTGTGCTGCACAAGCAACCAGATGGTGAGTTGGCGGAAGATTCCGTCTGGCGATGGTCGTCTGCTCCTGATCGCTATCTAGACACGGCGTTGCACCTCGAACTCGCATCGAATCCCGACATACGCCTCGTCGATGTCGGCCGAGCTCCGGTGCTAGGCGCAAGGCTGCTTGTGTGGAACCTCGAATCTGCGGGTGGGACACGACTGGTTGGAGCCGTGGAATTTCAGATCACGGGCATCGACCAGGTGGTACATACCGAGGTATTGAAAGCCAGTGAGCCCGTCTCAGCTGAGCTGCCTGGGGACTTGGCCGCCGTCGCGGGCCGGCTCTTGCGCCGCCTCGCGTCCGAGGGCCTCACGTGTGTCTCAAAATACGAGCGGCCGCAGTCGGCTAGGAGTGTGCCATGAAGCCAGACCAGTCATCCGACTTGGCCGTGACGCTCACACGCAAGACATACGAAAAGGAAGTGCGCAAACTGCAAGCCAGGTTGTGCGAGTTGCAAGCCTGGGTCAAGCACAAAGGCCTGCGCATCATGATCGTCTTCGAAGGCCGCGACGCCGCCGGCAAGGGAGGTACCATTCGGGCTCTAACCGAGCGTGTCAGTCCCCGTATTTTCCGTGTCATCGCGCTGCCCGCGCCCTCCGACAGAGAGAAGTCGCAGTTGTACCTCCAACGCTACATGCAGCACTTTCCCGCGGCGGGCGAAATCGTGATTTTTGACCGCAGTTGGTACAACCGCGCGGGTGTCGAATATGTGATGGGCTTTTGCACGAAGGAAGAGCGTACCCGCTTTCTAGAGCTCTGTCCCCAGATGGAGAAAACCATCACGGAAGGTGGTATCCAACTTATCAAGATCTGGCTGGAGGCCAGCGACAAAGAGCAGAAACGTCGCTTTGAGGCACGCATAGAGGATCCATTGCGCCAATGGAAGCTCAGCCCAATGGACCTTCCCTCGCGCAGCAAGTGGTTCGATTACTCGCATGCCCGCGACTTGATGCTCAACGCGACAGACACAAAGCACGCGCCCTGGTACATTCTGCGTTCGGATGACAAGAAACGCGCCCGACTCAACTGCTTGGCGCACATTCTGAACCTGATTCCGTACAAAAAAGCGCCGCGTGAAAAGGTAAAGCTGCCCGAGCGCTCGATGAAAGCCGCATATGACGACCAGGCCTCGCTCAAGGGCAGGAAGTTCGTGCCCGAGAAATACTGAATTGAGCGCTTTGATCGCACAACTGTCAGAACCTGAAATTTGTCAACATTTCGCAGCGTGGCTGGACGCACCACGCAACCACAAGACGCGAGCGGGGTACAACACCCTGATCACGCGCAATCCGCAGAGGACAGGTTCAGAACAACAGGTTCAGAACAAAAGAGCACTCCACCGAGATCCACTGGAACGCATAATGCATTCGCATCCCAGCCAGACTGATGAAAGCGTTGCTCAGAAGATTCACGACCTTGGCTGATTAGCTCGACGTGCCGAAAACGCTTATGACGCGCCGCTGCATCCGTAGTTGCGAAGCACGTGTCTCGGAGAGATAGCATCGTTACTTGAGGTTTATGCTTACCCCTATGATCGCGCCTGATGTAGTAAGGGCGAAAACAGAGTTTCCAGTTCGATAGTCCACGTACAGGTGGCGGTAACCAACTTGCAGGGTCCAGTTTGGTTTGATCCTATAACCGATGACCCCCACGACCCGATAATCCAGTTCGGCTGCTGCACCCCACCCGCCCACATCACCCGCCACCATGACTTCGACCTTGGGCAACAGCGTTGCCACCACTCGTCCGCCGACCAGCACATCCACCCAGTTCAGCGATCCAGAAAAATTCAGCCCCGCGCGGGAAGGCGAAAACTCCAGGTGCTGCCCCATGTACCAGTAGCGAAACCCGGTAAGGCCATCGACCTTAAACTTATCGCGATCGAGCATCCGGTAGCCTATCCTGGGAGTCAGGATGAATTCAGTTAGGTTCACATCCGCTGATGTAGCGTTGAGGTTTGGAAATGGGAGCGCTTTGTCGTCCGCAAGTCTGATCCACACGACGTCGAGAGGAAGAACCAGCCTCTTGCGGCGAGCGTCCACCGCCGCCATTAACCCGAAACGAAAATGCGAGAGTAGGTCACCAGGAGTTGCGTGAAAGCTGGCTTGGTGGTCACGGGCACCTATGGTTCCGTGTGCACCGGCAAGCCAGAGATAAGGAGATACCACTAAGTGCCAGCCATCATCAGCCGCAGCTGCCGATTCTGGGGAAGTGGGTGTGGGCTGAGATTGGCCGTTCGAAGATGATGTCTCGGCCGCCGACA
>Ga0068856_100007085_pt1 | contig 10948 bp, 10 predicted proteins | sample KBSCornC62_FD_66595 | JGI IMG/M metagenome (GOLD analysis project Ga0068856, IMG submission 66595) | Corn rhizosphere microbial communities from Kellogg Biological Station, Michigan, USA - KBS Corn C6-2 | ecosystem: Host-associated > Plants > Roots > Rhizosphere > Soil ... | reverse complement strand
CCACGTAACACCAGCGCCACGCCTCGCCCGGTTCCACGCTTCGCATGACCGGATGATCGGTGTGCCGGAAGTGTTTCGTGGCGTGGTTGCCCACCGATGAGTCGCAACAACCGACCTGCCCGCACGTTAAGCACATGCGCAGGTGAACCCACGTCGTTCCTTCGCGGACGCAATCCTCGCACTCGCCGGGCGTCCGGGCGATCGCCACTCGTGGCGCCGCGAGCAGGTGTTCGCACTCTTCGCCGCGGCGGTCGGCCCTGAGCTCGTGATCGCTCTCGACGGCGCCGTCGTCGATCCGCTCCAGGAGAGACTCCTCCATGTCGATCGCGTGCATAGCCGAGCGCAGGATCTCATCGTCGAGTTGCCCGCTGTCGCGGGCGGCGAGGATCGCTTCGCGTTCAGCGGCGAGCATCTCGACCCGTAGCCGCTGGTACACCACAGCCGGCGGCTCGTACTCCTCGAACGATCGGCCCAGTCGTTCCCAGGCGACGTTGCTGCGGGTCGCGGCACGCCGGCGCAACGACTCCAGGACATCAGGAGGATCGTCGGGCGAGGCGATCTCGTCCAACCTCTTGAGGCCGGCCCGGGTCGATTCGGTGATCAACGACGCGGCCTGCAACGCGTCCTCCGCCGGATCGGGACCCGGCAGGCCCAACCGGCGGATCAGCCATGGCAACGAGAGGCCCTGCAGGACGAGGGTGCCGACCACGACTGTGAACGCGGCGAGCCGCAGGAGGTCCCGACTGGGTGTGGTCGCCGGGAGGAGGAAGACCGCGGCCAGGGTGACGACGCCGCGCATTCCTGCCCATGAGATGACGGCGCCGGTTGCACAGTCCCACGCGCTGCGCCGCATGAAGGCCGGGCCGATCTTGCTCACGCCGACACAGGTCATCACCCAGAGCAGGCGGGCCATGACCGTCGCCGCCAGCACCGCAACGCAGATGCCGATGCTCGTCCCCCACGGAAGGTGCCGGTCGCGTACGCCGCTCAGGATCTGTTGCAGCTGCAAGCCGATGAGCAGGAAGACCACGTTCTCGAGGACGAAATCGACCGTCCGCCAGTTGATGTTCTCGGCGATGCGGGCGCTCGCGCTCTGCAACGCTGTCGAGCGGTGGCCGAGGATCAGGCCCGTCACGACGACGGCGAGGACGCCGGACGCGTGGATCTGCTCGGCCGGAAGGAAGGCCACCCAGGGCGCGACGAAGGAGAGCGTGGTGTCGAGCACGGGCTCGACGATGAGTTTGCGGATCTGGGCGAGGACGTAGGCGGCGACCAAGCCCACGCCAATGCCGCCGCCAGCGGCCAGCAGGAAGTCGCCGCCGACATGCCACACGGTCACGTTGCGGGTGATCGCGGTGATCGCCGTGTTCAGCGCCACCAGCGCGGTGGCGTCGTTGACCAGGCTCTCGCCTTCGAGGATCGTCACGATTCGTCGAGGCATGCCGACCCGGCGGGCGACCGCACTGGCGGCGACGGCGTCAGGTGGCGCGACCACGGCGCCAAGCGCGAAAGCGGCCGCCAACGGCAATGCCGGCACCAACCACCAGGCGACAAGTCCGACCCCGACGGTGCTGACCGCCACCCCCACCACCGACAGGAGGGCGATGGCCTGCCGATTCGCCTTGAAGTCGATCAACGACGTGCGGAGCGCCGCCGCGTACAGCAACGGTGGGAGTAGGCCGACCAGGATCAGATGCGGGTCGACGTCTACGCGGGGAATCGCCGGGATGAAAGAGCTGACCACGCCGACCGCGACCAGAGCCAGCGGCGCCGGCGCCTTGAAGCGCTTGGACAGACCTGCGACGGCCGACGCCACCACCACCACGCTGACGATCTCGACGGCGGGGCTCATCTGCCTATTCTTCCAGTGATCGGCCGCCCGCTTCTCTCTCTTTGGGACGGATGTTGTCGCATAGCGGCAAAATCCGTCCCAAAGATGTTGCTGCCGCTAGCCCACCCGCCCGAGGCGATGGAATCCTCCGCACGTCGAGCGTCATCAAATGATGATTACGACGTGGTCAGCTGTGCGGAGCGAGAGTCCCGAGTCGATCTGAAGCGACACGGAGCCGGTTGTCCCTGGTCCACAGCGCGGCGCCGCTGGTCAGCGCGGTGGACGCCAAGAGGTGCGCGTCCACGTACCCGATGCCGATCCCGTGCAGATGGTGATCCTCGATGAAGCGCATGACCTCGAGGTGAGTCGCCGGAACTGCCTGCGGCAGATTGCCCAGTAGGCCAATCACTTCCACGCGATTGCTCAGACTGCCGAGTCCCACTTCGCCGACAACGGCCGCGTGGCCAAGCACTTGGCCTCTGGTCAGCAGCCCAGAGAGCGCATGGTCAGCGCTACGTAAATGGTCAACCCACACGGAGGTGTCGACCAGGATCATTCGGCGCGACGCCTCGGTGCAACCTCGGCGTGCGGCTCCGAGCCGCCAAGCAGGGCGAGCCGGGCGGCGCTCTCACGCTCGATCAGCGCGCGCAGCGCCTCCCGGATGAGCGCAGTCTTTTCGGTCGTCCCAGTGAGCCGCTGAGCTTCATCGATCAAGTCGTCATCTAACGCGACCGTCGTTCTCATGGAATCCTCCGCACGCCAAACATCATCAAATGATGATTATACGCGTGCACAGTGGCCGGCGGATCGCCTGATTGGGATTTCTAGAGCGGCCTCAGCAGATCATCCGCGTCGACGATCGTGTAGGCGTAGCCCTGCTCGGCGAGGAAGCGCTGTCGGTGCGCGGCGTACTCGGCGTCGAGGGTGTCGCGGGCGATCACCGTGTAGAAGTGCGCCTGGCGCTTGTCCTTCTTCGGGCGCAGCACCCGGCCGAGCCGTTGCGCCTCCTCCTGGCGGGAGCCGAAGGTGCCGCTGATCTGGACGGCGACCGCCGCCTCGGGAAGATCGATCGAGAAGTTGGCGACCTTGCTGACGACGAGCACCCGCTCCTCGCCCCGCCGGAACGCGTCGAACAAGCGCTCTCGCTCCTTGTTCGTTGTCGATCCCTGGATGATCGGAGCGCCGTCGAGTTCGGCCGCGACGTCATCGAGTTGATCAAGATAGGCCCCGATGACCAGGACCTGGTCGTTCGGATGCTGATCGACGATCGTCTTGATCACCGGCAGCTTGGTGCGCGCGGTTGCCGCGATCTTGTAGCGGTCCTCGGGCTCGGCCGTCGCGTACGCCATCCGCTCGGCGTCGGTCATCGTGACCCGCACCTCGGTGCAGTCGGCCGGCGCGATCCAGCCCTGGTTCTCGATGTCCTTCCAGGGCGCGTCGTAACGCTTGGGCCCGATCAGGCTGAACACGTCGCCTTCTCGGCCGTCCTCGCGGATGAGCGTGGCGGTCAGGCCGAGCCGCCGACGCGACTGCAGGTCAGCTGTGAGCCGGAAGATCGGCGCCGGGAGCAGATGCACCTCGTCATAGACGATCAAGCCCCAGTCGCGCGAATCGAACAACTCCAGATGGCGATACTCGCCTTTGCGGCGAGTGGTCATCACCTGATACGTGGCGATCGTGACCGGGCGGATCTCCTTTTTCTCGCCGCTGTACTCGCCGATCTCTTCCTCGGTCAACGAGGTCCGCGCGAGCAGTTCGCGTTTCCACTGCCGACCCGAGACGGTGTTGGTCACCAAGATCAACGTTGTCGCCTTGGCGTGCGCCATCGCGGCCGCGCCCACCAGCGTCTTGCCGGCTCCGCAAGGCAAAACGACCACGCCCGAGCCGCCGGCCCAGAACATCTCGACCGCCTGTTGCTGGTAGTCGCGCAACACCCAGCCGTCCTGCCGGAGGTCTATCGGATGAGCCTCGCCGTCGACGTACCCGGCCAGATCCTCGGCCGGCCACCCCACCTTGAGCAGCGCCTGCTTCAAACGGCCCCGTTCGGACGGGTGAACCAGCACCGTGTCGTCGTCAACGCGCGCCCCCAGCATCGGCGCGATCTTCTTCTGCCGCAGGATCTCCTCGAGCACAGCCCGATCGAGCGAGACCAGCACCAGGCCGTGCACCGGATGCTTGACCAGCTGCAGGCGACCGTAGCGGTCCATCGTGTCGGCGACGTCAACCAGCAGCGCGTGCGGAACCGAATAGCGGGAGAAGCGGACCAGCGCGTCGACGACCTGCTCGGCGTCATGGCCCGCCGCGCGGGCGTTCCACAGGCCCAGCGGGGTCAAGCGGTAGGTGTGCACGTGCTCAGGCGAGCGCTCGAGTTCGGCGAACGGCGCGATGGCCGCCCGGGCCTGCTGAGCCTGCGGGTGATCCACCTCCAACAACAACGTCTTGTCGGACTGCACGATCAGGGGGCCATCGGTCACCCGTCCATTCTTCCAGGCTTTAGCGGCTGGAGGCGTCGAGCACGCTCACGGCGGTGATCCGATGCAGAGGATAGGACTGCAACCGCGAGCTCGCCTCCTCGTGGCCGCGAAGCACGCCGCCGGCCATCGAGATCGGGACGATCGTGTGCTGGGAAGCCGTCCCGTCAGCGCCGACGAACCCGAGCCAGATCCGCTGGCCGTTGCGGATGGCCTCACGTAGTAGTCCGAGCGTGCTCGCCGAGGTGATACCCGGGATCTGCTGGCTGACCGGTTGGACCCGGCGGGCGATCTCCGCGAGGGAATCACCGGATCTGATGCGGCGCACGACCTCCGCGAGCTGTACTTCGCTGTCGGCGGCCGGCCGCGGCCGAACCAGTCGCGACGATCGCCGCGCCGGCGCGCGGGGTGACTCGACCGGAACGGTCAGCACCGATCCGTCCGGCGACTCCGCGGCCGGCGCATAGCCCGCCCCACGCAGCGCGTCCAGAACCTGCGCGACCGGCGCGGTGGCGACGACGACCGTCGGCGCCAACCGACGCAGGCCCAGCGCCTCGGACGCGCGGTCGGCCATGACCCGGTCCAGCAGCGACTCGTCGGCGCACCTCAGATAGGACGTCGCGACCCCGCTGCGCAGCACGCCGTGCCTGCGGGAGGCGTCGTCGATCATGTATGTCAACGCCTGCGGAAGCGCGGTGGTCGACGACCCGCTGAAGAAGGAAGCGATCTCGGCTCCGGTCCGGCCGGCGTCGAGCGCCCGGCGAATCGTCGACTCGGTGATCCGGTACACGCTGGCGCCGCCGCTTGATTCCAGGTCGGCGACCAGGTCGAGTTCGCGGCCGAGATCGGTCGTGGGCGGGCCCGGAACCACCACCGTGAGGTCGGGCTGCACGAGGAAGGTGCCGACCGGCGTGGGCAGCGCCAGCGTGAGCGCGTCCTCCGTGGCCTTGCCCGATCCGCCGAGCAGGGCCCGGCCGTATCCAGTAATTCCACCAGCTGAGGTGATGCCGAGCTGATCAGCTTCGAGGAGCAGCTGCCCGGCGAGGGCGCGCTGGGCCGGCGCTCGGCGTGGCGATTCCCAGGTCAGGCGGTCCAGGACGGCGGCGGCGTCCACCGGTCGCTGTCCAGGCGGCATGTCGGCCAGGACCGCCAGCAGGCTGCGTCGAAGAACGGTGATCGTCCCCCGCTCGGCATCCGCGCTCAGGGCATTGACGACCTTGTCCCGCTCGTCGCGTTGTCCGACGGCACTGGGCTGGCGAGTCATGTTGAGCCACGCGGTCGCGAGCGGGATCCAGCGTTCCGCGGGCTCGTGGCGCCGCCAGAGGTCGAAGTCCGACGAGGGCAGGAACACCGGCTCGATCCCGGTGGTGGACGAAAGCAGTCCCCCGGCGTGGGCGACCTCGATGATCAACGCCACCGTCGACTCGCTCACGTCCAGCCGCCGGGCAGTGCGGCGCAGCTCGCGGATCCCCACGCCTCCGCCGCGAAGCAGAGGGACAGGGTGGCGCGCCCACTCCTCGCCGAGAGCCTCGATCAACCGGAGAGTTTCCAGCACCGCCGTGGAGCCGGCGCGGTCCGCCTCAGCCGGTGAGCGCTCGACGGCGGCCACCGGCGCGGGTTCGACCGCGACATCAGCCAGCGGGCGACGCCCGCGTAGTGCCAGCCCCACTTCGCGGGGCAGTTCGACGGTGCGTGAGTCGATGGGGATCAACAGTCCGCGGGCGACCAGCCGCAACGCCGGCGTCGGATCCGCGGGGTCGGCGGCCGCTCCGGCGTCGCGGACCAGCCCCGCGGGCGGGCCGGCCGCCAACCGATCGAGGACGGCTCGTTCGTCCTCGTCGACCGCCGCGATCAACTGCTCAGCGTGCGCGATCAGCTCCGCCAGCACTGCGCGCGACGAGGCCGGCTGGGTGGCGGGTGGCAGACCCAGGCTGCGCAACATGGGCGCGAGCACGATGTCGGACGCCTGTCGAAGCAAGATCGCCGCTGGGCGCCCAAGACCGGCTGGATAGGCGCCGAGGGCGTCCGCGACCCCGCTGACCAGCTGCAGGCTCCCGTCGGCCCCCCACACCAGCGCCCGCGCGCGCAACTCGTCGATGACCGCCCCGAGATCGACATCGGGCAGCAGGGCTGCGGCGGCCTTCCGGTCGATCCGCTCCTGCGCGGTCAGTACCAGTGCTTCCAGGACCCTCAGCTGCCAGGCGTTCACGCCGTCCAGGGCTCGCTGGAGCGAGCTCCGCACACTTATCCGGCTGGCCAAGGCGGCGAAGTCGCCCGGAGCCGGGAGCGCGAGATCCGGCCGGCGCCGAAACAGGCCGGCCAGTTCCTCGTCGGAACGCCCCCGGAGCCAATCGGAGAAGGTGGCCGCGGGTTCGTCCGCCCTCTCGGGGCGCCTCGCGGGCTGGGTCATAGCTGGCGGTGGCGCTACTTGCCGGCCAGGTTCGGCCGGTCCTGAGCGCGCGGATGTTGGTAACCAAGCGATTCGGGCGGTAGCGGGAACTCGACATCGTCGCCGAACGGCGACATGGACCCGGCGTTCTCAGCCGCCAGCTCGGAAACATGGAAATCATGGATCTGGGGCGCGACCAGCCGGGGATCTCTGACCTGACCGGCAAAAGGCTCGGGAAGGTTCGACTCAGAGTCGGTCATCGAGGGACACCTCATTCTCGGATTCGCTGATCGACGACGCTCGCATTAGCACGAACAGCCAGTCTCCCACGGCCGGAGCCATTCACGCGTCGAGGTCGCGCAATGCCTGCCGTTGGGCGTTCCGGCCGCTCCGCAGGCCGCTCCACAGAGCGAGCACGAAACCGATCGGGGCCAGGAGGCAGGCAAGGTTCATCCAGAGAGGCGAGTTGTGCACGCCGTCGAAGAACGGCGCCACATCGACCGCGATGAACGCGAGGCCGACGACGAAGAGAGCCAGCCCAACTCCGACAGTGCGCATCGAAGCAGTATCGCTCAATCTTCTATGCGCGACAGCTCGCGGATGAGTAGCCTTGTGATCAGAGGCACCGCGGTGCGGTGCCTTTTTGGTGTCGCATCGACCGAGGAGTTTGACGTGCCCAGCGGCAAGGTTAAGTGGTTCAACGCGGAAAAGGGCTTCGGATTCCTGGCCGATGACGACGGCGCCGACGTGTTCGTCCACAAGGACGCGCTTCCGGCCGGCGTGGAGGAGCTCAAGCCCGGACAGCGGGTCGAGTTCGGAATCGTGCAGGGACGCAAAGGCAGTCAGGCCCTGTCGGTGCGGGTTCTCGATCCGGTGCCGTCCGTGGTTCGGGCGACCCGGAAGCCCGCTGAGGATCTTGCCCCGCTCGTCGAAGACTTGATCAAGATGCTGGACGGCGTGTCGAACACGTTGCGTCGCGGGCGCTACCCCGACGACGCCCGCAAGGTCGCCGGATTGATGCGGGCCTTCGCCGACAATCTCGACGCCTGACCCGTCTCGGCTTCGGCACGTTCAGCCCGAGCCGGTTCAGCCCGAGCTGGTTCAGCGCAGTGGGGGAGCGGACGGCGTGAGCCCCGCCCGGTAGGCCCGCTCGAGCAACGCTTGCGCCGCGGCGAAGCCCTCCTCGCCGAGGTCGCGGGTGAAGTCGTTGACGTACAAGCCGATGTGTTGCGCCTGGACGTCCGGCGACATCTCATCGGCATGCGCCGCGACGTAGTCCCGCGAGTCTTCCGGATGGGCCCACGCGTGCTCCACCGACGCCCGGATCGTCGTGGACAGGGCGTCAGCGTCGAGCTCGCGCCGGGCCAGGATCGCGCCGAGGGGAATGGGCAGGCCGGTGTCGTCCTCCCACCACGCGCCGAGATCGATCAGTGCGTCGAGTCCGTACGACGGGTACGTGAACCGCGCCTCGTGGATCACCAGCCCGGCGTCGTAGCGGCCGTCACGGACCGCCGGCATGATCTCGGCAAAAGGCACGACGTCGATCTGGGCGGGGTGCTGGTCATGGGCCCAGAGCCGCATGAGCAGGTACGCGGTCGAGCGCTCGCTGGGGACCGCGATGGTCCGTCCCGCCAACGAGTCTGGGCCGCCATTGGTGAGCACGAGGGGCCCGCATCCTCGGCCCAGGGCCCCGCCGCACGGGAGCAGCCGGTAGTCCTTCAGCAGCCAGGGCAGCGCGGCGTAGGACACCTTGGCGATGTCGTACGCGCCGCGTTCGGTCGCGGTGTTGGTGACGTCGACGTCGGCGAACGTCACGTCGACGGGGGGGCCGTCGATCAGGCCCTGGGTCCAGGCGTGGAATACGAAGGTGTCGTTCGGGCACGGGGAGAAGGCGAGAGACAGCGGCGCGTCAGTCATCGCTGATCATTCAACTCCGATTTTCGCGACGGCCGCGGCGAGGGCGGCCAGGGCGTCCGCGAACCTCCAGGCGCTCCGGTCACGGGGCCCGACGCGGTTGCTGATCGCGCGCAGCTCGCCGAACCGCACTCCGGCAGCCGCCGCGGCCGCGGCGACCCCGGCGCCCTCCATCGCCTCCGCGATGACGCCCGGGTACCGGTTGGCCAAGCGAAGTGCAGTCTGCGCCGTCCCGGTGACGGTGTTCACCGTCAGGATCGGGCCGACGCGTGCTCCGGTCTGGCGGGCCAGACGCTCGGCCAGCACCGCGTCGACGCCGTAGTGGGTCCGGCCGAAGCCCAGCTCGTCGGCGGGGCTGAAACCGTCGGCCGTCTCGGCCCCGAGATCGGCCAGGATGATCGTGTCCGCGACGGCCGTCGACGCCACGTCAAGCGGGGCGAACCCGCCGGCGATACCAGCGCTGATCACCACGTCGTAAGTCCCGGACGCCAGAGCGTTCGCGGTACTTACCGCGGATTCGACGCAGCCGACTCCGCCGACGATCACATCGGCCGCCGTGGCGCCGGTGATGGCGTCGCGCTCGGCGGCGACCGCGGTGACGATCAGCAGTCGGCTCACGCGGTGCTGGCGAGCCGGACCTCGATGTCCCACTCGCCGGTCGCCTTCGTGCCGGTGAAGGACTGCACCGCGATCTGGTAGCTGCCTGACGTCGCCTGGGGCACGAGGACGCGAACGCTGTGCGTCTTGCTGACGACCGGCGAGCTCGAGGAGTCGATGGTCGTGGGGCGACCGCTGTCGTCTTTGACGAAGGAGGTGACAGCCCAGTGGTTGTTGGCGATGTCGCGTGGGACGTCGACGACGATCGTCGATCCGACCGTCGCGCTCAGCCGGCCGACGGCTGTGCTGGTGCGGCAGGTGTTGGCGTTGCCGTCGAAGCAGTACTTCGCCGAACTGACTTTCACGCTCGTACGGCCGTTGTAGACGGTGATACTCGGGGTCGGCTTGTCACAGGCGGTCAACACGACGGCCAGGGCAGTGCAGCCGAGCGCGGCGGCTACCAGCCGGGTAGTGCGGCGTGACATGCGGCTCCAGCTTCAGTAGGGGGCGGAAGGTCCCTGCGCCACGCTACCTGGGGCCTCCGGCCACCGACCGGGCGATGTGTTGCGGGTCATCGCGCGCGTGCGCAGGAGGAGGAAGACGGCGACGCCGGTCCCGACGCCACCCGCCACCCAGAACCCCAAACCGCCGTCGTCGGCCGGGAGCAGGCAGCCGATCGCCGCCCCGAGCACCCAGGCGAGCTGGAGGAACGTTTCAGACCGCGCGAAGGCGCTCGAGCGCAACGTCTCGGCCACGTCACGTTGGATCACGGCATCCAGGCCGATCTTTGCCAGCGAGTTCGCCGCCGCGACGACAAGCATCCCCAACACGGCGAAGTCGACGCTGAAGACCAGGGCGCACAGCAGCGAAGCCACGCCGCCGACGCCGAGCAGGATCATGATCACGATCTCGGGGCGGGCCAACTTGACCCGGGTTCCGAGACCGGTGCCGACCACATTGCCCACGCCGACGGCGCCGACGATCGCGCCCAGCGCCACCGCCGCGTTCAGCCCGTGCCGAGTCGATTCCACCCAGAACGCCATGAAGATCGTGAGAAAGCCTGACATGAACCTCAGCGCCGACTCGCCTTGGAGAGAGATCACCACCTGCGGAAGGAACCCGCGCTGCGCCCACGCCATGATCCGCGCCAAGGGCGGTACGTTCTTCTGCGTCGGCGGGCGCGCCGGTTCCTCGGGATGCCGCTCGGCCGGTTGCGCGGAGTCCACTTGACGAGGGAGCCGGAAGGCGAAGTAGGCGCACGCGGCGAACGCGATCGCCGTGACCCAGAGGCCGGCGGCGTTCGATCCGGTCGCCTTGATGATCAACCCGATCAGGGCGCCGCCGATCAAGGCCGACCCCAGGCCGAAGATCGTCAGCCGGGCGTTCGCCTCGACAAGCGTCATCTCCTGGGGGACCAAGCGCGGAGCCGCGGCGGCGCGGACCACGCTGTAGGCCTTGGAGAACACCAGCGACCCCAGCGCGCACGGGTACAACACGAGCAGGTCGTTCGCGTGCCCGGCCATCACGATGGCGAGGACCGCCCGGCCGATCGCGGAACCGGCCATGGCCCACCGTCGACCGTGCTGGAGACGATCCAGGGCGGGTCCGATGATCGGCGCCACGACCGCGAACGGCGCCATCGTCACGAGCAGGTAGAGCAGGACGTTCCCCCGCTGCGCGTGGGTCGAGGCGCCGAAGAAGACCGTGCTGGCCAGCGCGACCGTGATCATCGCGTCCGTGCCGTAG
>Ga0068856_100007080_pt1 | contig 10952 bp, 7 predicted proteins | sample KBSCornC62_FD_66595 | JGI IMG/M metagenome (GOLD analysis project Ga0068856, IMG submission 66595) | Corn rhizosphere microbial communities from Kellogg Biological Station, Michigan, USA - KBS Corn C6-2 | ecosystem: Host-associated > Plants > Roots > Rhizosphere > Soil ... | reverse complement strand
GATCGCCGCCGGTCACCGCTGCGCGGCCGGCGCCGCCCGGCGCCGAAGCGATCACCGTCACCATCCCGCGACTGAGTTACATCCGGTTCACGGTTCGCGATATCCACGGCGAGCTGGCGAGCGCCCCAACCTGCTGACGGGTGCACGCCGTTTCGTCGGCGAGGCGGTGTTGTCGATTCAGTCCATGTCCTCGCGCTTGCCCGCTTACGGCGCCTGCTCGGGGCGGTGAGTGGCCGACGAATGGCCGGTTCGCTCGATGTCGAGCACGTCGCTGAGCCGAGTGATCTCGAGAACCTTCATGACGTTGTCTGACGGGTCGAGCAGGGCCAGCGATCCGCCGGTATTGCTCGCGCCGTTTCGTAGTTCGAGCAGAGCGCCGATTCCGGTGGAGTCCAGAAACGTCACGTCCATCAAGTCAATGACCAGCTTGACGGCTGGCTCGCGAAGCATGTCCAACCCCGCTTCGCGCAGCTGGGCGGACGTCGAGATGTCGATATCACCGGTTACAACCAGCAATGCGGAACCGTCAGGGCGACGGTGCTTGGCGATTCTCAATCCTCGGACCTCTGTGCGAACGAGCTCTCTCTTACCACCGGTTCGGGTGTAGACAGCCGTTTCACCGTAGTGCATTCACTCGTGGGCGATCCGGCTAGGAAGCCTCGAGATCGCGCAGGGCCCGCAGGCTTTTGCTCAGCCGGGTCATCGTCCTGTCGAGCTCGTTCGCGAGGCGGTCGTGGCGCTCACGGCACTCGGTGGAGCAGAAGCCGCGATCAGCTGACGAGTCCACGACGATCAACGCGTCGCACATCTCGCAGGAACGAAACTTCAACGGCACATGATCAACAATACCGGAAACTGAGCTACGCGCGGAACGCCCGGAAAGCCGGATGACTCGCACAAGACTGTCGGGCGGGCCGGGCTCGGGAGGGTTGAGCCCGGCCCGCTGCCCCACAGGCTAGCCGACGAAGATCAAGTTGCGACAATTGGGTTGCGTGTGTCCAGAAAGACGGCGGCCGGGACAGAAATGGCGAGGCCCGGACCTACGGGGTTTAGATCCGGGTTCGCACACGAAGCGTCTGCCAACACTAACGGTGAGTTACATCTCGGATCGAGTGTGTTCCGATTAATAGGCTGTCAGGCTTGTTTTCCTCGACGTTTGGGTGCAATCTGTTCATGCGCACCTAACGCAGCTCGGGGGATCTGCGATACGGGGGTACGTAGATCCCCCGAGTACGCGCGAATCAGTCGCCCGTGAGGCTACCGAGCCCCGGCGCCCGAATCCGTCACCGTGCACTCGCTCCAGTTTTCCTGCCGTCTGCGCATGACGTCCGCCCGCCCGAGGGTGAACGTAAGAGCGCCCCTCAGGTCGTCGGGGGTTCGACCTGAGGGGCGCTGAAACAAAGTCTGCCCGGTGGATTGCCCGACGTCAAGTCCGCGTAAGTTGCATTTCTGTAAACAGCGGATTGACGTCGAAAATGACGCTGCGCAGTAGTGGCCAAGACGGCTTGTCGTGTGTTAGATTGCCGTTAAGTCATTCGGCCGGACGTCCGAGCCGGATGACTGCCAGTCTGCGATCTCCGCATCGGCGACGCAGATGAGCCGGGGGACGTGGCCTGAGCCGCCTTACCGGAGTGGGTCTGATGAAGGCAACCGGCCGCCACGTCTCCCGGCTCCCCCTATTCAAGCGGATGGACGAACCTAATCCGTCCGCACGTCGCTCATTCGCTTCCTCGACCGCGTCACTATCCGTTGATAGCGTGCCGCCTGCCGGCGCCAGCCGGCTCACGACGCCCGGTGACTGGCCGGCACAGAACGCGGAGCGTGCGGCATGAGCGGCTCAACCCTTTCCCCGTCCAGCGAAAAGGGCATCAGCAGCCATCCGGCTCTCGGCCGCGTGACCTTCTTCGCGGGCGCCGCCTCTCTGGGCGGCTTCCTGTTCGGCTACGACAGCGCCGTCATCAACGGGGCGGTCACAGGCATCCAGGTCCACTTCCACGTCTCCTCGGGCGAGACCGGCACCGTCGTCGCCGCCGCCCTGCTTGGCTCGGCCGCCGGCGCGGCAATCGCCGGACGCCTCGCCGATCTGCTCGGCCGGCTCTGGGTCATGCATATCGCCGCGGCGCTGTTTGCCATCAGCGCGATCGGATCGTCGTTTCCGCGCAATGTGTGGGAACTCGGCGCCTGGCGCGTTCTGGCCGGGGCGGCGATCGGCCTGGCGTCGGTGATCGGCCCGACCTACATCGCCGAAGTGGCTCCGACGATCTACCGCGGCCGCCTGGCGTCGTTTCAGCAGATGGGCATCGTCCTCGGCATCACGGCCTCGCAGCTGGCGAACTACGCGATCGCGCAGGGCGCGGGAGGGAAGAGCCAGAACCATCTCGGATCGCTGCACGCCTGGCAGTGGATGCTCATGGCGGCCGCCGTCCCCGCGCTCGCGTACCTGGTGCTGTCGTTCATGATCCCGGAGTCGCCGCGTTGGTTGATCACGGCTGGCCGCGTCGAGCGGGCGCGTGAGGTGCTCGCCTCCATCGAAGAGAGCACCGCCGACGCCCGCGTCGCCGACATTCAGCACTCGCTGCGGACAGAGCACAAGCCGCGCGTCCGTGACGTGATCGGAGGCCGGTTCGGCCTGCTCCCCATCGTCTGGATCGGGATCGGGATCGCAGTATTCCAGCAGCTGGTCGGCATCAACGTGATCTTCTACTACTCGTCGATTCTGTGGCAGTCCGTCGGGATTGATCAGTCCAACTCGTTGTTGATCAGCCTCTCTACCTCGATCGTCAACATAATCGGGACCATCATCGCTATGGCGCTCATCGACCGCGTCGGCCGCAAACCGCTGGCTCTGGTCGGCTCCGCGGGCATGACGGTCTCGCTGGCCGTGGCGGCCTGGGCGTTCTCCTACAAGAGCGGCCACGGCGACAAGATCTCGATTCCCGAGGCTCAGGGCGCGGTAGCGCTGGTGGCTGCGCACTTCTTCGTCTTCTTCTTCGCCGTCTCCTGGGGCGTGATCCTCTGGGTCATGGTCGGAGAGATGTTCCCGCTCAAGCTGCGGGCCACCGCCATCTCCGCAGCGACAGCCTTCAACTGGATCGCCAACTGGGCCGTGACCGAGTCCTTCCCGCGGTTGTCGGACTGGAACCTATCCGGCACCTACGTCGTCTACTCGGTCTTCGCGTTGATCTCTCTCGGATTCGTGGCTCGCTTTGTGAGCGAGACGAACGGGCGAGAGCTCGACGATATGGGCTAGGTCGAGAAGTCGACGATATGGGCTAGGTCGAGACCTCGACGATATGGCTTAGGTACGGCGAGCGGTGAGCACGAGCGCGGCGACGCCGAGGGCGAGTATCAGCACGCCGATGCCGAGCGTTGCCGCGACTGGCATGGCCGTACCCGTGAACGCGAGCCCAGGCGTCTCGGTGAAGACGAGGCCCGGGGTGTCATTGCGCGGAGGCGGCGGCGCCGCACAGGTCGGCGCCGCGGTGAAGGTGTGGCTGAAGCTGGTCGTGCCGGTCAGCGTGTAGCCGGGCTGCGCAACCGCGGTGATTGTGACGGTAGAACCGGCAGTCGCCGGGTAGGAGCCCGCGCTCTTGCTCACGCCCTCCACCTCATAGCTCACGCCCGCGGTTGTCGGGATCGTGTAGGTGGCGCCGCTCGGGCTGCTGCCCACGCACGAGTCTTCGGCGTACGTCGGCGACTGTGGGCTCGTCGCGGTCGTGCACGTGGGAGCGACCGGGTAGGTGTGCGAGAACGCCGTCACACCGCTCAGCGTGTAGCCCGGCTTGGCGATGGCGACGACCGTCACCGTCGAACCGCTGGCTGCCGGGTACGTGCCGGCGGGCGTCGTCGTCCCGTTGACCTGGTAGCTGACGCCGGTGGTGGCCGGGATCGTGTACATGGCCCCGCTCGGCGTGAAGTCGACGCAGGTGTCGTCGGCGAATGCCGGCGGCGTCGGCGACACCGGAGTCATGCAGGTCGGGGGGCAGAACTTGTGGGTGAACGTGGTCGTGCCGCTGAGGGTGTAACCCGGTTGGGCCACCGCGGTGATCGTCACCGTGGATCCGACCTCGCCCGAATACGTGCCCGCCGCGGTGGGCGTTCCGTTGACTAGGTAGGCGACACCGGCCGACGTCGGGACCGTGTAGCTAGCTCGACCGTTGACGCAGGTGGCGTCGGTGAAGCTCGGCGGCACGGGCGTGACGGGTTTGTCGCACGTCGGCGGGCAGAACTTGTGAGTGAAGGTCGTCGTGCCAGCCAGGGTGTAGCCGGGCTGTGCGACCGTGGTGATCGTCACCGTCGTGTCGTTGGTCGCCGGATAGGTCCCCGCGGCGGTAGGCGTTCCGTCGACGAGGTACGTGACGCCGGCCGTCGTCGGGATGGTGTAGCTAGGCTCGCCGTCCGCGCAGTTGGCGTCGGTGAACGAGGGGGCGGCGGGGATCACCGACGTCGAGGACTGCCCGCAGGCGCCGTCGAGTGCCACGGTCGGCGCGGTGGCGTCCTTCTTGACGTTGTCCGACCAGGTCTCCTCGATCGAGATCGAGGCGCTCGTCGCCGATCCGGGAATGCCGGTCTGCACCAGAGTGAACGGATCAATCCAGCCGCCATCGCTCTGGACCGGAGTGACGGACTGGCTCTGCGGGCTCACCGTGCTCTCCGCAGGTGTCTTGCTTGTCAAGACAACCGTCGATGAGAGGTCGTAGTCGCCCTGACCCGAGTAGGTGATCGAGTAGGTGCCGGTGCTCGCGTCGCAGGACACCTTGGGAGCGTTCAGCATGGTGCTGTGCGCGCTCGCAGGCGCGGCGAGCACGATAGCGCCGACGAGGCCGGCGCCTAAAGCAAGCGTGAATCCAAGAGCCCGCTTGGTCGTCTTTCGGACGCGGTTGCGCATCGGCTTCCCCCTCGAGCGAACAGCTGAATCGGACGGCTCGTCGCCGAGGCGAACGCGCCGCAAAGCGTGCAGGGGAGGGGGTGTTGCCTGCAGTCGTCTCGCACACGGATGTGGGCGACCCGTATGAGATCGACGTGACTCAGGGTAACCGATAGCTATGGCCTTGATCAACTCGGCCATTCGCGGACCCAACGCCGAGGGCCGTGCCGCCGCGGGTTTAGCGCTGACACGAGGTGAGACCGACGCTGACTTCCGCGGTATCAGGCCGCCATTTCCTTACAGAGACCATCTTCCGTGCCTAAGCTCTGCGTGTGCCGACGCGACTTGATCAACTTCGTCGCGTCCGGTGGCTGATCGCGGCGGTGGTCGTGACGGTCGTCGTGCTGGCGTCCTTCGCCGCGCTCCGGTGGGTCGACGCGTCGTCGCCGGGCAAGCGCGGTTCGCTGTCCGGGCTCGGGTTGAGCGGCTTCGGTGCTCGATCGACCGGGCCGGCCGCGACCGCCGCCAGCCAGGCGCCGCTCACCGCGGCGGCCGTCGATCCGTCGCTGACCCGCCCCGAGCCGCACCCGTCGCCGACGTCGCCGCCCGACCAGAGCAGCACCCCGGCCGTCACCGTTCCGCCTACGACGACGGCCGCGCCCCCGCCGCCCACCGCCCCGCCGGCTTCCGCCCCGCCGGCTTCCGCCCCGCCGGCTTCCGCAGCGCAGACGATTGCCCGGGCGATCTTCGCCGAGCTCAACTCCGAACGCGCGCAGAACGGCCTGCCTGCCCTGCGGATGAACAGCGACTTGATCTCTTCCGCCCACGCGCACAACCTGCGCATGGCGGCCGCGAACACCATGTCGCACCAGCTTCCCGGCGAGCCGGCGCTCGGTGCGCGGATCACCGCGACCGGCTACAGCTGGCACAGCGCCGGAGAGAACGTCGCCTACAGCACTGTCGAGACCGCCGCGGAAGCCGTGCGCCTCGAACGTGTCATGTACAACGAGACACCGCCGGACAACGGGCACCGCTTGAACATCTTGTCCCCGGTGTTCATCGACGTCGGCATCGACGTGGTTCTCGACGGCCCGACGGGCAAGATGTGGTTCACAGAAGATTTCGGCGCTCCGTAACGGATCGGGAACCTCGAAGGCCGGCGCCGCGGATCTAAAATGAGCCGATGTCTGACCGCCCCGACACCGCGTCGCTGCGACGGCGGTTGGCGGCTCGGCATCGTGAGCTGCGAGACGTCGGTCAGAACCCGATCGACGCTCTGCTCACTATCTCGATCGAGTTACTCGAAAATCCGGGTCTCTGCGAGGCGAGTGGCGGCGAGCTCATGCTCACGGCGTTTCAGCAGTTCCTCACCGGGGAGCTGCGGGGCGCATTCGGCCAGTACCTGACACCCCCAGCCGTCGCCGCGCACGCGGCCGGGTTGGCGATCATGGGAGGCCGGTCGGCAGACGTGGCCCTCGATCCATTCGTGGGCTCGGGCATCCTGCTCGATGCCATCGGCCGAGTGTCGACGGCCAAGCTGACCGGTTGCGAGATCAATCCAACGGTGGCCCGGGTCGGCGAGGCAGCCAACGCGCTCTCCGGGCGCCAGGTCGAGATCGTGATCGGCGACGCCTTCGCGCGATGGGTGGCCGGCGAGCTGCCCCGTGCGGACCTCGTCATCACCAATCCACCCTTCGGGGCTCACCTCAAGACCATCGAGGTGTCGGCGCTGCCGGCCAAGCGGCTACGCCCGTCGGTCGCCGCGCTCGCGAACGTCCCCGTCGAGATCCTCGCGATCGAACTCGCCCTCGACCGCTTGAGCCCGGACGGGCGGCTGGTCGCCGTGCTGCCGCTCAGCGTGCTGACCAATCGGCGGCTCACGGCCTATCGCGGCGAGCTGTTCGCCGAACACCGCCTCGTCCACGTCACGACGCTGCCGGAGGAGACGTTCGCGCCGTATCGGGGTGTCGCCAACGCCTGTGTGGTCGTGATCGACAAGAAGCCGCCCGCGAGCGCCTCATACCCCGTCACGTTCGAGGCCTCCCGATCCGTCGGCTACGACGCGACCGGCCGTTCGGCCGCGCCGAGCGATCTCGACGAGGTGCTCGAGCGAGTGCGCAACGCGACGGCGTCGCTCAGATGGACACAGCTCGGCGAGGTGGTCGAGCGCCCGTCAGCGAGCGAGGCGCCGACGCTGGGGGAGGTCGCCGATATCTTTGTCGGCAAGACACCCGGGCGAGACGAGTACGTCGAGTCCGGTCCGTTCCTGTTGAAGGTCGGCGGCCTGAGCGGGAGCTTCGTGTCGTGGCGTGAAAGAGCGCGGACCCGAGTGCCCGAAGCGTTCTACCGGGCGAATCCTGACAAGCAACTGCGCCCGGGCGACATCTGCTTCACCTGTGCGGCGCACACGCCGAAATACATCGCTCAGAAGATCGACTTGATCACCTCGGTACCACTGGAGGGGGCGATCGCGTCCCGCGAGGTGATGACCATTCGATTGCGGCCAGGCGCGCCGATCGACCCGGTGACCCTCCTCTACTACCTGCGCAGCTCGAGCGGCCAGGCCGCGCTTCGCGCGCTCGTGAGGGGAAGCACCGCTCACCTCTACGCCCAGGACGTCGGCGCGCTGCCGGTCCCGTCGCCGGACGTCGACCGCGCCGATCTGCGCCGACGACACGAACGAGCCGAAGCCGCCTTTCGCCAGTACCGGAAGATCGAAGACGAGATCGTCGCGATCTTTCCCGGGTGAGGTCAGCCCGATCGGGGTCAGCCCAGCGCGCAGTTGATCAGATCGCACTCCGGGGTCAGCTCCACGCCGAAGCGTTCGCGCACGCCGTCGCGGATGTGCGTAGCGAACTCGACCACCTCCGACGCCGTGGCATCGCCTCGGTTGGTGATGGCGAGCGCGTGCTTTTCCGACAACGTCACGGCGCCGCGGCCAAACCCGGCGCCGTAACCGCGCGAGAATCCAGCGTTCTCGATCAACCACGCGGCCGAAAGCTTGACGCCGTCAGCGTCGGGGAAATAGGGGGCGTCGGCCGGTGCTCGAGCGACGACCGGATTCAGGAAGAACGATCCGACGCTCCACGTGTCGTGATCGGTCTCGTCCAGGAGCATGCCGCGACGGCGCCGAAGGGCGAGCACCGCGGCGCGGGTCGCGACGATTCCGGGACGGTCCCCGAGCTTCGCGCCGAGTTCCTCAGCCAGGGCAGCGTAGCGCAGGGGCGCAGTGGTGTCCGAACGGCGCAGGGCATAGGAGACGTCGAGGACGACCCAACGACGGCTGCGTTTGAAGACGCTGTCGCGGTGGCGACCGAAGCCGCAGCGATCACCGCCCCAGACTTCGACCTGGTCGCGGGCGCGGTCGTAGACGGTCAGCGAACTCAACACATCTGACGTCGTCGCGCCGTAGGCGCCGACGTTCTGCACCGGTGTTCCGCCGACCGAGCCAGGGATGCCCGACAACGCCTCGAGCCCGGCCAGCCCTTCGGCAATCGAGCGCGACACGACGGTGTCCCACTCAGCGCCGGCCGCGGCCGTCACCAATCCCGAGGCGTCGACGACCACGGAGTCCGAGGTCATGCGGATGGTCACTGCGTCGAAGCCGGCGTCGCCGACGAGGAGATTGGAGCCGCCGCCCAGCACGAGCACGTCCTTGCCCTTGGCCTGCCGCAGCAGGAAAACTGCGTGCTCGGCGTCGAGGGCCTCGTGGTACTCGCCAACCGGCCCGCCGACGCGCAGGGTGGTCAGCTCGGCGAACGACGTGGGCATCAGGCGCTCAGCCTACCGAGCGGGGCGCGTTCACTTCAGCGCGCGACCGGCGATGGTCGCGGCGACGACGGTGACGACGGCGCCGAGGAGCAGAGCGGACCCCTCGCCAGGTCGCAGCAGGTGCAGTTGCGCGCCCAGTGCGGCCGCCGCGACCGGCACACCGACCTGCGCGCTCGACAGGACCGCGATCGTCGGCGGCTGCCGGGTGAGCAAGCCGGCCCCGTGGGCGGCTACCGCTCCGACGCCGAGCAGTACGCCGAGGCCGATGAACGAGCTATGGGTTCCGAGGTCGCGCAGGTTCAGCGACGCCCCGAGCCAGACGAAGAACAACGGGCCGAACAGGCCTTCTGTCAGGCCGAACAGTTGGCGTGCGAGTCGCTTCGGCTCGCCGATGGCCGACACCACCAGCCCGAACGAGAAGCCGGCCAGCATGATCGACACGCGGGTCTGCTGGGCAAGCGCCGCCAACGCGAGCAGGATCAGCAAACTGATCCTGAGTTCCAGCGCGAACTCCCTGGCCTCCGACACCCGGTGCAGGCGCCGCCGAAGCCCGATCGCCTCGGCTCTCGACAAGATCAGGTACAGCACCCCCGCGCAGCCGATGATCGCGAGCGCGCCGAGCGCCGCGCGAGCGGCGTGCCCCGTGTCGATCACCAGCGGCAGGGCGACGATCGACGCGGCGTCGGCGATCGCGACCTGTGGCACCAGACGCAGGAGCTCTGGACTGGTCAGCGAATGCGAGCGGAGAGCGGGCAGGACGAACGCGGCCGACGACGACGCCATCAGGACCGCGTAGATGCCGGCGTGGTGGGTGCCGAACGCCGCGGAGAGGGCGAGGCCCAGTGCTGTCGCCACGACGCCGACGAGAACGGCCCGGGTGAGACCAAGGCGCAAGGCGACCTTCAGCGACGGGTCACGCATCGGAACCCGGGATCCGGCCACGAACATGACCAGCGCGAACCCGATGTCGGCCAGGAACGTGAAGCCGCGATCGGCGGGATGCACCCAGTGCGTCCCCGTCTGTCCGATCAGCACACCGGCCAGCAACTCGCCGGCCACCGCTGGCAGCCCGAGACGCTTGGGGTAGGCGAGTAACGGACCCAAGAGTCCGACCGCGACGACGAGCGTCAGCGTCGCGATGCTCACGTCACACCCGGCGCACGACGACCAGCGTCACGTCGTCCAGTTGTCGTCGCGATTGTGTGTGTTCGGCCAGCGCGTCCAGGATCGAGGAGGCGGTTTGCTCGGCGGTGGATCCGTCGCGGATGGCCGCCCGTAGTCCGTGGGCCCCGAACTCGGCGCCAGTCGCGTCCCGCGCCTCGGTGAGGCCGTCGCTGTAGATGACGAGCAGGTCTCCGGGCCGGAAGGACCTCACGCGAGTCGTCCACGACGTCGCGATCGGATGGACGAGGGGTCCGGTCGCGTCCAGCCAATGCACCTCACCGGTGTGCTCGATCAGCAGCGGCGGCGGGTGTCCAGCGCTCGTCCAGCTGACCGTCCCGGCGCCGAGGTCGATGTCCAGCATCGCAAGAGTCGCGAACTTGTCCGGCTGCCCAGCGAAGACGTGGTCCGCCGCCGCACGGAGGACATCCGGCGCGCCGGCGTGCAGGGCGAGGCTGGTCAGGACGGCCGATTTGAGCTGGGTGGCCAGCAACCCGGCGGCGGCGCCGTGCCCGGACACGTCGGCGATGATCACGACTTGCCGATCCGGTCCCAGAGTGGCGATGTCCCACCAATCGCCGGCGATCTCACCCTCCGCCGTCGCGACGACGGCTCGCAGGTCGAGGGCGGCGTCGGGTGTTCCGGCCGCTTGCAAGGCTCGGCGGATGTCGAGTACTACGGGTGCGCCCTGGGCGAGTCCTTCCCTGGCCCGCGACGCCGATTCGATCTGCTCGACCAAGCGTTGGCGCATCGCGTCCGCGTCGCCGGCTAGGGCACGGAGCTCGGCCGGCCCGTCGAGGACGAGTGGCGAATGCAGCGACCCGGCCTGCACGTGGTGCAACGCCGCACCGAGCCGTTCGATCGGCCGGACGACCCAGCGACGGGACGCGACGGCCAGGCCCACTACGGCGACCGTGGCCGTGCCGGCGGCGACGATCAACGCGATGACCAATGTCTCAGCGTCGCGGCCCTGCGCGTTCTGCGCGTTCGCTCGTCGGTTGGCGACCTCTGACTGCAGATCGTTCAGCCGCGCCCGGAGATCGTCGAACGCGGTCTTCGACGCGCCGCTGAGCACGAGTCGGGTCGACGTGTCGACGTCGCCGGCCTTGCGCGCGTTCACCTCCGGTGTGACCGCTTGGCGCCAGACGGAGCC
>Ga0068856_100007076_pt1 | contig 10953 bp, 11 predicted proteins | sample KBSCornC62_FD_66595 | JGI IMG/M metagenome (GOLD analysis project Ga0068856, IMG submission 66595) | Corn rhizosphere microbial communities from Kellogg Biological Station, Michigan, USA - KBS Corn C6-2 | ecosystem: Host-associated > Plants > Roots > Rhizosphere > Soil ... | reverse complement strand
GCGCGTCTACACATTGGCCGACACGGTCGGCTTCGTTCGACACCTGCCGACTCAACTCATCGAGGCGTTTCGATCGACTCTGGAGGAGGTGGCCTCGGCGGACCTCATTCTGCATGTCGTGGACGCCTCCGACGCCGACCCCGAGGCGCAGATTCATGCCGTGCGCGCAGTGTTGGGCGAGATCGACGCCCTGTCGGCGCCTGAGCAGCTGGTCTTCAACAAGGTGGACGCCGCCGACCCGGAAACTCTTGCCCGCCTCCGCCGCCTCGATCCGGACGCCTTGTTCGTCTCTGCCCACACCGGCGAAGGGTTGGACGTTCTTCGCGAGCGAATAGACGACTGTCTCCCGCGGCCACAGGTCGAACTAACTGTGTTGCTCCCCTACACCCGGGGCGACCTGGTGGCGCGCATTCACGCGCGCGGCGAGGTCATCGAGTCCGAGCACACTGCCGACGGAACGCTGCTCACCGCCCGTGTCCATCCAGGGCTGGCGGCCTCGCTCGCCGGCTACAGCCGCTGACTGGCGTACCCTCGATGCCGTAACGAACGAGCGCCGGCATCGAGGCGGCAGGAGGGCGCGCAATGTTTGAATCCCCTTGGCACTGGCTCATCGTCGTTGTGGCTGCCGCCGCGCTCTTCGGCTACAAGAAGCTTCCCGATGTGACGCGTTCGGTCGCGCGGTCGTTGAGGATCTTCAAAACCGAGATGCGCGGGCTCTCCGAGGATGACGCGGCGCGTCAGAGTCGAAGTTCCCAAACTCCCTCAGACAGCCCCTACGGGCCCAATCCCTATGCCGCTCAGCCTGCGCCCGGGCAGGTAGGGCAAGCACTTCCACCTGCCGCGGGGTCCACGCCGACCGGACCTGAGTTGACGTCCACAGAACACCCGCCGCAGAGTGGCAGCTGACCCGCGAGTCAGCTCTGACTCGCCGAGGACAGTCCGTCCGTTCTCTCGAACGGGGACGCCACCTCTTTGGCTGGCGCTGCTCGGGGCCCTCGTCCTGGTTCTCGTCCTGATCGACCTGTACTTGTCGGGGCCCTTACGGCATCTAGACCACTCCGTCTCGGATCAGATGCGACGCTGGGACGTTCGCCGCAGTGAGGCGAAGCCGCTTGTCTATGCGTTCACATTGTTTGGGCAGCGAGGAACGGTACTCGGCGTCAGCGGTCCCATCGCGGCGTTCCTTTGCTGGCGCGACCGTTCATGGCGGATCGCCGCGCTGTACATTGCCGCGTTGCTGGCCATCTATGTCGTCGTGTATGCCCTGAAAGACGCGACCGATCGCACGGCTCCGCCCGTCGATCACCTGCACGTGGCGGCGGGGGCGTCGTTCCCGTCCGGCCACCTCGTGAACGCGTTGGTGTTGTGGTGGCTGTTGGCGACGTGCGCCGCGCGAGTCGGCGTCGACGGTCGGATCGTTAGGGTCCTGTTGATAGTCGATTGGGCCGCACCGTTCGCTGTCCTGGTCGCCATGACTTTGCTGAACTATCACTGGATCAGCGATTTCGTCGGGGGTCTGTGCGTTGGTCTCGTGCTCCGCTACGGCATCTCGTTAGCGGTGGCGCGATTGTTCCGTCCTGACGTTGCCAGCGGGGGCGTTTAGACCTTTCGCAACACCGCGACGACACGGCCGAGGACGGTAGCCTCGTCAGCGTCGATCGGCGCGTAGGCCGGGTTGTGCGGGATGAGCCAGGCATGTCCGTCTCGCCTCCGCCAGGTCTTGACCGTTGCCTCGCCGTCGATCATGGCCGCCACGATGTCGCCGTTCTCGGCGACCTGTTGTTGCCGGACCACGACCCAGTCGCCATCCGCGATCGCGGCATCGACCATGGAGTCGCCGGCCACCCGCAGCAGGAACAGCGTGCCTTCGCCGACGAGCGCTCGAGGTAGCGGAAAGACGTCTTCCACTACTTGCTCGGCAAGGATCGGCCCTCCGGCTGCAATTCGGCCGACCACCGGCACGAAGACGGGGGGAGGCCCGGGCGCGTCTGCGTCAGCTCCAAGGCTTGGTGTGATCGGCGGCTGCGAGGACGAGCGGGCGTCGACGGCGCGCGGGCGGTTGGCGTCGCGCCGGAGATAGCCCTTCTTCTCGAGCACGGCTAGCTGATGGGCAACGCTCGACGTGGACGATAGGCCGGCGGCCTCGCAGATCTCGCGGATGCTCGGCGGGTACCCGCGGGTCGCCACCGAGTTGCGTATGACGTCGAGGATCGTCCGCTGGCGAGCCGTGAGGCTGGCGGAGCGGTCGGACTCGGGGAGCGCGATGACCTCGGCGCCGGCGTTGCCGGCCGCTATGACCTCGGCGCCGGCGTTGCCGGGAGCGTTCTTGGCTGACTTTCTTGTCAGACCTGTTGGCGACGCTGACTTGGCGATCGGCTTTTCACCTTGGGTGGGCAACACGACTCCTCTGTCCGTTGGTGACCTGTCTGGCACGTTAGCGAAACTGAGAGTCGAGTTCAAACACCTGTTCGAACGACACGCCGGACGCAACTAGTTTTTGTCAGCGGGCGGTGATAGATATTCGCACAGCAGTTCGATCGAACGATTGTTCGACGCACCCGCATCGTCAACGACAGGAGCAGCCCATGTCCGCAGCGCCCGAGTGTCCACCTTCAGTGTTCATTCCCGAGCGCGCGCGCGGCCCGCGCTCTGGACGCTCCTATCGGGCCGCCCGTGGTCGCTCGGCGTCCAGCCTGCTGGCATTGCCGGTCGTTCAACCTGACCCAGCGGGGGAGAAGGTCACGACCGCCTTCTTGCCCCAGTCGGCCGATCATCGCACAGATGACTGGGGCGCGACGTCGTGGCACCGTGCTCAGTCGAGTCAACGTGTCGATCCAGCTGCCACCCGGGCGGCGAAAACTGAGCGTGGCGGGATTCGGCTTACTCGGCGCGGAGTGATCACGGTGGTCAGTGCCGTCGTCCTGGCCTCCTGCTTGATGGGCGGCATCGCTTGGGCCAGTGCCCCGCCCACCGCCGTGGGCGGGGCTGATACGCCGGCAACCGTGACGGTCCGGCCCGGCGACACGTTGTGGTCCATCGCGCTTCGCTCTGCGCCGAATCGCGATCCGCGCGCCGAGGTAGATCAGATCTCCTCGCTCAATCACCTGGCGGACGGTCAGACCTTGTCGCCCGGTCAGGTGCTTCGCACTCGGTGACGCCCGCCGGCGAGGTGTCGATGTCTAGTTTCGGCTGCTGCCGTGTCGTCGCCGTTAGTACTTGCGCAGGTTGCTACCCCTACATATAGTAGTTACAGAGATGTAAGTCATCCACAGATTGGGGTTTGCGATCCACAGGGTCGCGAACATGTCCACAGAGACATCCCCAACTTGTCGACAGCTTGCTCCACATCATCCGGGTTCAAGGCACGACGAAGTGCGTCGAGCGGACGCTGGCGTCACTGGCGGGAGGTGAGCGGAATGCGGTGTCCGTATTGCCGATTTCCAGACTCGCGAGTGGTTGACTCCCGCGAGCAGGATGAGGGACAGAGCATTCGCCGCCGGCGGTCGTGCCCGGACTGTGGACGGCGCTTCACCACCGTCGAAGAGGCCACGCTCGCCGTCATCAAGCGCAGCGGAGTGACCGAGCCGTTCAGCCGCGCCAAAGTGGTCAACGGCGTTCGGCGCGCCTGCCAGGGCCGGCCGGTCGACGAGGACGCGCTCGCGCAGTTGGCCCAGACCGTCGAGGACACCATTCGCGCGACCGGAGTCGCCGAGGTGCCGAGCGACGAGGTCGGGCTGGTCATCCTCGAGCCGTTGCGCGACCTCGACGAGGTGGCCTATCTGCGCTTCGCCAGTGTCTACCAAGCGTTCACGTCGGCGGACGACTTCGAGAAGGCGATCGCCGAGTTGAGGTCGCCGTCTCGATCAAGTGCGGGTCGTACAGCCAGCCACGCAGGCGCCGAATCATGACTCGCAGGCGAGCGGCGAGCGCCGCCATGACAGACAACCGCACCACCCATCAGCCCGTATCAGGGAAGGAATCACCGCAGATGACCGAAGCTCTCGACGACGTGACCACGACGCCGACCTTTCCGACGAACGGACTTGTGATCGAGCGAGTCCACACGTCGGACGGGTCTCACCCCTATGCCGAGGTCACCTGGGAACGGCGAGACGTCGTCATGACCAACTGGCGCGACGGCTCGATCAACTTCGAACAGCGCGGAGTTGAGTTTCCCGACTTCTGGTCGGTGAACGCGGCGAACATCGTGACCACGAAGTACTTCCGTGGCGCCGTCGGTTCGGACACGCGCGAGTGGTCGCTGCGTCAGCTGATCGATCGCGTCGTCAAGAAGTACCGCCAGGCGGGTGAAGTCAACGGCTATTTCGCGTCGGCGAATGACGCCGAGATCTTCGAGCACGAGCTGACCTGGATGCTGCTGCATCAGGTGTTCAGTTTCAACTCGCCTGTCTGGTTCAACGTCGGCACTTCCTCGCCGCAACAGGTGAGCGCGTGCTTCATTCTCTCAGTCGACGACACCATGGACTCGATCCTGAACTGGTACCGGGAAGAGGGGTTGATCTTCAAGGGCGGCTCCGGCGCTGGGCTAAACCTCTCTCGCATCCGTTCTTCGAAGGAGTTGCTGTCTTCTGGAGGCACGGCATCCGGGCCGGTTTCGTTCATGCGTGGCGCCGACGCCTCGGCCGGAACGATCAAGTCTGGCGGCGCCACCCGTCGAGCTGCGAAGATGGTCGTGCTCGATGTCGATCATCCTGACATCGTCGAGTTCGTCGAAACCAAGGCGCGCGAAGAGGAAAAGATCCGCGTGCTGCGTGATGCGGGGTTCGACATGGACCTGGGCGGCGCCGACATCACCAGCGTCCAGTATCAAAACGCCAACAACTCGGTCCGGGTGACGGATGAGTTCATGCGCGCCGTTGAGGACGGCACGGAGTTCGGCTTGCGAGCTCGTGCCACGGGCCAGGTCATCGAGACGGTGGATGCCAAGGAGTTGTTCCACAAGATCGCGAAGGCCGCTTGGGAGTGCGCCGACCCGGGCATCCAGTACGACGACACGATCAACGACTGGCACACGAACCCAGAGACCGGGCGCATCACGGCTTCGAACCCGTGCTCGGAGTACATGAGTCTCGACAACACATCGTGCAACCTTGCGTCGCTGAACCTGCTGAAGTTCCTCCGAGAAGACAACTCCTTCGATGTGACCGGTTTCGTCAAGTCTGTCGAGCTGATCATCACTGCGATGGACATCTCGATCTGCTTCGCTGATTTCCCAACCGAGTCGATCGGTGTGAACACGCGCGATTATCGGCAGCTCGGCATCGGCTACGCCAACCTCGGAGCTCTGCTGATGGCCTCGGGCCTGGCCTATGACTCGGACGGCGGACGCGCGCTGGCCGGCGCGATCACGTCGGTGATGACGGGCGTTTCGTACCGCCGCTCGGCAGAGCTGGCCAGCATCGTCGGACCTTACGCCGGTTTCGCTCGTAACGCCGCCGCTCACGCACGCGTCATGCGCAAGCACGCCGCGGCAAATGACACTGCCCGCCCGCTGCACGAGAACGACCGCGCCCTGTACAAGGTCGCCGCGGAAGAATGGGCGAAGGGCAACAAGCTCGGCGAGGTGAACGGATGGCGCAACGCGCAGGCGTCGGTTCTGGCTCCGACCGGAACCATCGGTCTGATGATGGACTGCGACACCACGGGCGTCGAACCCGATCTTGCGCTGGTGAAGTTCAAGAAATTGGTCGGCGGCGGATCGATGCAGATCGTCAATCAAACCGTGCCGCGAGCGCTCCGGGCGCTCGGCTACCAAGAGGAGCAGATCGAGGCGATCGTCGAGTTCATCTCCGAGCACGGTCATGTGGTCGAGGCTCCCGGACTGAAGCTCGAGCACTATGAAGTCTTCGACTGTGCCATGGGGACGCGGGCGATCAAGCCGATGGGCCACGTCCGGATGATGGCGGCTGCCCAGCCCTTCCTTTCCGGTGCGATCTCGAAGACGGTGAACCTTCCCGAGAGCGCGACGATCGAGGACATCGCCGATGTGTACACCCAGGGATGGCGGCTCGGGTTGAAGGCTCTCGCGGTGTATCGCGACAACTGCAAGGTCGGTCAGCCGCTGTCGGCGGGCAAGGGCGAGAAGGGCTCGTCCGACGCTGACAAGGCGGTCGGGAAGGTCGTCGAATACAAGCCCATCCGAAGGCGTCTGCCGAAGGCTCGCCCGTCGTTGACGACGTCCTTTGCGGTCGGGGGGGCCGAGGGTTACATGACGGCCGGCTCTTATCCGGATGATGGCTTGGGCGAAGTGTTCTTGAAGCTTGGCAAGCAGGGTTCGACGCTCGCCGGAGTGATGGACGCGTTCTCGATCGCTATCTCGATCGCGCTACAACATGGGGTTCCACTCGAAACCTATGTTCAGAAGTTCACGAACATGCGTTTCGAACCCGCCGGTCTGACGGATGATCCCGACATTCGGATGGCGCAGTCCGTACTCGACTACATCTTCCGCCGGCTGGCTTTGGACTACCTCGATTTCGAGACTCGCTCAGGCCTGGGTATCTATACCGCCGCTGAACGTGCTCGCCAGTTAGAGACGGGGACGTACACGCGCGATCAGGCAGATGACGACGACCCAGTCACGCTGTCGCAGTCGGTACCGGTAGTGCGTGACAGCCGCTCCGTCGACGAGGAGGCGGTTGTCGAGCAGAAGGCCAAGCCAGTCGCCAGCGGTGTGCACAGTTCGACCGAGCTGCTCGAGTCATTGGTCGGCTCCTCGGCTGACGCGCCGTTATGCATGAACTGCGGAACCAAGATGCGTCCAGCCGGTAGTTGCTTCGTCTGTGAAGGCTGCGGCAGCACGAGCGGCTGCAGCTAGCAGCGAAGGGCGGCGGGCGAGCGCACAGGACGCGCGGCACGCCTAGGTGTGGCTTCGGACCGCGGGGGACCGGTCCGGAGCCACACCTGGTTTGAGCGCCACGGCGCGGTTAGACAGCGACCCAGAGCTTCTCGCTCTGATTCGGCAGCCGAGGCCGATGGCGGCCTCGCCCAACGCGAGGATCGCCGCGGCGACGATTCCATCGAGCCAGAAATGGTTGCCGGTCGCGATGACGACAAAGATCGTCGCGATGGGATAGGCGACGATCAACCAACGAAGCCGGCTCCGACTGACACGTATGACGACAACGGCGATCAGCAGCGCCCAGGCGACGTGTACCGACGGCATCGCCGAGAGCTGGTCTGCGCCGGCTCCCATCGACCCGTAAACAGATTGTCCATAGCGGGCGGCGACGTCGACAACCTGGGCCTGAGGCGCCAACCGGGGTGGCGCGACGGGCACGAGCTGCACCAGCAGACAGGACCCGGTCAGCACAACCACGCTGAGTCGGGCGCGGGCGTACTGGGCGCGATGACGGGCGAAAAGCCATAGCAGCAGAGCGAAAAGCCCAGCGAAATGAAGTCCCGCGTAGTACAAGTTGCAGAACTGCGCCAGAAGAGGATGCGGCAACACCACACTCTGCACCGAAGACTCATGGGGGAACGGCAGGCCCCGCTGAAACCGGACGATCCATCGTGCGCGCACGTAGGCGCCGCTCGTGCCCATGACGGATAGCGTCCCGACGAGCTGCCACATCGCGTAGAGGACGGCGATGGTGCCGGCCTCGCGGAGGAACGGCCACAGCCTTCGCACTGAACCCCTGGGCAACCTGCTCATCCCGTACGCGCCCGCGTACAAGCCCGCAGCTAGCAAGCCGGATTGCTCCCAGGTGAGGGCCACTGCCTGCATCACTTCAGTCTGGCGCCAGCAGTCCGCCCGCTGTGGAATGGCTGGTCCGTAATCGGCCAGAGTTTGTCAGGGTTGAGTTCTACGCTAGAAACATCCGATCAAAGGGGACGTCAGCGCAATGTCGCGCCGCAGTTGGGCCTTGTTCGCCGCTATGTGCGTCATTTGGGGACTCCCGTACCTCCTCGTCAAAGTCGCTGTCCGCGAACTGAGTCCCGGCACTTTGGTGTTCGCCCGCACCGCCGTCGGCGGCCTCGTCCTTCTGCCCGTGGCTGTGCGCCAAGGCGGCTTCAAAGCGGCGTTTGGCCCTGTCGTGAGGCGCTGGCTGCCGCTCGCCGCCTTCACTGTCATCGAAATCGCAATTCCTTGGCTGCTGATCTCTGATGCCGAGCACAGACTGAGCAGTTCTCTGACCGGCTTGTTGATCGCCGCTGTGCCACTGGTGGGAGTCGTCGCCGTCGCGCTGACCGGCGGCAACGACGGCCTAGACGTCACACGCGTGTCGGGCCTGCTGCTCGGCGTGATTGGTGTCGGCTTCCTCGTGGGCCTGGATCTGGGCGAACTCAGCATTGGATCTCTCTTCGAGATGGCACTGGTCGCGGTGGGCTACGCGGTGGCGCCGATGATCATGGCTCGTTACCTGTCAGATCTCCCGAGCGTTCCGGTCGTCGCCTGTTCGTTGTTGCTTACCGCAGTCGGATATCTGCCGGTCGCGATCGTCCAGCGTCCCCAGCACGTCCGCGGAACGGTGCTGGCGTCTGTCGTCGTGCTCGGATTGGTCTGCACGGCGGTCGCTTTCGTGCTGTTCTTCGCCCTCATCAACGACATCGGACCGGCCCGCGCGACTGTGATCACATACGTCAATCCTGCCATCGCGGTCCTTCTCGGCGTTACCTTCCTCGGGGAGCGCTTTACGGCTGGAATGGCAGTCGGCTTTCCGCTGATTCTCGCAGGATCGTTTCTTGCTGCGCGGCGGCGCGGCGAGCAGCCCCTTGGCCCGTCGGCGGACGTCGACGCCGCCGTCAGCAGCGTCGCGATGACGTCAGTCGACGCGGACGGAGCCGTGCGCAGTGTCGAACGTCGCCGCGATGACGCCGGTGTCGTGCTCGTCAGACGACCGCCACTCGACTGAGATTCCGTCAAGCGGTTGAGTCGAGGCGACGCCAAGATACGAGTCAACCGCGGCCTCGTCGCCGGCGATCTCCAAACCTCGCAGTGTGATCGACGAGCCGCCGAACGCCGGGTGTTCCTCCGGCTCGCTGAGCCAATGAATGAAGTACGGCAACTGCGGGTCGACCCTGAGATCGTTGACGCCGAGCTGCGTCCAACGCAGGTCGAACCCGTCTGGGCGGCGACGGTGCCCATCCACTGCTTTGCGCCCCAGCCGGGCCTCGACGGAGTTCATGTCGTCGACGCGCACGGCCCAGCCGAGCCAGCCTCCGCCCGCGAGCGATCGTGCTCGCACCGCGCGGCCGAAGGGGGCGGTGTCGACGGCGGGGTGATCGAGCGCCTCGACGACCTCGAGGTAACAGTCATCCGCCAGCGGCATCACGAAGTTGCGGGTGCCGAAGCGGGGATGAAGGCCGCCGTCGCGGAAAGACGCGCCCAACGTCGACCCAACCCGCTGAGCGCACGCAGCCAGTCCGTCCGGGCCCGCAGCGTAGGAAAGATGATCCAGTCGCATGCGCCAATGGTGGACCACTCGATTTGGCCTCCGTCTGCCGGGGCGGCGTACCGGTCGGCGTGGAGGGTGCTACAGGGCGGCAGCCGCCACCTGGCTGTTGGTGACCTCGACCAGCCAGCCGAAGGGAACGTCGTCGCCGACAGAGACCACGAGGTCATCCGCGGCGACGTCTGAATCGCGGTCAGCCAAGCGCGGAATGAGAGTGGGAAGCGCAGTGTCGACGGCGGCGAATGGCAACGAAGCCGTCGGCACGCCGAGCTCACGAAGCGGCGCCGCCAAGGTCAACAGCGAGGGCGGAGCGAGCAGCACGAGCCGCGGAACCGGGCGCTGGAGGGCGGGCCAACTGCTCGCAAAGCCTGTGTGCAAGGCCAGTCCGCTGATGCTGTCCAAGTCCCACCAACGCACCTCGCTGCTCTCGGCGTTGGCCGCATGGGGCGCCAGCTCGGTGAGGGGGCGAGCCACGACGGTCGTGTAGGACCACCCGCCATGATCGACGACCCATAACCCGATGGGTTCTATGCAGGTGCTGTCGAGTGCCGCCTCCTCGCGGGCTTCCCGCAGCGCGGCGCGCACCGCCGACTCGTGACTGTCCCGCGCGCCGCCAGGCAGGCCCCAGGTGTCGCCCTCATGCGTCCATGGCGCTCGGTGCTGAAGCACGGCGCGCCGGCCATCGCTCAGAAGAAGACCGGCGGCGCCGTGCCGGCCCCAGTGGCGATGGCCGGCAGCACAGTGAACCCAGCCGTCGCCATCGAGTTGCGCCACGCCATCTCCAAAGTGCGGATCGCCCGCGTGCTGGAAGACCTGGACCGATCCGCCGAAGTGGCGCCGGCCCGTCAGGTCGCCTCTCGGCGGAAGGCCGCTCGTGGCGGCGATTTTGGGACCGGGGGCCGTGAACGGACCGACGCCGTCCACCACGGTACCTGCTCAGGCCCGTCGTGGGTTGGCGGACGTATCGTGTGCTTGTACGCGTCCGAAACGAACGAAAGCGTCCCAAGCCATTTTTGATCAGCCTGAACGGCCACACCGACCGGTGCGGATCGCGGATCTCACTGCGATCATCGACGCGGCCGGCGGCGCGGGCCAAGTCGTGCCAGGTGAGCTGGCCGCCAGCACGGCTCGCACCGTGTTGGACGCCGCCCGCTCCGGTCTGCAGGACACCCCCGCCCTAGTCGAACTCGCTGACCTGGTCGGCCTGGACACGTTGGGCGCACTCTGGCGGGCTGCGGAGCCGAGCAGCCTTGCTGGTTCGCTGTGGATGCTCTACCTGCTACGACAGTGGTGTCGAACGAATCCTCGACACGTGAGCGAAATCTGGTCCGCCGGAGTGCCCTACGCCTCGGCGGACGCCGTGGTCGCCGGGGTCGGGATGCACGGCGACTCCGAAGACATCACCTCGTTCGCGGATGCGATTCTGACTGGCGCGTTTGACGGGGACTTCGCGGTCGCGCTTGAGCGTGCGGCCGCCTTCTTCCGGGTCGTCGCCGCCGGTCGCCGCGCGTTGGTCGAGGACGAGGGCCATGGCGAC
>Ga0068856_100007074_pt1 | contig 10955 bp, 7 predicted proteins | sample KBSCornC62_FD_66595 | JGI IMG/M metagenome (GOLD analysis project Ga0068856, IMG submission 66595) | Corn rhizosphere microbial communities from Kellogg Biological Station, Michigan, USA - KBS Corn C6-2 | ecosystem: Host-associated > Plants > Roots > Rhizosphere > Soil ... | reverse complement strand
TGCGGGCTGGGTTACCGGCGCCGCAAAAGCCACATGCCCTGGGGTCGAAATATTTTTATAAACGGCAACATATTCGGGATTAGCATTATCAAATAAATTAGAAACGATCATCATGATATCGGGAAGGCCGTCGCCATCCATGTCGGCCATGTGAAAAGCAATATTATCCATATTAGGCAGGTCCTGCTGTACGTAAGATAAGTTGCCGGGAGTACCGTTATTGATCAATACCGAAAAACCTTTTACATTGCCATTCCGGGTTAAAATATCAGGTTTGCCATCCCCGTCAATATCCATAATAACTGGGGTGAAGCCGGCATTTGCAGACAATGTTTTGCCTGGAACGGGTGTAAACGAAGTAGCCCCAAATGCGCCGCCATTGGCAAAAGTAAGAGTGAACGGAAGTTTCGAATAGCTAAGCAAGTGGTGTGTGCCAACAATAACAGGCATATAGGTGGAGCCTAACGGCACAGTAACCTTCAATGTGGTGCTGCTGGCAGATAATATGGTTGCCTGCACTGCTCCGAAAAACACTTCGTTCTCCGAAGCTACCGCGCTGAAATTGCTGCCGGTTATGGTAACGGTGCTGCCTGCCGGGCCGGCAACGGGAGCAAAAGAAGTAATAACCGGCGGTTTGTAATAGGTGAATACCGGCGTAGATACGCTCCCCCCGGGTGTGCCGATCACTACCGGCCCGGTTGCGCCGCTGCCCGCAATGGCTGTTACACTGGTGGCCGAATCGGCTGTGAAAGACAAAGCAGGCACACCGCCAATCGTAACGCTGTTTACTATCCCCAGGCCGGTGCCCCTTACGTTAATTACCGTGCCGTAAGTGCCGCTTGTTGGCGTCATCGAAGTAACCAGCGGTATAATCGTAAAGCCCGGTGTGGAGCCTGTCCCGCCTGAACCGGTGATTGCTATGCTGCCCGAGTTGCCGGCCCCAAGCACCGCGGTGATTTGCGTGGTGGATACCGCGGTAAACGACGCCGCTTTTAAGCCGCCAAACGTTACCGCTGTTACGCCGGTAAAATTACTGCCATTAATAGTGATGGTTGTTCCGGCTGTTGCGGTAACCGGCGTAAAAGACGTAATGATAGGTCCTGGAATAAAAACAAACCCATCCTTTGATCCATGGTTGGCAGCCGTTACGACTGCCACAGCGCCCGAAGCGCCCGCGCCGACAACGGCATTTATCTGCGTAGGCGATACAACCGTGTACGAGGCCGCCGGAACGCCCCCGAAGGTGACATTGACTACATCGCTAAAATTGATACCGGTAATAACCACCGCATCGCCGGCCTTGGCCGTTGCGGGACTGAAATTTTTAACCACTACCGGCAGCTGGAAATAAGCATACAGCGACAGCGTATCCCTATATCCCGAATGTGAAGTGATCAGGGTTACCGTATCCGTAGTATGATAAACATGATGCACGTAGTTGGCATTATAGCCAACACCCACTACTTTGCCATAAACCTTCCACTGGTACTGGCTGCCCGGTTTTGAATAATTTATCGTGTTTACCTGGCCGGTGTTCCAATAGCCGGTGGTATCAATTGCAAACAGGGCCTTCGGTATGGTTGGGCCGCCATTATTACTGCTTAATTCAATGTAGCCGTGCCCGCCGGATGCCCAGGTATAGTTATTTAAAAACTGGAAATCGAGCAGGGAGTAACCTAGGTAATGATAACTGTTATTGCGCGGCAGGCGTTCCCATATCTTGCCCGAGTTGGTGGTTTTATAAACGTCGAACCCATTGGCTATGGCATAACCGGTACTGTCATTCACAAACTGCATTTTGGAGATATTGAGGCTGGTAAGCGGCGCGGTATTTTGCTGCACCCAGGTTGAGCCGTGGTCGGTAGTTAAATAAGTGTTTCCGTCGGTACTGCAAACCCAGCCTTTGGTTGCGTTGATGAACGATGCGCTGGTTATGGTGACATGATCGGGAATATTAATGTAATTCCAGCTACCGCCATCGCTGGTCCCGTACAGGTAACCACCGGGTTCGTACAAAATGCCATGTGTGTCGTCAATAAACTGCAGTTGGCTCCCATCATGGCCGTAACCTTGCCAGTTTAGCACCCAGGTAAGGCCGCCATCAGTAGTTTTTAAAATATTATTGGCGTAAAAAGCATAACCGATGTTATCATTCTGCGGAAATACCATGTCGGTGATGGTTGGCGTGCTCGAGGCCAGGTCCACCGCGACAAAAAATACAATTTTAAAGGTATTGCCTCCGTCGGTTGATTGCAGGATGGTTGGCTCAAAGCCGTAATCGCCATAAACAAAAATTGAATTTTTGCTAAAAGCTTTTACACCTTCAATATTAAAACCAAAAGTAAGGTTAACCGGGTTGCCGTTATAGTCGACATTGCTGCTGGTCACTTTTTTTTGGACAAAGGTTTTACCGCTGTCGACTGTATAGCCGATAAAATTTTTAAAAGCGACATAACCTTCATTGGGCGCATAAAAACTAAGTTTCACCGCATTGTCCACATCCGGTTCGATATGCACCTGGTGAAATTGCGCCAAAGCAGGCTTTGATGACAACAAGGCAATAAAGAAAAAGAGTATCAGTAGTGAAAGTTTGTATCCGGACCGAAAACGGTAGGGTGAATTAGATGCGGCCATAGGTTGGGCAGTGTTGATAATTATGCCTTTAAGTTAAAAAATATAATCAATACTATCCAAACATAATGTGCCGGCATTAAGAATGTTACAATTGCGGGGGGCTCTTTTTTATGATTTAATACCGGCCGCACCCCAAAAAACCAGGTAACCATTTTTACCTTTGCTAATCCTTATGCTTTCGAGCGCTCTTGCTGCATCCGGAGTTAATTTTAACAAATCGATATTATGATGGCCTTTTTCGGTCATCTGGTTACCCGGCCCCCATTTGGCCAGGTTGTGGGCCAGGTAGCATAGGTTTGGTGAGCCTGCGGGAATATCCGCGTAATAATCAGGCAGTAATATTTGTTTTGTATCGATGCCATCGGCATAGTTAAAGGTGATCTGCAGGTTGGATGGGCCCTCAGAACTAGTCAGCGCAAAAAAAACAGCGGTGTATCGTGCTTTCGGAACTGTAAACTCAATCGACGCCTCACCGGCCAGGTTGCAGGTTTGGTAATTTGCGCCATCCTGATTTGAATAATGCAGTTGAATTTCAGGGTGTGTGGTATTTAAAGGAAATAGGGCGTTATCGGGCAGGGCATGGGTGTTATCCTGCTTGTTAAATGCCGCAGCGGATTGCGTGAGGTAACCATCGCCTTTGCCGCCACCATCAATACCGGTTTGCCAGGTAATGAGTTTGTTGTTATTGAGGATGGTTACAGGTCGGGCGTTTAAAACAGATGCAATATTAAACTGAATTACCTTACCCTGATGTGCTATTGGCTGCGCCGCAACGGTAGTTAAAAAGAAAAATGCCGGTATTGAAAAAGCAGAGGCTTTCATAAAGCTTTTTTTTTGCGGGAGATGCTTGAAATTCAACGCTGGAGACGCAAAGTAGCGACGCAACGTAGAGACGCAATGCATTGCGTCTCTACGTCGTAATTTTACAATTTCTTTACCTCATCAGCCAGCTCATCAATCGTCGGCGCTTTTTCCCATTCCTTTACCAGTTTGTGTTTTTTATCGTAAAGGGCGGTGTACGGGGTGGTGTGTACATCGTAATATCGTTGCACTACCATCGTATGACCCTCAGTACCTACGGTGAAATTCGGGTATTTTTTTAATTCAAAATCGCGGTAAAAAACCTGCGAGGCTTTCAGTGGCTCGGCAAAGGTTATCATTACTACTTGTACATGTTTAAAATCAGCCATTTTGGGCTTCATTTCGTACATCATGTGCTGGCAGTGGCTGCAATCGGGCGAAAAATAAATGATCAGTACGGGCTTGTTGTTTTTCAGATCGGCGGGAGTAGAATAAACGCTGTCTGTGGTTAAAATATGATAGGGCGGGATGGCAGTCGGCGCCTTTTTTTCAGTACTTGCAGTTGAACTATTTTGTGCGCTGGTGCAACCGGCAGCCACAACAAGGCAAAAAAGAGAAAGTAGTTTTTTCATAGAATTTAGTCGTATGTTTTTCAAAAGCATAGTTACAAATTTTTTAAGCTTCCAGCAATTCCAATTGCCAGGCAACGTGCTCTTCAGTTACGGGGTATAACGCATTATTGCGTATTGTATGATAAACAGCTTCAAATAAACCGTTATAATTCCCTTTTGGCGCTGTTAACCATTCGATATTCCGTTTGAGGTCCATCAGCACCAGTTTGCCATCGCTGCCTTCGGGTTCAATGCCGTAACCCTCATCAGTGGGCAGCATGCCGCCGTCAAGCTGCGTTTCCTGTACATCGCATCGTTCTTTCACAAAACTTCCTTCTGTACCGTGCACCGTAAAACCGGGGAGCACCTCGGCGATGAGCAGACCCGATGTTAAAAAAACGTTCAACTGGTTGGGGTATTTTAAATGATAATTAAAATAATCAGGCACTTCGGAGCCTTCGCGGTATATCCCGGTGGTTTTTGTAAAACTAAGCGGCCTTCCAAACAGCGCGATAGCATTATCAACCAAATGCGAGCCCAGGTCATAAACCAGGCCGTTTGCCGGCGTGGAAGCCGTTTCTTTAAACGCTTTAGGGCTCAGTGTCCGCTTAAACCTGTCCATGCGGAAATAAACTTCCTGGAGCTGTCCCAGCCTGCCGCTTTCAATAACGTCTTTTACCAGTAAAAAGCCGCTGTCCCACCTGCGGTTTTGGTAAAGCATTAAATGTTTGTTCGCTTTACGGGCCAGGTCGAACATGATCTTCACCTCGGCGCCGGTGGCCGCCGCCGGTTTTTCGAGCAGCACATGTTTGCCAGCGCTTAGAGCTTTTATAGCAAAATCAAAATGGGTATCGTTTGGCGTGTTGACGATCACCAGCTCAATTTCGTCGTCGGCCAGCAGTTCATCAACCGAATTATAGCTTATAACATCCGGGTAACGTTTGCCGGCTTTTTTTTCGTGACGTTCTACAACCGCTTTAAAATTAAAGCCAGGGTTGGTGCTTAAAAACGGCGCATGGAAAACACGGCCCGACATTCCGTAGGATAACACGCCGGATGCGATGGAAGGTTGCATATTTTTTTACTTATTAAAATTTCTCATTTCGAGCGATTGCAGGAAAGGCCATCTCTGATTATTGTTCAAAAATAATTCCGAACCCTATAGCTATCGGGTCGAAATTCCGGAATAATACCTTTACTCCCCAATCGGGCTGCCATCCGGCATATTTAACACCGGTGCGGGTTTAAATTGTGCTGGATTTTTCTCAAAGGCTTCAATTTGGGATAAACCGAATATTAAATTCGCCTTTTGGTTGCCGCTTGCCGTTTTGGCAGCCCCGGTCATCCAGGTTTTTAAACCCTCAACCTCCATCATCGCTATTCCACGCACATTTTCTGCTGCATCGGTATTAGCCGCAAGCGTAAGTAATTGCTTTAATACCTGGTTATTCACCATACGCTGCAGCTCGCCTTTGTAGCCAATTTGTTGCGGGCCTTTCCAGGTTTGGGCAATAAGTTTGTCCATCACGGGGATCAGCCCTGGTTGTGTATTATCGCGCGAATGGTATTCCACCAGCCGCGCAGCCCGCTGCGGGTTTAGCATAAACTCCAGCGTCGTTCCTGCCGCAGATTCTGCCGCGGCCATCGGATCGAAGGTAAGGCCGGTACGCGATTTAAACAGTTCACGCGTACGCGGGTAACCATCGGGCCTTGGCGGTATTTTTTCGATAAGTTTTTCGGGCAGCGCCAACGCATCGGGACTGATAGTAGTCATTAATGCGTTAAACGCTTTCCATTGCTCTGCAGGGGGTATGAATTTGGTAGTAACCTGTCCATCGTTTTTCAGGGCATAAGTGTAATACAACCCGCCAAGCATTTTTGATGCGGCCTCTACCTGGTAGCGGTGCAAAAGGTATATAGGCACCAGCGCCTCTTCTATAGTGGCCATTGGCGCATCCTGCCTGATGGCCTTTTCCGAAAAATTATCCAGCAAATGCCGGCGAATTCCCATCAGCCTGTTGAGCTCCTCGGCGGCGTTGGCGCCATTATCCCACAAATGCGCCAGCGGGTGCGCGCCGTTTGCGGGCCGCGCGTCCTCATCAGTAATATAAAAATAACCTTGTTTCAACGTTTCGCTCATGATTCCCTTTAATGCCTGATCTTCGTTTGTCCCCGTCGGGAAATCCTGGTAGCCAAAAAGGATGGCGCGTTTATCCCAGCCGCCAATTTCGGCGGTATAGGCATTGGTCAGGTCGATCGTTCCGTCGGCGCCCAGCGTGTAATAGGGCGATGGGTAATCCATAACCGATGCCCGGTTATTTACACTGGCCGCAAAATTATGCTGCAGGCCCAGGGTGTGCCCCACCTCGTGCGCGGCCAACTGGTGCAGGCGTGCAACGGCCATTTTCAGCATTTTGTCGCTAACCGGTTTGCCATCTTCATAAGGCTGCAGCAGGCCTTCGGCAATTAAAAAATCCTGCCTGTCGCGCAGCGACCCTAAGGATACCTGGCCTTTAATGATCTCACCGGTACGCGGGTCGACAATGGACTCGCCATACGACCATCCCCGGGTTGAGCGGTGCACCCATTGAATAATATTATAACGGATATCCATCGGGTCGGCATCTTCGGGCAATAGCTTCACGTGGAAGGCGTCTTTATAGCCTGCAGCTTCAAAAGCCTGGTTCCACCATGATGCGCCTTCAATGAGGGCCGTCCTGACCGGTTCTGGCGCACCTCTGTCAATATAATAAATTATCGGCTTTACCGCCTCGCTCATCACCGCGGAAGGGTCCTTCTTTTCGAGGCGATGCCGGGTAATAAAACGCTTCACGATGGGCTCATCAATCGGCGTAGCGTAATCCATATAATCCACATCATAAAACCCCGAGCGTGGATCGAACTTGCGGGGCTTATAATTGCCATCCGGCAATTTTATAAAAGAATGGTGCATCCTTACGGTAACGGCATCAGGATCAGGCGTAACCGAGCTGATCTCAGCGCCTTTCCCTTTACCGGCCAGTGTTATAGTCGCCTCAAACTCCGAATTGTCCGGGAAATTCTTCGTATTATCCAAATAGACAGCCGAGCGCGATTCATCCAAATTAAAGCTTCCCTGGTTGCTGTTGCTTAACCGGTCGGCAATATGATGGGCATCGCGCAGCAAAAATGGAGTGAGGTCTATTAAAACCTTATCGCCTTCCTGCGCTTCGGCTTTAAAACCCCAAATAACAGATCGGGCGAAGGCTTCTTCAACTGATTTCCGTTCATCGGGATTATTGCTGACTGCGCGGTAGGCATAATTGGGCTGGATCAGTAATATTTTGGGGCCGCTTTTTATAAACTTTACGATACGGCTTCCGCCGATCTGCCCGCGGTCGAGCCCCAGGTCGTTGGAGCCCACACCTGCTGGTAAGGAGTTTACATACAAAAACTCCGTATTAAATTTGTCAACCTCCAGCAGAATGTGACCGGTTTTGTCGTCCCAATAGAAATTAAAGTAGCCGGAATACCTGGCCATTTCCTTTGTTTTCTGCTCAATTTCAGTGTTCTTTTGCGCTTTAGCGCTTATAAAAAGACATTGGATAAGGAATAAAAGCAGTAGTTTTTTTTTCATGTGCAGGCTATTGGAATATTCAGACTAAAATATTACTTTTAATTAATATTAAACTAATTAATCGGTACGCTGTGTAATACTAAACTTATCGCACTCCGCTCCCCTTAAAGATTACCCCATTACATTTTAATTAAAATTAAAAAGAGTAAAACCTTTTAATTTTTTAAAGCGTATAAAGTGTATCATAAAAAAGGCGTAACATGGAATTTAATAGCAGATCCGTTAGTGTATTACTGGTAGATGATGACGAAATTAACAACTTCATCTCTATAAAATTAATAAAGAAAGCTTTATTGAACACTGAAATTATGGCTTGCCTTAACGGTAAATTTGCTATAGATCAGTTAGTTGAGATTCAACGGAAAGACCCGGCTAAATTGCCTGATTATATCCTGCTGGACATAAATATGCCCATTATGAACGGATGGGAGTTTTTGGACGAATACAAACGTCTAAATATCGATCCTTTGGGTAAAACTAAGATATTTATCATTTCCTCATCGGTTTTCAGTAATGATATTAACAAAGCGCGTTCATACCCGCTGGTTAAGGATTTTATTTCGAAACCACTTAACGTTGATAAAATAATCGAGCTTTTTAAGGTGGAAGACCATGTATAACCTTCTAACCCCTCCCTGCCGGAGGGGACTATAATATTCCCTTTGCCCCTTTTTTTTAGACTGCTTCAATTTTGAAATGATCGTCATGGTAGGTCACCTTCCCAACGGGTGTTGATTTGGCATGATAAAATAAACAGACCCAGCCTTCCCTGGCGGCTATTGTCCCGTATTCTTCACGCAAGTGCATCGCTTTGCGGCCGTCGTAATCATATTTCGCTACGAATTTTCTGATCAGCTGTTCGGGCTCAGGCAATTCGTCGCCGCCGAAAAAGCATTTTTGCCCCTCGCCTTCGAGCCAGAAAACCTGGTGAAAAGGAGAGTGCCCGCCGGATAATTCAAACCGGATCCCACGCTGCAATATTCCGGAGCCTTCAACAAAATCAAGCTTCACCGTTTCCTTCAGGGCCTCGAAAATTTCTTTATGATAGGAAGATGACCGCCCGGCTATTGCCGCATCCCATTCGCTGCGTTGGATAACATGCCGGGCATTTGGAAAACTTGGCTCCAGTCTGCCGTTACGTTCCACCACCAGGCCGCCCGAATGATCGTAATGCAGATGCGACATGAGCACCAGGCTAACATCATCCGGGTCGTACCCATAATTGCGGATGTGCTGGTGAATATTTAATTCATCGCGGGTGTCTTTATAGCCCAACCCGGTATCCAAAACAATCAATTCATTCTCCGTCTCAACCAGGAAGGGGTTTACGTGAATAAAAAGCGATGCAGGCCGGTCCTTATAGTTATCTGTTTCAGGGTTAAAGGGAATAAATTTTTTGGTGGCATCCACGGAGTAGGAGCCCTCGCACAAAGCAAAAATTTTCATTAATAAGATGTTCTTTTTTTAAGAAAGATGTTAATTTTAATATCGGATACTGAACTTACAATTCACTACTCACCATTCACAATTTCCTTTATATTTACTGTTTTTTAAACAAAGATATGAATAAACGGTGGGCGTTAAGGGATAATCCTGATCAGGAGGAAGTAAACACTTTAGCTGCCGCGCTGAATATCGACCCCGTTTTAAGCGCTTTACTGCTGCATAGGGGTATCAAAACATTTGATGACGCGCGCCTTTTCTTTCGCCCGGATGAGCGCCACCTGCACGACCCTTTCCTGATGGCGGATATGGAAAAGGCTGTGAACCGAATTGAAGACGCCATTGCCGCCGGCGATAAAATACTGATCTATGGGGATTATGACGTGGATGGTACCACCGCCGTATCGGTCGTTTTTAGTTTCTTTAAAAAACATTACGATAAGCTTGAATATTACATTCCCCACCGCTATACCGAGGGTTATGGCATATCAACCCAGGGTATAGATTATGCAGCGGAAAATGGCTTTAAATTGGTCATCGCGCTGGATTGCGGGATAAAGTCTGTTGATAAAATTGCGTACGCCAATGCAAAAGGCATCGATTTTATCATCTGCGACCATCACCTTCCCGGCAATGAACTTCCCGCCGCCGTTGCCGTGCTCGATCCTAAGCGCAGCGATTGTGAATATCCCTACAAAGAGCTTTCAGGGTGCGGCATTGGTTTTAAACTAATACAAGCCTATGCCGAAAAAAATGATATCCCTTTTGAGGAGGTAACCTGTTATCTCGACCTGGTTTGTATCAGCATCGCCTGCGATATTGTGCACATTACCGGCGAGAATCGTGTACTGGCGCTAATGGGGCTTCAAAAAATTAATACAGATCCCTGCATCGGTGTAAAAACCTTGATGGATGTTGCGGGGAAGAGCAGTAATTACAGCATATCCGACGTTGTTTTTTTATTGGGCCCCCGCATTAATGCAGCCGGCCGCATTGATGATGCCAAACACGCCGTTGAGTTGCTTACGGCAACGGATGACAATGTGGCGAAAGATAAAAGCGAGCAGATCAACGTAAAAAATACCGAACGCAAAGGGCATGACCTGTCGATTACGGATGAGGCCTTAAGCATTATTGATAATGACGAGGTTTTAATTAACCGGAAATCGACCGTTGTATTTAACGAGAACTGGCATAAAGGCGTTATCGGCATCGTCGCCTCGCGCTTAACCGAAAAATATTACCGGCCCACAATCGTTTTAACCCGTTCGAACGGGCATGTTGCGGGCTCTGCGCGTTCAGTATTTGGCTATGACCTTTACGAGGCCTTATGCGGGTGCAGTGATTTGCTGATCCAGTTTGGCGGCCATAAATACGCGGCCGGTTTAACCATGCACCCCGAAAATGTAGAAGCGTTTGCCGCCCGCTTTGAAGAAGTGGTGAGCGCAACCATAAAACCTGAACAATTGATACAGCAGATACTGATAGACGCTGAAATACGTTTAAGCCAGGTGGAACCGAAATTTTTTAGGGTATTAAACCAGTTTGCGCCCTTCGGCCCCGAAAACATGGCGCCGGTTTTCCTGAGTAAAAATGTGTATGTTAGCGGTATTGCCGGGCTGGTGGGCGGTAACCATGTTAAAATGACAGTGATACAGGAAGGTTCACCAGGCTTTGACAGCATAGCATTCGGGCATGGAGAATACTTGCCAAAATTAAAAAAGGACGTCCCTTTTGACATTTGTTATACCATTGAAGAAAATATATGGCGGGAGCGGCGGACGATACAGTTGAATATAAAAGGGATAAGGTTTGGGGAGTAGAGGCAGTAGGCAGTAGGCAGTAGGCAG
>Ga0068856_100007073_pt1 | contig 10958 bp, 10 predicted proteins | sample KBSCornC62_FD_66595 | JGI IMG/M metagenome (GOLD analysis project Ga0068856, IMG submission 66595) | Corn rhizosphere microbial communities from Kellogg Biological Station, Michigan, USA - KBS Corn C6-2 | ecosystem: Host-associated > Plants > Roots > Rhizosphere > Soil ... | reverse complement strand
TAGAAACCTCGTGATTGCCCGTGTTTTCATCATCTTTTAGATCTCTCCTGTGCCCGGCGGGCACTCCGACAGTTGTCCCGTCATGATGCTACTGAGTCCCCCGTGTGCCGACCATCAGTTCGATTCTGTAGTTCAGGGGAAATCAGGCTTTATACCTGCTTCGTGGAAGGAGGAACCTGGGGAGAGACTCAGGGCGGGGGGCACGCCCTAAGCCGAGGTTGTTACGCCAGTTCTTTACGCCGAGAAATCCACCTTCGACAGTGGCAGCTCTCGCACCCGCTTGCCCGTGGCGGCGAAGATCGCATTACACAGGGCGGGCGCAAATGGCGGAACTCCGGGCTCGCCGACCCCGGCTGGTGGCGCATCGCTATCCAGCACATGGACATTAACGTGATACGGAGCGTCCCCCATTCGAGCAATCTGGTAATCGTTGAAGTTCGATTGTTCAATCACGCCGTTCTTGGCAGTAATCTCGCCGTACCGCGCCAGGCTGGTTCCAAAAACAGCCGCCCCTTCAAATTGCAGACGTGTCTGTTCCGGATTAACCACAAGTCCGGCATCGACAACCGTGTCCACCCGAGGGATCTTGATCTCGCCCTGGTTGTTGACCTCGACTTCGACGACAGTCGCAACGTACGTGAGGAAACTCCGGTGAGCAGCAATGCCTAAACCGTGTCCTTTGGCTAGCTTTTTCTTGCCCCAGCCGGATTGCGCTGCTGCCATTTCGATCACGCGGCGCATTCTGGCGGTGTCGTACTCATAGCCCGCGGGGCTTTCCGGAAAACCTTGTGTGTCTTTCGGCGTGATCTTGCGCGTTTCGCCCAGCAATGCCAACCGATATTGCACCGGATCTTTTCCCGCGGCATGGGCCAATTCGTCTGTGAACGACTGCACGGCGAACGCGTGATAAATATTGGCGACGGAACGATACCACCCGATCCGTACGTGGTTTGGAGCCGGACCTACCTCCGCACGGAAGTTTGCGAGGTGATAGGGCACATCGGTCCATCCCATTCCCAGTTCGCCGGGATCGCCATACTGGGCGCCTTCCGCAAACGTAGAACCGATAGGTGGGAACACCGAGCGATGGAGCCATGCAGTCGGCATGCCGTCCGCGCCAAGCGACGCCTTCATGTACATCGCCGCGACGGAGTGGTAATAGCCGAACTTAATGTCGTCTTCGCGACTCCATATGACCTTTACCGGCTTGCCGGTCTTCTTCGAAAGGATCGCCGCTTCCGCAACGTAGTCCGGCTTCGACTTTCTCCCAAAGCCTCCGCCTAACAACGCCACATTGCAAACAACGTTTTCCGGCGGAATCCCCAACTGTGCGCCGACTACCTCCTGCACAGCTTGCGGATTTTGCGTTGACGTCCAGATCACAGCTTTATCGCCGCGAACGTCCGCGAGCGCCACGGGAGGCTCCATGGAAGCGTGTGCGAGATGTGGCGCGTAATAATCAGCTTCGAGAATCTTGCCGCCCTTTGCGAACTCGGCATCCACGTCGCCTTGGTTCCGCGCTACTTTGCCTGCTGATCGGGCGGTCTTCTGCAAATCTTTCTTGTATTCGTCGGAGTTGTAGACAGAATGCCGCGAGTCCTCCCAGGTTGCGTTCAGCTTCTTCCTTCCCTCAAATGCTGACCAGGTGTTGTCCGCTACGACTGCTACTCCGCCTAACGGTTGAAACGCTGGCGCTCCTTTGAACCCGTCGATCGCAATGACCTGTTGCACACCCTTTACCTGCAGCGGTTCTTTGTCGTCATACGATTTCACTTTGCTGCCCAGCACCGGCGGATGCTGCACCGCTGCGAATAGCATGCCGTCCACTTGCGCATCCATTCCGTAACCAGCCTTGCCGCAGCAGATCGTCCCCAGGTCGTAGCTGGGCGATCCTTTGGTCACATATCGCCACGAGCTCTTCGGCTTGAATTTGAGTTCATCTTTCGACGGCACCGAAACCTGCGCAGCCGCGGCCGCGAGTTTTCCGTAGTCGGCCTTTTTACCGCTGGATTTGTGAACGACGGTGTGAAGATCGGTTTCGCACTCGGATTCCGGCACGCCCCATTCCTTCGCCGCCGCACGAACCAACATCAACCTTGCTGTCGCGCCTGACTCGCGCATGGGCTGATAGAAGTCGCGGACCGAATGCGAGCCATCGGTATCCTGCGATCCGTAGCGTTTGTCACCGATGGCCTGTTCGATCTTGACTCTCTTCCAGTCGGCATCGAGCTCATCTGCTAATACGAGCGGCAGGGCAGTGCGGCTGCCGGACCCCATTTCCGATCGGTGAGCGACGATGATCACGGTTCCATCCGGCTCAATGCCGACCCACATGCTCGGATGGAATGCAGCGTGGTCGACCGTGCCTGACGCGCCCGTTTCCGCAGCGAAAAGGGCTTGCGGAGCCAGCTTGACACTCAAAACCAGGGCGCCTGCAGAAAACACGCCCTGAAGGAAACCGCGGCGGCTGACGTTAGTGATTTCGCTCATGCCCGTTCTCCCGCTGCTTCTTTGATCGCTGCCCGAATCCGCTGATAGGTCCCACAGCGGCACAAGTTGCCCGCCATAGCTTCGTCAATTTGCGCGTCGGTCGGATGGTGATTGCTACTGAACAGGGCTGCCGCCTGCATGATCTGCCCTGGCTGGCAGTATCCGCACTGCGGCACGTTGATCTTCATCCACGCCTTCTGCACGGGGTGCGATCCGTCGGTTGAGAGGCCTTCGATAGTCCGGATCTCCGTGCCGGCAGCCTTGCTCATCGGTACAACGCAAGCGCGGACCGCCTTGCCATTCTGGTGTACCGTGCACGAGCCGCAGAGCGCCATGCCGCATCCGTACTTAGTGCCGGTGAGTCCGAGGATGTCTCGCAGGTACCACAGCAACGGCATTTGCGGGTCTCCGTCAAAGATGCGTTCCGCTCCATTCACTTTGAGTCTCAGCATGAGCCTCCTTGCACCGCTTCAAATTGTGAGCAGACTATGGACGTCAGAAATCAGGAAGTATGACCACGAATGAATGTCGGAATACTACCGCAGCTCACGATGGAAAGGAATAGCCTGAGGAGCTCTTTTCGCACAGGCAAAAAACAGATGCGGCAAGTGTTCAGTATACGGAAGCCTCAAACACACCCACCAGTGGGGGCGCGGAAAGATTCTAGGCCTGAAGGGCGGCAGAAATGTTGAGGTCGTAACCGCAGGATGGCTATCGCACCACGCCTTCCATCGGCGAGCTTGCTGTCGCATACAACTTCTTTTGCATTCGCCCGGAGAGATAGGCCTGACGTCCGGCGACGACCGCATTCCTCATCGCCTCTGCCATGAGCACTGGGTCGCTTGCCGCGGCGATGCCAGTATTCATGAGCACCGCGTCGGCTCCGAGTTCCATCGCTAGCGTCGCATCGGAGGCGGTGCCCACACCGGCGTCGACGATCAGCGGCACGCCAGTGATCATCTCCCGCAAAATCTGCAAAGTTGCCTTGTTCTGAATCCCGAGTCCGCTTCCGATCGGTGCTGCCAAGGGCATGATGGTGGCCGCTCCCGCATCAAGTAGCCGCTTCGCAAACACAACATCGTCAGATGTATACGGGAGAACCGTGAACCCTTCCTTTACCAGCACTCGGGTGGCTTCCAGCGTCGCCTGCACGTCAGGATAAAGCGTCGCCTGGTCGCCTATCACCTCAATCTTCACCCAATCGGAGATGCCCACCTCGCGACCGAGCCGCGCTGCTCGAATCGCTTCTTCCGCGGTATAACAGCCAGCTGTATTCGGCAGCAAGAAATACTTCTTGGGATCGATGTAGTCGAGAAGCGATTCCTTGCTACGGTCGAGGTTCACGCGTCGAACCGCGACCGTCACAATCTCCGCGCCACTGGCTTCAAGTGCGCGTGCAGTTTCCTGAAAGGACCTGTATTTTCCGGTTCCGACAATTAGGCGAGAGTTAAAAGTGCGTCCTGCTATGACGAGTGGATCCGACATGCGTCCATTGTAATCCGCCGAAATCAACCCTGCTCGACCTCTAATTGCCGCAAGCTTGCGTCGGCCGCGACATTCGGCGTGTGTAAGAGTTCCAGTCACGCAAGGTGGGGAAACATTCCTGAACAGAGACGCCGCTTTACTTCAAGGCACAAGCGGGATTTTTCAGGAGCGAATTAATTTCGCCAGTTATTTCGGGAATGTTTGCCTCGCCGATGCGCCTCGATGAGACACGGCCGTCGCAGTCGATGACAAAACTTACCGGCAGGCCCAGGATTCCCCCATATTTAGTCGCTAGCGCGGCGTCGCCAATCGCAACGGGGTAATTGATCTTGAACTCGTTCTTAAAAGTGCGTACCGGCTCCGCACTGTCATCGAGGGAGATTCCCAGAATCTGCAAGTGTCTGTGATTGCTCTGTAACTGAACTAACGCGGGGATCTCTTGCCGGCAAGGTTCGCACCATGTGGCCCAGAAGTTCAGCAACACCACCTTGCCACGGTAATTGGCGAGGGTTACCGTTTGGCCAGCCAAGTCCTGCAACGAAAACTCCGGCGCCAACTGCCCCGGGCGCGAACCGGTGCCGGACAACGTTGCTCGGCGATGATGTCGCGCGACAATGTACGCCCCGGCGCACACGGCAGCGAGCACGATCGGTATGAGCCAGTTCCTCATTTTCAACGATGATCGCCGGAAGCGTGGCTATTGGCCCGTCTCAACTGGGTACCCTTTGCTCACCCAGTCCGTACCGAAATCATGAGCAATGAAAAGCACTTTCGTGTTGGTGAATCCCATGCTGTGAAGTTCTTGATATGCGGGTTCCACGTTCGGGCAGTGACTCCAGGGACAGCATCCGCAGTAAAGAATGATGGCCTTATCGCGAGGCAACTTCTGTACACGCTCTCGCAGACGTCGAACGCCCTCTGGCGATGACCCAGCGGCCACATACTCCGAACCAGGAATGTGAGCCTGGACATACAGGACCCGAAATCCAACCTGCAGAACCAAAGGCTTGGGCGTCTTTGAAGATCGCAGAGCCGTCACCAATTCCTCTGGTTGCATCAGGCGCTCTGCCGGCAGTTGAGTGGCTGAAACTGGAGACGAACTCTTGCTATCCGCACCCGAAGAGTTTTGTGCGACCGCTGTCACCGTGGCCATGAGCGCTCCGCAAATCATTGTCATGAATGCAAAACGCTTTGAATGAGAGTTCATGGTTCAAGGATACGCCGTCCGACCTCGTGTCGGGTGCAGGGTATAGTTCTGCCCGGCAGCCTTTCCCTCCGTGATCATCAGCCGGCCGTCTCTAAGCACCTGATACACTGCATGCCATAGTCTCCACGTGGGAGTCCACATGAGTTCGCCGGTTCCTAATAAAGTTTGGGGAAAGTACTCTCTTACCGCAGCTCTCTTGGTAATGGTCGCGTTGGGGTCAAGCGGGCAAAGCTCGTCTCCACAATCCTCCTCGACGGCCGAACACACTTTTAAGAACATTCAAGTTCTTAAAGAAATTCCGGCGAATCAACTTATTCCGTCGATGCAGTTCATCAGTGCCTCTCTCGGAGTGGAGTGCGGGTTTTGCCACGTTGAAAATCATTTTGATCAGGACGAGAAGAAACCTAAATTGACCGCTCGCAAGATGATGTTGATGATGGCGGCGATCAATCAGAACAGTTTTGAAGGCCACCGTCAGGTGACCTGCAACACCTGTCATCGCGGAGCGCGCGTTCCCCAAGGAATTCCATCCATCGACGAAGGCCCATTTGTCCCGAAGATGCGGGATTCCGCGGACGACTCGCTTACCAATCTCCCAAGCGCGGCACAACTCCTCGATAAGTATGTTGCCGCGTTAGGTGGAGAAAAAGCGCTGTCGCGCGTTTCGACGCTTAGTGAGAAGGGTACCGCGAACTTTATGGGGCGAGAGATTCCGATCGATATTTACGACAAAGCACCCAACAAGCGGGCCTCGTATATGCACCTGCCGAATGGCGACAGCGTCACGGTATTCAATGGACAACAAGGGTGGACGGGATTTCCTCACCAACCGCCGCGTGAGATGCCTCTCTCGGAATTAGAAGGTGCCAAGATCGATGCCGACCTGCAGTTTTCCGTCCACATTCGACAAATGTTTCCAAATCTTCGTCCTGCTCGCCCGGAAAGCATTGCGGGTCATGAAACCTATCAGCTTGTCTCCGAAAATTCGGACCAGCCGCATATCCGTCTGTACTTCGATCAGCACACCGGCTTACTGTTGCGCATGGTCCGCTACGGCGATTCGCCTCTTGGGCTGAATCCGGTGCGCGTGGATTATGCGGACTACCGCCCGGTAGATAGCGTACAGGTGCCCCATCGCTGGACAGTGGCGCGTCCCCAGGGGCAATTTACGGTTCAGGTAAGCGAAGTGACCCAGAACGTCGACATTGATGACGCGAAGTTTGCCAAGCCCGCAGCACGGCCGCAGAGCGAGTCCAGCCCATAATCTCGAATGCTAATATTGTCACTGCTGTTGTGATGAGACTGTTTCCGATTACTTGTAAGAGCGGCGTGCGGGCGGGTCTGACCTTACTCCTGGTTCTTGCGGTCGTTCCAATGAGCCATCTCGCCGCGCAGGATCCCCCATCCAGTTTCGACGAACTTGCGGCCGAAGCGGCGGCGGCCCGCGATGTGGATGATGCTCCGCGAGCGATGGAACTCTACCAACAGGCTTTACAACTCAACCCAAAATGGCAAGACGGCTGGTGGTCCCTGGGATTGCTGCAATACGGATCCGGTGCATACGCCGCTGCCACTGACACGCTTACGCACGTTCTCGCGTCGGATCCGAATGCGGCACAGGCGCAAGCGCTGCGTGGGCTTTGCGAATTTGAAACTGGCGATTATCAGCGATCGCTTGCCGACATACAGAAAGGAATTGCCGTTGGTGCGGCTAATGATCCGCGCCGCGAGCAAATCCTGCATTACCACGAGGCCATGTTGTTGACGCGCCTGGGAAGATTTCAGGAAGCATTGAAAGCTTATGCACCGTTTGCAGAACACGGAGTGTCTAGCCCCGAACTACTGATCGCCATTGGATTGGCTTCGCTCCATATGTCCATCCTGCCCAAGGATGTCACCGCGGATCAGAGGCTGGTCTTAATGGCTGCAGGGGATGCAGCTTACAAATTTATGAAAGGCGATCAAGACGCAGCGCGCGCCGCGTTCAACGACTTCTTCCAGCGTTATCCCACAGTCCGCAATGCGCACATGTCCTATGGGACGTTGCTAACGTCGTTTGGACCCGACGCTGCCATGCCTCAGTTCAAGGCTGAACTGGAAGTGGCGCCTGACAGTTCAGATGCACTGATCATGCTTGCATGGTCGTTACTAATGCAGAGTCGCTCCGAGGAGGCATTGCCTTATGCAAAGCACGCCGTCCAAAACCAGCCGGAGCAGGCGGCCTCACAACTGGTACTCGGCCGAGCATTGGCGGATACGGGAGACGTCGCCGGCGGGATTGAGCACTTGGAGCACGGACTCAGGCTTGAACCTGATAACCTCGAAATTCACATTGCCTTGGCAAGAGCCTATTCGAAATCCGGACGCGATGACGATGCCCTCCGGGAACGCGCCCTCTGCCTGCAAATGACCAGGAATCATGCTGCCCAGCTTGCGAACCCCTAACTTACTCTCACGAACTTTAGCGCTGCTGTTCGTAGCCGGCAGTACGGTTTCCGCGCAAACACCGGCGCACGATTCTGCAGCCGCTTGTGCCGGCTGCCATTCTTCGCAATCGCAAACCCAACCGCGTACGTCGATGGGCCTTGCTTTGCAGCCGGCGGATTCCAATCCAATCTTGGAGTCTCATCCCCACCTCACGTTTCAAAAATTTGGCTACACCTACGTGGTAGAGACGAAGAACGGGAAAAGTACTTATTCGATAAGTGATGGAACTCAAACCATTACTCTGCCGATTCGCTGGAGCTTTGGGAATGGTGCTCAAACCTGGGTGTTTGAGCGTAATGGCGTCTACTACGAAAGTCTTGTCAGCTACTATCCGGCGCTCAATGGGCTCGCAATTACAGTCGGTGACACCGATATCATTCCGACAACCCTGGAAAAGGCTGTCGGAAGGAAATTGCCTCCGAACGAGCCCATCGCGTGTTTTGGCTGCCATTCAACAGGAGCGGTTTCCCAGGGTCAGCTCACACTTGATTCCCTGGACCCAGGCGTCACCTGTGAACACTGCCATGCGGGAGTCAGTGCACACCTGATCGGCGCCTCGCAGGGAGAAGCCATGGAAACAGCTCCCTCAGATCTGCGAAAACTCTCCGCGGAAGACATGTCCAACTTTTGCGGACAATGCCATCGCAGTTGGGAGACTGTCATTCGCGGTCCCTGGCGCGGCGAACTCAATGTGCGTTTTCAGCCCTATCGATTGGCCAACAGCAAGTGCTTCAAGGGAAATGATCCCCGTAGCAGCTGTATTGCCTGCCACGATCCCCACAAGGAGTTAGTGGCGGAAACGGCCTCGTACGATTCAAAGTGCCTGGCGTGTCACGCGATTAAGGGAGTAGCTCCAGCGGCGAACAGTCAACCAGTCGCTAAGGCGTGCCCGGTTCAGAAGAGCAATTGCGCGAGTTGCCATATGCCGGCGGTGAAGCTGGCCGCAGGCACCACCACGTTCCACGATCACTTGATTCGCATCGTCAAGCCAGGCGCGCCGTATCCGGACTAGCGGACTTTTGTGTTGATCCTACGATTTATTCATCGTGAAGGTGCCGGATCCGGTGCATCCGGAGGTCGAGCCGGTCAGGGTCCAGGTGCCCGTGACGGTGTTATTATGCAGCGTTCCGTTGAGCTGCAGTTGATTGCCTCCGCTGCTCGAATTTACTGTCATTTGGAATCCGCCGCTACTCACGCCGCTGAACGTACCAGAAACTACAAACGCCCCGGTCGCGGTCGATGTACCCGGAAAACAGGCTTCCTGTGTGTTGAAGCTAAGGTTGGTGATGTTCAGTCCATTGTTGCTGACTGCCGTCAACGAGGTTGTTAGATTGAAGTCCTGCGTGCCGTTGCTATCCGTCAGAACTGCTGTCCATGTTCCGTTAATGGAAGAGTGGTCGGTGGAACACGCTGCCAGCAGCGCGGCCAGTCCGAGCAGGGGTAGAAGTCGTCTCATGAGTTGGTCTCCGGGAATTAAGATGCGCACGCGAATCCCATGCCTGTTTTTCTGATTTCATCCAGAGATCTAAGGCGAACACCTGTGCGCAGACGAAGTCGTTACTCACTTAAACCCGCCAATCGGAAAAGAGTTGCGCTAAGAACTGGATGGAATGGATGCCTGAGAGGTTCGAATCGTGTGCTCTATCGAACAATAGGAACTCACGACGACGCTTAAGAGCGTGCGCGAGAACTCAGTCCCTGCCGACAGGGCAGCTCTGATCAATAAATCCGGAAGATTCCACTGCAGTGCATCATGCTCATCAGGTACAGCAGGCCGTCATAATAGCGCTGCTCGCCGGAGGGTACCGTCGTATTCCACAATTTGTCGACGAATGCTTTCGAAGTTGAACTAGGAGTGGCTGCGAAACTCCCCACAGCCGTCGTGGCCAGCATTCCAACAGAATGTCTGTCTGAAAGGGGCTTGCCCTCGAGGGTGTAGCGATCAACGAATTTGTCGATGCCTTGGGCGGAAAGAAATTTCTGAATGCGGTCGCTCAACGCGATCTCGCGATCATCTTTCTTCCACCACGAATAATCAACAGACCAGTTACTCACACTGCGCCAGGAATCGTAGCTAAAGGGGACGGTGGTGCCGTCGCGGCGCATGATTTGGGTTTCGTCGAAGTTGGCGCTGTCGGGAGTGAAACCAGTCTCAGGGCCGGTGATCTTACTGAAAAGGTCACGGCTTACGTCGGCCGCTTTCGCCCAGAAGTCGCGATCTTCCGCTGGCCCCCACCGCGCCCACAGTTCGTAAAATGCCGGCAGATGGTACGACGGATCGGTGAACGCTACGTCCACGTTCGGGATGAAACGTATCATGAAGTGATCTTCGTCGACCATGGGGCCGATGGTTTCTGGGCGGGAAGCCAATTCCCAAGGAGCGCGAAAGAATGGCCGCGGCTTGCCGCTTTTTGCGGCCTCCTCTTCACGACGCTTGTTATTCGGACTAGGCCAAGGATGGTCCGGGGGAATGAACGGCGGATCGTCAGGATGAATGCGGAAGGGCCCGGTAAAAGTCAGCACGGGATGGTGCCGCAAGCCCCGCAGAATCTTGTCAGCCTCCGCCTGATAGTTATAAATTCCTGTTCCATTCCCCCAACGGTGGGCGGCGAAGTACAGCGCCATCACGAAATACTCCTCACCATCAGGCGCAGCGCCCGTGGAGCGCGGCGTGCCATCGGTGTTCATTGACCATGCGAAGTAGCCGACGGAAGGATTCTTCGGGTCGGTGATCAGCATGTAAGTGTTTGCCCAATTCCAGATGGCGTCGAACTCGCGCTTCTTATTAAGCTGGACGGCGATCATCATGCCGTAACTCATGCCTTCGCTGCGTGCGTCGTTGTTCGCCCAATCGGTTATGTAGGCCAGCGTGCCGTTCGCGTTGGCGCCAGTCTCAAAATAGATGCGCTCCTCTTGTCCGTCTCCGTGAAAGAGCTGTTGGAATGCTTTTTCGATTTTGGCTCGGCTCTCCGCAGGTGTGTGCCCTTGCTCGGCGAAGAGGTCACGGTAGTGCTGCGTCTTGAAAGCGCCGTTACCGTCGCCCGGCATGCGGGGAATGCTTCCGAGCGGCGCGTTTGTGTGCGGGACGGGAGGGCTGAAACCGGCAGGAGGTTGCGGAGGAGCGGCAGGGGTTTGCGAGGCGGCCAGGGACGAAGCTGCGAAAAGAAGAATGACGATTGCGCGATAACGAATAGTCAATGTGTGACCTCGAGGACAGATGACGGCGCGACTGCGCGAAACAGTATACGAAACACCAGCCTAGGAATTAACTCGGATGCTCGGAATCTTT
>Ga0068856_100007072_pt1 | contig 10959 bp, 12 predicted proteins | sample KBSCornC62_FD_66595 | JGI IMG/M metagenome (GOLD analysis project Ga0068856, IMG submission 66595) | Corn rhizosphere microbial communities from Kellogg Biological Station, Michigan, USA - KBS Corn C6-2 | ecosystem: Host-associated > Plants > Roots > Rhizosphere > Soil ... | reverse complement strand
ACCGCCAGCATCGCCGCCGTGAACAGCAGCTTGCGGCGCAAGTCCGAAGCGTGCCACGCGGTGAGGAGGCTCTCGAGCACCTATCCGTACCTCGCTCGATCGGCCGGCTCGCACCGGCCGCCCGCACCAACCGCATGTGGGTGCCGAAGGAGAAAACGCCGCACAGAATCCGTCGACCGTCCTTCGTCCCTAACGTTGGTGTGGTCACGGTCTTTCGTTCACTTGCGTCGTTGATCAGGCGCCGCAGCGCGCGGTCGCGACGTGATCAGCGCACGTCGGCACCATCGATCGGCGACGCTGAGGTTCAGCCGAAGTCGTGCGAGGAATCGAGGCGCTGCAGCAGATGCTGCTCACGGAGACGATGTACCGCCGTCTGCTGGAGCGCGATGACAAGGACGATCATCCTTGCCCGCAGTGAGCTGCACCGGCTGGGTGCCCGCTGGTTGATCCGCGGCCCCGGCGACCGACGCGGACCGATACGCGTCGAACGGCCCTCGTGAGCGGTCGGGAGTTCGCAGCGCTCGGAGCTGTCGTGTATCGCCATCGCGGGCGTGTCGTCGCCGCCTGGTTGGTAGCGCTGGCGATGTTTGTGCCACTGGCGCCGCGGTTGCAGTCGGCGCTCGTCCCGGGTGGGTTTACGGCCCAGAGTTCGGAGGCGGTACGAACCGCTGACATGGTCGCCCGCTGGTTGCCAGGTCGCGCTCGATCCCAGTTGGTCGTGGTGTCGCCGACGGGTGACGTGGCACGGCTGCGTCGCGCCGTGGCCGTCCTGCGGACCTATCCGCATGTGCTCAACCAACCGGGCGCGATCACGATCGCGCGCTCGACCCGCGGGGGTGCCGCGTTCGCCTCGTTTGGTCTGGACGTCGACCCGGACATGGCCCGGAGTCTGGTGCAGGCGTTTCGGACGGCCCTCGCCCAGCAGGGCGGCTCCGCGGTTGACGTGACCGGTTCGCCCGCTGTATTTCAGGACATCGAGACTGCGACCGCTGCCGACCTGCGTCGTGCGGAGACGGTGGGCATCCCGGCTGCGCTGATCGTGCTGGTGCTGGCGTTCGGCACCGCGGTGGCGGCGGGGATCCCGCTGGCGGTCGGTGGCGTTGCGGTGGTGAGCACGCTCGGTCTGCTTTTCCTGGTGACAAGCGAGGTGCCGCTGTCCATCTTCGTCCTGAATATCGCCACCATGCTCGGCTTGGGCGTCGGCGTTGACTACGCGCTTCTGGCCGTGTCACGCTTCCGCGAGGAGCTTCGTGTTCAGGATGACGTCGGGTTGGCAGTTGAACGCACCGTCGCGACCGCCGGTCGAGCGGTCGCTTTCTCGGCGATCGCGGTACTGATCGGCCTCTCCGGGTTGTGGGTGTTCGGCTTGCGGGTTCTGTCCTCGCTCGCGGTCGGCGGCTCGCTGGTCGTGTTCGTCTCGGCGCTGGCCGCGCTCACGCTGCTGCCGGCGCTGCTGGGCATGCTCGGACGCCGTGTCGACCGCGCTGCCGTTTTGCCTCGGCGAATCCAGCGTGGGGGTGGCGATCGCCGCTGGGCGGCTCTCGCGCAAACGGTTATGGCCCATCCGTGGTCGGTGATCGGTGGCGTGCTCGCCGTCGTCGGCGTGCTGACGGTGCCGGCCGCCTCGGCGACGCTGAACGTTCCCCGGGCGGGCGTGCTTCCCAATCACTACGCCTCCCGCAGGGGAGAGAAGGTGCTCGACCGGCAATTCTCGCCTGCGCGGCTGAACCCGATCATCATCGCGGTCGCAGCCGGAGTCCGGCTCGACCCGCTCGAGCGGCGGGTGGCGGCGGTGCCGGGCGTCGCGGCGGCCCTCGGGCCGGATCAGGTGCCCCCAGGCCAGCGGCGGGCATTCACCGGGCCATCCGGATCGGTGATCGAAGTGACCGGCGCGATGAACCCGTTCTCGAACGCCGCCCGCCGGCTGGTCGGGCGTCTGCGGGCGTTACCCGGCCATGGCACCGCCTTTTGGGTCACCGGCGAGACGGCAGGTGCGCGGGACTTCCTGAGCCAGATACAAGGTCGCGCGCCGTGGGCGTACGCGGCGATCGTCATCGCCATGTACGCCGTGTTGGCGGCCGCCTTCCGGTCTGTGCTGCTGCCGCTGAAGGCGATCATCATGAATACGCTCTCGGTGGCAGCCACGTTCGGTGTGCTGGTCTGGGTTTTCCAAGATGGCAACCTGCACGGCCTGCTGGGGTTCAGCCCGGTTGGCTACATCGACCCGACTCTGCCGGTGGTTCTGTTCTCGGCGCTGTTCGGGATCTCGATGGATTACGAGGTCTTCATGCTCTCCCGGATTGCCGAGGCTCGCCGCGGAGGCGCATGCAACCGCGAGGCGGTCGCGGCTGGTCTCGTGGCCACCGGCAGGATCATCACGTCGGCAGCGGCGATCATCGTCGTCATAGGCCTCGCGTTCACGACCGCGGACGTCGTGATCGTGAAAGAGATCGGACTGGGGCTGGCTGTCTCCGTGTTCCTCGACGCCACGCTGATCCGCTCTCTGCTCGTTCCGGCCACCATGCGCGTGCTGGGCGATTGGAACTGGTGGCCGGCACGCTACGCGACCACCACGGACAGAGCCTCCGGTCACGGACTGCCGGCACCGCCAGCCGCACCACCCGTCGCAAGCAAACCACCGACAGGCGTCCGGCGCTAATCAGAGTGACAATGGGCCGAGCGACACGGGGACGCGAGGACGATACGCACACCCCTGGACAGCGGCCCACCCATCCGCCATCCGAGGAGACTTCCATGGCGACACGAGGACCGAGTGGCACCAACAGCAATCCCGCGAGCCGGCCCGGCGGTGGGGCTGGCAGCGTGTCTGATCGCAGTTCGAGCGCCGTGCGGGATCTGGTCGTTCACACGACCCGGCTCCACCTTGCCGTGCTCACCTCGATCAGCAGACTCGTGGTCGGCTGGGCGCGGTCGGCCGATCGCTACGCACAAGCGGTCAGCGACGAGTTCCTGAGCCGCGTCTACGACGACATCCCATCTCGCGAGCTGGTCACCCAACTCGCGGTGGTCAGCAGCACGCATCTACACGAGGTGTCCGCGTTGCCGGCGGACGCGGTCAGCTACTTCACGAGCGAGCTTGCGACCACGGCACAGCCGCGCGCACGGCGGCGAACGCGGGCGCGGCGCCGGGCGGGCACTTGACCAGCGCCGCGGTGCACAGAGTCGCGGCGGTTCTCGCCCTCGCCATCGTTGGCTTCGGCGGCTACGTCATGCTCGACACCGCTCCTGCTCATGCCACCACCCCCCGGGTCCTGGCCATCCGCTTTGGCCCCGACCTCGAGGTCAACCCGATCACAGCTGACTACGTGATTCACCAGCTCAGCGAAGCGGAGCAGCACTACGACGCGGCTGTGATCGTGCTCGATACACCCGGGGGGCTGTCGAGCTCGCTTCGGTCGATCACGCAGAAGGAACTGTCGCTCAAGGTACCGGTGATCGTGTACGTCTCGCCAAACGGCGCTCGGGCCGCGTCCGCCGGCGTCTCGATCGCCGAGGCGGCCGACGTGCTCGCGATGTCGCCGGTCTCGAACATCGGCTCCTCGACGCCGATCGATGCGAGCGGCGCGAACATCGGCTCCGACCTGCGTCGCAAGGTGATCAATGATGCGGCCGCCTCGCTTCGCTCGCTCGCCGCGGCGCACGGGCGGAACTGCTCCTGGCCGGTGCTCGCCGTCACGAAGGCGTCGAACCTGACCGCGCAGGAGGCGTTGCGGATGCATGTCATCGACGCAATCGCGCCCAGCCTGCCGGCGTTACTTCGCCAGCTCGACGGCTACCGGACGAAGGATGCGCAGCGCCCGTTCACGCTCCACCTGGCGGGCGCGCAGATCACCAACGTTGCACCCGGCTTCTTCACCACGTTCCTGAACGCGCTGATCGACCCCAATCTGATCTCGATCTTCTTCCTGGTGGGGATCGCCGGGCTCGTGTTCGAGGCGCTCCACCCCGGTGCCGTCCTGCCCGGTGTTCTGGGCGCGGTGGCGTTGATCGTCGCGCTGTTCGGGTTTTCCATCCTGCCGGTCAGCTGGTCAGGTGTGGCGCTGGTCGTGCTCGGCGTCGCACTGCTCGTCCTCGACCTTCACGCCACGACTCACGGCGCCCTGACCGTGGCCGGGCTGATCTGCCTCGGCCTCGGCTTGCCGCTGCTCTTCGCCAACGCGCCGGCGCCGTACAGCGCCAGCAGGGGGCTTTTGATCGGTCTAGGGCTTGCGATCGCCTCACTGTGGGTCTTCGTCACCGGCAAGGGTTTCGCCGCCCGGCGACAGCCGGTGAAGACTGGCCCACAGACGCTGATCGGCGCCGTCGGCGACGTGCGCGCACGCGGGCTCGTGTTCGTCCAGGGCGAGCTCTGGCGCGCACGCCCGACCGACGGCTCGCAGCTGTTCCCTGGCGAGCACGTCGCGGTGGAGGGACGTGATGGGCTCGATCTGATCGTCACACCTGTCAGCCGACCCGCTGCTCTCGCCCTCCCAACTCCATCCACCACAGAAACGGAGTAGTCATGTTCATCCGCATTCTCCGCGAATACGAACGCGGTGTCGTCTTCCGGCTCGGACGCCTGATCGATCCGCCGAAAGGGCCGGGCGTCGTCTTCCTGATCCCGGTCATCGACCGGATCGTCAAGGTCGACCTGCGCACGATCACCCTCAACATCCCACCGCAGGAAGTGATTACGAAGGACAATGTTCCGGCACGGGTGAACGCGGTCGCCTACTTCCGCACCGTTGCCCCCAAGGAGGCGATCGTCCAGGTCGAGAACTTCATGGCCGCGACGACACAGATCGCGCAGACGACGCTGCGCTCCGTGCTCGGCCAGCATCTGCTCGACGAACTCCTGTCGGAGCGCGAGAAGATCAACGCCATCCTGCAAGGGATCATCGACGAGCAGACCGCGCCCTGGGGAATCAAGGTCTCGATCGTCGAGGTCAAGGACGTCGAGATCCCCGCCGGTATGCAGCGCGCGATGGCGCGACAGGCCGAAGCCGAGCGCGAACGGCGAGCGAAGATCATCAACGCCGAGGGCGAGTTCCAGGCGAGCCAGCGGCTGAAGGACGCCGCTGTCGTGATCGAAGGCCACCCAACAGCTCTCCAACTCCGTTATCTGCAGACGTTGCTCGAACTGGGTAGCTCACAATCGACCACGATCGTCTTCCCAGCACCCATTGACATGATCAAACCCTTCGTGGAGAGCCTCGCCGAGCCCCGCAGGGTCAGTCCCGGTGTCGAACCCGAACACCGGCGGGCGGCTTGACCGCGGACGCGTTCGGCTTCCGCGGTTCCAGCACGCAACCGATTGGATCGCTTCATGCCGCCGCATGATCCGTCCCCGGCCGTGGTGTGCATCAGGACCTTCCATTCCCGGATGGAGGCGGAGATGGCTCGGGGGCTGCTGGAGTCGTTCGGCATCCCGTCGTACGTGATCTCCGACGATGCCGGCGGCGCGTATCCGTTTCAGCTCTCGCCTGGAGGCGCGCAGCTGCTCGTCACTCTGGCCGACCAGCCGACAGTGCAGAAACTGCTTTCTGCATAAACGCCAAGGGAGGCAATGCTGCTCAGTGCGGTCCGCTCGAGTGCAGCTGCGCGGGTGAGCGACGCCTCGGTGACGCGGCTCACAGCCCGTGGGCCACCGCCATCCACCAGCCGGTCGGCCCCTCTATCCAATCGCGTCCCTGTACCCAACAACTGGTCAGGGTGTCCGTTGTCCCACGAGGCACAGGAGGTAGCTAAGAATCAGCTCCTCGGAACCCTGAATATCAGGCACTCGGACTTGGCCACGAGCGGCCGCGATTTGCCCAGGATTTGGGCTCGGTGGACGCTTAGGGATGTCCCCGACGCGGGGCGTCTTCTGCCCTCGTAGGCTCGGCTGTATGAAGCGGGTCTCTCTCACGCTGATGATCGCGGTCCTGGTTTCCTCTGGATGCAGCGGCCTTGGTTCGGGCTCACCTGACTTCGTGGAACGGCAGCCGTCACAGGTGAGCACGGTTCCTTCACCGTTCTACGAGCTCACCGGGGTCGACGCCCACGGCGCGCCAATGTGGATGGATACCACGGCGTTGCAATACAACGACGTGCGGATCCCGACGCCGTTCGGAACGCTTCGGACGATGAGAAACCTCGTCGTCGCGCGCAGCCCCCACAAACAGATCCGATGGCGCCGGCGGTTCCCCGACTGCACGCTCGGACCAATCGAGCCAATGGCGGACGGAGGTACCGCCATTGGTTGCGGTGGCACCGTCACCGTGCTCGACGCGGCCGGCAACGACCGATGGACGGCGAACGTCGACCGCTACCGGATTGACGGCCTCGCGACCGGCACGGACGGCTCCGTGTACGCCTGGGGACAGCGAACCGATGCCAGCGGACTGCCCAACTCGGACAACGCATCACTCGTCGCCTCGTTCGACCCGCGGGGCGAGCTTCGCTGGAAGGGACGTATCAACGATCTCGCCGGAATCGACTACGACACAGGACCGGACTCCGATGTCGAGGTGTCAGCCGCCTCCGTCGGGCGCGACGGGACGCTGTATGTCGGCACAACCAGTCACCTCACGGCGATCTCGCCACAGGGCGCGAAGACATGGCAGTGGCACACGCATGTCTTCGCCGACATCATGTTGATCCTGATCGGACGAGGTGGAACGGTCTATGCAGTCGGTGGCGATTGGGGTGGGCCCGGCTTAGTGCTCGCCTTCGGCGAAGACGGCCGCCACCGCTGGCGGGCAGACACCGACTCGATACTGTCCGACGGACTCATCGGCCCCGACGGGTCGATCTATGCCAGCGACGGCGACAAGCTCTACCGCTTTGCTGCGTAGACGGCCAGACGACAGACGTACACATGGATTTGACCGTACGGTCATGGGCGCCGCCACCCCGGTCGAATGTGGGTGATTCACCTAGAGATGCGCGAGCAGCGCTGGGTGATGGATCGGGTGGTGGCGGAGTCACAGCGACGAGATGTCACAGCGACGAGATGCCACCGCCGAGGGCCAGCTGCTGGCCATCTTCGACCTGCTCGACGAGTGGTTTCACCGCTATACCTTCGAGGCGTGATCGCTCATCAACGTGCTGCTCGAGATGGGCCCTGAGAGCCCGGCCGGCCAAGCAGCCTCCCGGCATCTCGAAACCATTCGAACGATCCTCGCAAGCCTCGCCACCCAAGCCGGCCTCCGCAACCCCGAAACGTTTGCACGGTCGTGGCACATCCTGATGAAGGGGTCGATCGTCTCCGCCGCCGAGGGTGACTTGGACGCCGCTCGGCTCGCCAAGACCACCGCGCGCCTGGTGCTCGAACAGCATCGCGAGACGTAACCGGCGTCGCACCGGCTGAGAAAGAACTCGAATCAGCGCGACAGTACAGCCACTGATCGCGCCACCAATGCGACCGTCGTTCCGGCACGGCGCCGCAGCGTGGCCGTCCGCAGCACCGTGACCTGGCCGTTTAGCACCGATGTCGCTACGAGCCAGCGTCCGGCTGACGCAAGATTGAAGGAACCGTAGGGCAACTCAACTCGTCGGACTACGGTGCGACGGGCGGGATCGACCATCTCGATCGATGAGCCGTAGCCACTTGTCACGTACGCGTGACCGGCCGCGAACAGCACGTGTTGTGGCGCGCGTCCGGCCGGCACCGTGTCGATCAGACGGTCACTCGCCGCCGCGTACACCGAGACGTACGGCTGTGATGCCGAGCTGACCCACACCGTTCGCCCGTCCGGGTCGAAGGCGATGTCGTGCGCCTGCGCGGCCGGGTGCAGCCGTCGCAGCACACGCATGTGTCGTGGATTGGCCACGTCCACCACCACGATCGTGTTCGCCGATTCGCCCAGCGCCACCCACGCCCGCCGACCGTTGGGACTGACGGCGAGATGATGGGCACCGCTGCCCACGGCGACGCGTCCCACCACTCGCATCCGCGCCAGCTCGATGCTCGTCAGCGTGCCCGCGGCCGCGTCGGTGACAAGCAGGTACTCCCCATCCGGCGTAAATGTCGCGAGCTGCGGTGAGCGGAAGTGGCGGAACACGGCCAGGCGACGCAAACCCGCACTGAACATCGTGACCGTCCCGGATCCAGGACTGACGACGGCGACGGGACCACCGGCGGCAGCAGACACCGTCTTCGGATCGGGGGCGACCGGGATGCGGCGAACCACGCGCCCACCCGGGAGCGATACGACGACCAGCTCGTTCCTCAGCTCGGCCGTGACGAGCGCGACCTGGGCGCGATGGCGACGCCGCGTTAGGGTCGTCGGCCGAGCCGACGCGCCGCTCGGCGACGTCGTCGACGTACCCGTAGGCGCGACCGAGGGCTCGGTGCCCGGTTGGGCTGCACCCGTGCAGGCCGCGCACAGCAGCAACCACCCCGCCACCATGAGTGTCGCCACGGATTTCACGACTGGTGTACGGCCCACCCGCCGCGCCGCGTCCCTCTCGACCATGAATGGTTCGTCCTCGAACGACCGCTTCGAGTGCGTTTCTAGCGGTGACGTTGCTCGAGTAGTAAATGCGCGGCGAGCGAACCGGGAGGAGCCGCCGAAGGCGACCGTTGACCGTGCGCGATGATGGCGTCACGGATATACGGGCCGTCGCTCGGCCTGGGGTACGCGGTCAGGACCTGCTGGCGCAGGTCGTCGGCCAGCGCATCAGTGATTCGGCCGGCGTCGATGAAGACGCCCGTGTAGGTCAGGTATGTCAGGAGTCCGCGACGCTCGGCGAGACCGTGCGACGAGTGCAGGGCGATCGCCTCCCACACCCGGTCGACGTCGGCTTCACGGACGCCGTGCTCCCGCAACACCCCTGCAGCCAGATCGGCGCCCTCGACCTCGAAGCGCGCGTGACCTCGCGCCTGTTCACCGAGTCCCAGGTCGTGCATGACGGTCGCGGCGAAAAGCAACTCCTCGTCGTAGGCTGAATCGTTCAACGCGCCCTCTCGTTCTGCAAACAGCCGCGCGAAGAGGAAACTTCGGATGCTGTGATCCGTGATCGGCCGGCTCTCCGTCGAGCGGACGAGTCCGAGGCTCGCATCGACCAGCGGCCCTGTCGGGAGCGCGAGGATCGTGTTCACACCGCAACCGTAGCTCTCCACCGGGCAATCGACCGATGGCCCGAAGGCCAACTAGCGCTAAGATTGGGCCATGGAACGCGGGCGCCCTCATCGCGTCGCGGTCGTGGTCTTGCCGGGAGTGATTCCGCTCGAGTTCGGCACGGCGACGCAGGTCTTCGGCCGGGATCCCCACTACCAACTGATCGTATGTGCGGAGAACCGGGCAGCGCCGGCCCCGAGATCCGGGTTCGTCATCAACACGTCGTCCGGGCTCGGAGGCATCAAACGAGCGGACACGGTGATCGTGCCGGGCTATGACGATGTCGACGCCACGATCTCACACAGCGTCCTCGACGCGGTACGCGTCGCGCACGGGCGTGGCGCCCGGCTCGTCTCCATCTGCACCGGAGCCTTCGCACTGGCGGCCGCGGGCGTCCTCGACGGACGTCCCGCGACAACCCACTGGCGATGGGCCGATGAGCTGCAACGCCGCCACCCCAACGTCGCCGTGTTACCGAACCGCCTGTTCGTCGACGACGGCGACATCCTGACGTCCGCCGGCGTCACAACGGGGATCGACCTGTGCCTCCATCTGATCCGCCGCGACCACGGCGCCGCGGCCGCCAACACCCGCGCTCGTGCACTCGTAGCTCCACCGCGGCGACAGGGAGGCCAGGCGCAGTTCGTCGAACAGCTGCGGCCCGAGGCGAGCGGCGACGAGCTCGGCCCACTGCGCGACTGGATGCTCGAAAACCTCGCGCTTCCGCATGACCTTGACACCCTCGCCCGGCGCGCCCACATGTCACGGCGGACGCTCACGCGGCGGTTTCGTGAGGAAACCGGAGTGCCTCCGATGAGATGGCTCGCCGATGCCCGAATCGATCGCGCACGCGAGCTCCTGGAGACGACCACCGAGCCCGTCGAAAACATCGGCCATCTCACCGGGCTCGGCGCCCCGGCCTCCGTACGAGCCGCCTTCCACCGGCACATCGGCACCTCACCGCAGGCATACCGATCGCTCTTCGGCCACGACACACCGACGACCACGTGATGCCACTTTGACCAGCGACAGGTCGGCGGCGTAGCACTACGAGACGACGGCGACCAACACCGAGAGCACGACGGTGATCGCCGAAATGACGATCGCAGCCGTCGCCGCGGTCGGTGAGGAGACCCTGCGGCGTGCCTCAATCGCGATCATCATCGCGGCGCCGGCCAATGCCACGCTGAATATGCCGAGGAAGAACGCGAGCACCGATACGAGTGCGACGATCGAGAGTCCAACCGCGAAGCGGCCCGAGGGAGCGTCGTCGGACCGGTTGACGGCTCGACGGGTGAGCAAGAACGTGACCACCGCGACCAGGCTGACGATCACGAGCTCGATCAACGTCTCGCGCGTGGACTCCGAGTTCCGCGGCGGCTTCAGTGTGCTGTAGGCGGTCAACGCAATGGCGAGGCCGGTGCTGACCAGCGGGATTCGCATGTCGAAGTTATCGGTCACGTGCTCCTCCGATGGTTGGGTGATGACCTCTTCGACAGTACGCGGCGGCTCGCGTTGCGTCGTCATACGCGCTACCCATCTTTCGGTCATCCGCGAGAGCGACGCGCTCGCCCGCGATCCCGTTCCGCGGGACGATGCGCGCCTGCGGGAAGGCGGCTACCGTGGTCCCCATGCGCCCCGTCGCCACCCGGCTGCCGATCACGCTTTCCCGTCCGCCGCGAGCGGACGTCGTGCTCGCGGCTGTGATCGGAATCGCCGGTCTGGTGGAGATCGTCCTGACGACGGATCAGGCTCTGCGTCTTGTGCCGGTGGTACTCCTGACGGTGGTGCCGCTGCCGTGGCGACGCGAGCAGCCGTTCGCCGTGCTGCTCGTGTGTCTGGCGGTGGTTGCCGT
>Ga0068856_100007071_pt1 | contig 10959 bp, 11 predicted proteins | sample KBSCornC62_FD_66595 | JGI IMG/M metagenome (GOLD analysis project Ga0068856, IMG submission 66595) | Corn rhizosphere microbial communities from Kellogg Biological Station, Michigan, USA - KBS Corn C6-2 | ecosystem: Host-associated > Plants > Roots > Rhizosphere > Soil ... | reverse complement strand
CGGTCCCCGCCGTTGCGGTCCGGGTGGTAGCGCCGCACGAGCTGCGAATAGCGTGCGCGCAGCCCCTTCCGGTCGGCATCGGGAGAGAGCCCCAACGTATGGAAGGCGCGGCGTTCCTCAGGCGTCATCGGCCGCCCGGCCCGCGCCGCCTCGGCACTGAACCGGCGGGCGCGGGTGGAAATCGCGTCGAGCGGGTCCTTGAAGTCAGCCCAGCGCGGACTGTGGTCGATCCCGGCGGTGGGGCGGAAGGCGCGCGCCTCGGTTTCCCAGCCCGCCATGGGATGTTGAGCCATCAGAATCTCGTCCGCGCTCATGCCGGCGAACCAGTCATAACCGAGGTTGAACTCGCGCACGTGGTCAAGGCAGAACCAGCGATATTCGCCCGGGCCATCGAAGCCCGGCGGCCGTTCGCCCGGTGCGCGGAATTCGCCCTCCGCCTGGCACCCGGGCCGTTCGCACCCGCGCTTCGATCCGCTGATGCGGCCATGGAATCTGTCGTGCTTCACTGCCTTCCAGATGGGGAAGTTCTCTTCTAAAGGGAAGCCCATGACCGGACCTCTCGCAGCAGAAATCGAACGGCTCCTCACCTTGGCCTTCGCCCCGACGCGGCTTGCCGTGATCAACGACAGCGCCAGCCACAGCGGCCATATGGGTGACGACGGCACAGGAGAGAGCCACTTTACCGTGGAAATCGAGAGCGCCGCCTTTGCAGGCGTGGCACGGCTCCAGCGTCAGCGGATGGTCAACGCAGCGCTGGGCGACATTCCCGGGCAGCGGGTTCACGCCCTCGCCATCAAGGCGCGCGCACCGGGCGAGTAGACCTCAGGCCCGGCCGCGCGGCGGGCCCTTGCGGTGCGGCTTGCCGCCGTGCGGGCGAGGACCGCGCGGCTTCTGCCCGTGCCCTTGCCCCTGACCTTGCCCTTGCCCGTGTCCTTGCCCCTGACCTTGCCCATAGCCCTGCCCCGGGCCGCCGTTGTCCCGCCGCCGGCCCTTGGCCACCTCGCGCGGAGCTTCGGCCGAAGCCTCGATGGTGATGCCGCGCTCGTCCTCCACCTCGGGGTTGAAGGTGCGCTTGGCGGCATCGGCAAACTTGCGGGCGATGCCGCTGGGCACCTGGAAGTAGGTTTCGTTCTGCCCGATCCGGATCGCCCCGATCTCGCCCCGGGTGACATGGCCGCGGCGGCAGAGCAAGGGCAGGAGCCAGCGCGGATCGGCATTGTGGCGGCGGCCGATGTCCATGCGGAACCATTGCACGTCGTCGAACCCTTCGCGCCGCACCGGGCCGCGCGGTTCGTCCTGCTCGCCAAGGTCCTCGGGCTCCGGCAGGCGTGCCCGGTGCGCCTGGACCAGCGCCAGCGCGATGTCCTGTGGCGAGCGGCGCTCCATGAGCTGCGCGGCCAGCGCTTCGTCGGCCTCGGTCGGTTCGAGTGGCTTCAGCAGCAGCTCCAGCATCCGCTCGTAATCCTGGGCGCGGATCGCCTCGGCGCTCGGCACCGGGACCCATTCGGCCTGGACCTGCGCGGCGCGCAGCAACATCTCGACCCGACGGCGGCGCGGATAGGGCACCACGAGCACGGCCGTGCCCTTGCGCCCGGCGCGGCCCGTGCGGCCGGAGCGGTGCTGAAGGACTTCCGGATCGCGGGGCACTTCGACGTGGACAACGAGGCTGAGCGAGGGAATGTCGATCCCGCGCGCCGCAACGTCGGTGGCGACGCAGATCCGCGCCCGCCCGTCGCGCAGGGCCTGAAGGGCCTGGTTGCGCTCGTTCTGGCTGTGCTCGCCAGACAACGCCACGGCGGCAAAGCCGCGTTCGGTCAGGGTGGCGTGCAAGTGCCGCACGTTGTCACGCGTGGCGCAGAACAGGATCGCCGTCTCTGCCTCATGGAAGCGCAGCAGGTTGACCACCGCGTGCTCGATGGCCGACGGCGGAACCGCGACCGCCTGATAGGCGATGTCGCCATGACCGCGGTCCTCGCCCACGGTGGAGATCCGCAGGGCGTCCTTCTGGTAGCGCTTGGCCAGAGCAGCGATCGGGCGCGGCATCGTGGCGGAGAACAGCAGGGTCCGGCGCTGGTCGGGCGTCCCGTCAAGGATCTCCTCCAGCTCCTCGCGAAAGCCCATGTCGAGCATCTCGTCTGCCTCGTCGAGCACCGCGACTCGCAGGGCCGACAGGTCGAGCGCGCCGCGCTCCAGATGATCGCGCAGGCGGCCGGGGGTGCCGACGACGATGTGCGTCCCCTGGTAGAGCGTGCGGCGTTCGACCGAAGGGTTCATGCCGCCGACGCAAGTGGCGATGCGCCCGCCCGCCGGGGCATAAAGCCAGGCCAGCTCGCTCGCCACCTGCAGCGCCAGCTCGCGCGTCGGCGCGATCACCAGCGCCAGCGGCGCCCCGGGCTGGCCGAGCCGCTCCGCCCCGCCAAGCAGGTCCTCGGCAAAGGCCAGCCCGAAGGCGACCGTCTTGCCCGAGCCGGTCTGCGCGGAAACCAGCAGGTCGCGCCCGCGCGCCTCCGGTTCGAGCACGGCGGCCTGGACGGCCGTTGGCTCGGCATAGCCACGGTTGGCAAGCGCGCCGGACAGCGCGGGAGGAAGCTGGGTGAAGGGCATGGTGACCGATATGTTGCGCACGCAGGAATGCGGCTGGTGTTAGCGACCGGCCGTGCCGGAACCGCCTGAATGCGTGCCCCTTAGGCCAGCCTTCGGCAAAAGGCTACCCCACTGTCCTCTGAGCGGCATTCTGCCCGGGCGGCATTGTCCCTTTCCCGCCGTCGTGGCGACCCGGGGCCGGGTTCAGCCACCCCATCCCAGCACCGGCTTGCGCGCGGCCAGCGTTTCATCCAGCCGCCGGCGCGGCGCGAGGTGGGGCGCGGACTTAAGCGCGGCATCGCCGGCCCTGGCGCGTTTGGCCACGGAGCGAAGAGAGGCGATGAACCGGTCCAGTCCCGCCTTGCTCTCCGTTTCGGTCGGCTCCACCAGCATGGCGCCGTGGACGACTAGCGGGAAGTAGACCGTCATCGGATGGAACCCCTCGTCGATCAGGCCCTTGGCAATGTCCAGGGTCGAAAAGCCCGCTGCCAGACCGGCGTCCGAGAACAGGGCCTCGTGCATGCACGGGCCAGCGTGGGCATAGGGCGCGTCCAGCACGTCGGACAGGCTGCGGAGCACATAGTTCGCGTTGAGGACGGCATCTTCGGCCACCTGCCGCAGGCCGTCCGCGCCGTGGCTCAGGATATAGGTCAGCGCGCGGGTGAACATGCCCATCTGGCCGTGGAACGCCGCCATGCGCCCGAATGATCGCGGGTGATCGGCGGGCGCGTCCTCCTCCTCGATCAGGCGCACAACCCCGTCTGCACCGCGCAGCGCGAACGGCAGCGGGGCGAAGGAAGCGAGCGCCTCCGACAGGACGACCGGCCCCGCCCCCGGCCCGCCCCCGCCGTGCGGCGTGGAAAAGGTCTTGTGCAGGTTGATGTGCATCGCGTCGATGCCAAGGTCGCCGGGGCGGACCTTGCCGACCACGGCGTTGAAGTTGGCCCCGTCGCAGTAGACCAGCGCGCCGACGGCGTGGACCGCATCGGCAATGCGCTTCATGTCGCGCTCGAACAGGCCGCAGGTGTTGGGGTTGGTGATCATCACCGCCGCCACGTCGGGGCCGAGCCGGGCCTCCAGCGCCGCGAGGTCGACCCGGCCATCCGGAGTCGCCGGAATCGCCTCCACGCCGTAGCCGGCAAAGGCCGCGGTGGCCGGGTTGGTGCCGTGGGCGCTTTCGGGCACCAGCACCACCGCGCGCGCATCGCCCCGCGCCTCAAGCGCGGCCCGGATGCACAGCAGACCGCACAGCTCGCCATGGGCGCCGGCCTTGGGGGTCATGGCAACGGCGCTCATCCCCGTCAGCGCGATCAGCCAGTCGGCCAGCTCGACCACGGCAGCAATGGCACCGCGCACCGTCTGCTGGGGCTGGAGCGGATGGATGTCGGCAAAGCCGGGCAGCCGGGCCACCTTCTCGTTAAGGCGCGGGTTGTGCTTCATCGTGCAGGAGCCAAGCGGAAACGGCCCAAGGTCGATCGCATAGTTTTGGCGCGAGAGGCGGGTGTAGTGGCGCACGGTTTCCGGCTCGCTGAGCCCCGGCAGCGCCGGCGGCTCCGCCCGCAGGAACCGCTGGAGCGCGGGCAGGACTGGCCCATCGCCCGGCTCGTCCATGTCCACCCCGCAGCCCCCCGGCCGACCCAGTTCGAAGATCAGCGGCTCTTCCAGCATCAGCCCGCGGTCGCCGCTCGCCGTGGCAGGTCCGGCGGCCGGGCCGCCCTCGCCCATCTCCGGGCGCCAGCCCGCGGGATTGGGAGCGTTCATGTCGGGCTCCCTTCATGGCTGTCCACCAGCAGCTCCCGAAGCACCGTGCAGAGCGCGTGAACGTCCTCGTCAGTCGTGGTCTCGGTGGTGGTGAGCAGCAGGCCGCGCGCCAGTCCCGGCGATCCGGGATAGAGCCGGCCCAGTGAAACCCCACCGAGGATGCCGTACTCCGCCAGTTCCCGCACGATCTCCCGCGCATCACGCGGCAGCTCTATGGCAAATTCGTTGAACCAGCTTGCGTTGATCAGGCGAACGCCGGGCACCCGCGCCAGGGCCTCGGCTGTGCGACTGGCGCGGGCATGGTTTATCCGCGCCAACCGGGCCAGCCCCTCGCCGCCGAGCAGGCTCATGTGGATCGAGAAGGCTAGCGCACAAAGCCCTGAATTCGTGCAAATATTGCTCGTCGCCTTCTCGCGGCGGATGTGCTGTTCACGGGTCGTCAGGGTCAGCACGAAGCCGCGGCGCCCATCGGCATCCACGGTCTGCCCGCAGAGCCGGCCGGGCATCTGCCGGACATATTTTTCGCGGCAGCCGAACAGGCCGAGATAAGGCCCGCCGAACTGAAGGCCGACCGACAGCCCCTGCCCCTCGCCCACCACGATGTCCGCCCCGAGATGACCCGGCGCCTCGATCAGCCCGAGGGCCACCGGCTCGGTGACGACGACCACCAGCAGGCCTCCACGCGCGTGGACCGCTTCGCCAACGGCGGCAAGATCGGGGATGCGGCCGAGCACGTCGGGATACTGGACCACCACGCACGACGTCTCGTCATCGATGGCGGCGATCAGCGCCGCGTCGTCCGGCTCGGGGGCAAGATCGGGCAGGCGCTGGTCCAGCCGGTCGCCGGTGAAGCGCGCCATCGTCGTTGCAGTGGCGCTGTAGTGCGGATGCATTCCGCCCGAAAGGACCGCCCGGTTGCGCTTCGTCACCCGCCCGGCCATGGCGATCGCCTCCCAGCAGGCGGTCGATCCGTCGTACATCGAGGCATTCGCCACGTCGGTGCCGAACAGGCGGGCCACCTGGGTCTGGAACTCGAACAGCACCTGCAGCGTGCCCTGCGCGATCTCCGGCTGGTAGGGCGTATAGGCAGTGAGGAATTCGCCGCGCTGGATCAGGTGGTCGACCGCGGCCGGAATGTGATGACGATAGGCGCCGGCCCCCAGGAAGAACGGCGCCTCCCCGGCGGACAGGTTCGCCGCCGCCAGAGCGCCCATGTGCCGCTCCACCGCCATCTCGCTGGCATGGGCGGGCAAGCCCGGGATCGGCCCTGGCAGCAGGGCTTCGGCGGGCACGTCGGCAAACAGGTCGTCCACCCGGGCCGCGCCGATCACCTCCAGCATTTCCGCCCGTTCCGCCGGGGTCAGGGGTAGGTATCGCACGCCAGACTCCTGCAACTGGATTTGCGGGATCAGAGACCCTGTACGAAGGCGTCGTAGGCGGCACGGTCCATGAGACCGGCCAGTTCGGCGGGATCCGAGAGGGTCAGGCGAAACAGCCAACCGCCCTCCTCGGCATCGGTGTTGACCAGTTCGGGGGCATCGGCCAGCGCCTCGTTCACCTCGGTCACGCTTCCCGAAACCGGCGAGTAGACATCGCTCGCCGCCTTCACGCTGTCCACCACGCAAGGCGCATCGCCCTTGCTCACGGCAGCGCCCGCCTCGGGCAGTTCGACAAAGGTGATGTCGCCCAGCTGGCCCTGCGCATAGTCGGTGATCCCGACCGTGCCCGATGCGCCATCGACCGAAATCCACTCGTGGTCCTTGGTATAGTAGGTGGTCACGGGCAACTCCTCAGCGATGGTACCGATGGGGGACGAAGGGCAGCGGGACGACCTTGGCTGGCAATCGCTTGCCCCTGACGTCGATGGTGAGCGCAGTGCCCGGCGCGGTGTGCCCGGCAGCGACATAGGCCATGGCGATCGGATGGTTGAGGCTTGGCGAGAAACCGCCTGAAGTTACGCCGCCAACCTCTTGTTCTCCAGCATAAACCTTCGCCCCTTCCCGCGCCGCCTGCCGCCCTTCGAGCGCCAGCCCTACCCGCACAGTGGTCGCGCGCCCGGCCAGCAGGTTCAGCACCGTGTCGCTGCCGGGAAAGCCGCCTTCCACCCGGCGGCGCTTGCCTATGGCAAACCCAAGCCCGGCGCTGACCGGGTCGGTTTCCGGGCTAAGGTCATGCCCGTACAGCGGCAACCCCGCTTCGAGCCGCAGCGAATCCCGGGCACCAAGCCCGATCGGCCTGACTTCCGGGTGGGCGCACAGGGCGTCGGCGAGGGCGACGAGATCGCTTGCGCGCACCGAAATCTCGAACCCGTCCTCGCCGGTGTATCCGGAGCGGCTGACGCCCAGCGGCACCTCGCCCCAATAGAATGGCGCGGCCTGGAGGAAGGTCAGGTCCGCCAGCGCCGGAGTGCCCTCGAAAGCGGGCTGCAACCCCAGCGAAGCGAGTGCCTGCGCGGCTTCCGGCCCCTGAAGCGCCAGCAGGCCGTGTTCGTCCAGATAGTTCAGCGTGATCGCATCGGGCAGGTGCTCGCGCAGGTGGGCGATGTCGTCCCACTTGGTGGCGCCGTTGACGACGAGGTAGAAGTGATCGCCGCGGTTGGTGACCATCAGGTCATCAAGGATCCCGCCGTCCTCGGCCAGCAGCAGCGAATAGCGGGTGCGGCCCGGCGCCAGTCCGGCGATATCGCCCGGCAGCAGCCCCTCGAGCGCAGCCGCAGCCCCCTCCCCCGACACGGTGAGCTGGCCCATGTGCGATACGTCGAACAGCCCGGCGTGAGCGCGGGTCCAGAGGTGCTCGGCAATGATGCCCTCATACTGGAGGGGCATCCAGTACCCCGCGAATTCGACCATTCGCGCGCCCCGCCCGCGGTGCCACGCATCAAGCGGCAGGGCGTCGGGCTCGCGCTCGTCCTCGGCGTTGTCGTTCGCTTCGGGCCAGTTCTCTTCAGGATCGGGCACGAAGTTGCTCCGCAGGGGATCGGGATAGCTTGCGTCCCCCAGGCTTCGGACGCGCTCAGGCGTGGTCCGTTCCCGGTCGGCGCGATGGAGAAAAGCTGGCCCTCCTTGCAGGGGGAGTCAATTCGCCGGATCGCTGTGCTGCGCGCTAATCCACAGTGGCCGCGAGCGTTCCGGCGATAGAGGCCTGGTAGGCCTGCCGCTTCAGGGCGCGGAGCATCGAGGCGCGGTCATGGACGAACCGGCCCCGGGCCCGCTCGTGTGCCAGGGCGAGCACGACCTCCGCCAGCTGGTCGGCCCGGAAGGAACGCCATTGCGCCCAGCGCCCCCGCATCAGGAGGTCGGTCACGGGCGCGGCCAGCTGTGCCAGCCGCTCCAGCGGACGGGATTCGGACCGGCGCCCGATCAGCAGCCCTGGCCTCAGCACGTCGAGCCGGGGATAGCCGATCCGGCCCAGCGCCAGCTCGGTCTCGCCCTTGACCCGCAGGTAGAGCGGCTTTGCTCCGGGGTCGGCTCCGGCCGAGGACACGGCGACGAACTGGCGCGCTCCCGCCTCCTGCCCCCACCGGGCACAGTCCAGCACGAGCTTTTCGTCCACCGCGCGGAACGCCTGTTCGTCCTTGCCGGCGCTGGCCCAAGTCGTCCCCAGCGCCGAGACCACCGTGTCCGGCCGGGCACCGGCAATGGCGTCGCCCCAATGCTCGGGATCGGTCAGCAGGACCTCCATCCGCGCCCCGGGCGGCAGGTGCAACTCGCGCCTGGCAACGGCCACGAGGCGCACGTCCGCGCGGCCCACGCAAGCCTCGATCACCTTGCTACCGACGAGACCCGATGCCCCGACGAGGCAGATGCGCAGCGGCCTAGACATTCCGAAGCCCGTCCGGCGTCTCCCCGGTGATCCGGGCATAGGCCGAGATGGCGAAACGATCGGTCATGCCCGCAATGTAATCGGCGATGTGCCGGCTGCGGTCCGGCTCGGCCTCGTCCGCGCGACCGCCCCAGTCCGCCCCCATCAGCGAGGGGTCGGCGCTGTAGGCTTCGAAAAGGGTGGCGACGACGGCGCGGGCGCGCTCTGCTGTCGCCATCTGGTCAGGGTGGTAATAGAGGCGGTCGTACATGAACCGCTTGAGCCGGCCCTCGGCCTCGGCGACCGGGCCGGAAAAGGCCGCCGTGGCCCGGCCGGCGCGGCGGACGTCGGCCGAATCGGCCATGCCTTCCGCCCGCAGCCGCGTCTCGGCCAGGAGATCGTTGACCATCAGGCCGATCTGGCCGCGCACCAGTTCGCGCAGCTGCCGGTCGCGCGGGGCGCCGGGGAAGCGGCGCTCGACCTCCCGCCACTGGTCGGCCACGAAATCAAGCGTGAGCAGATCGTCGAGCTGGAGGAATCCGGCGCGCAGCCCGTCGTCGATATCGTGGTTGTCATAGGCGATATCGTCCGCCAGCGCCGCAACCTGCGCCTCAAGCCCCGCCCACTCGCGAAGGTCCAGCGGGTAGGCCGCGTCCAACTCGGCCAGCGCCCAGTTGGGCGCGATGACAGGCCCATTGTGCTTGGCCAGGCCTTCGAGCAGCTCCCACGTGAGGTTCAACCCGTCGAACTCGCAATAGGGGCTTTCCAGGCGCATCAGCGTGCGCAGGCACTGGGCGTTGTGATCGAACCCGCCGAACGGCGTCATCGCCGCGTCGAGGCCCTCCTCCCCGGCATGGCCGAACGGTGGGTGGCCGATGTCGTGCGCAAGGCACAGGGCCTCGGTCAGGTCCTCGTCCAGCCCGAGCGAGCGGGCGATGGTCCGGCCGATCTGCGCCACCTCCAGACTGTGGGTCAGGCGCACCCGGTAATGATCGCCGTCGGGCGCCACGAACACCTGCGTCTTGTGGCGCAGCCGGCGGAACGCGATGGAATGGATGATCCGGTCCCGGTCCCGCTGGTAGGGCCCGCGCGGCCCCCGGGTCACCGTGTCGTCTGCGGCGAATTCGCGCCCTCGGCTTCGTGCCGGGTCCGAGGCAAAGGGCGCGCTCATCGTCAGTCCTGCCCGAGAATCCAGTCCGTCGCCGCCTCGGAATGGATCCGCGTGCAATCGTAGATCGGCAGCACGTTCGCATCGACGTCGACGACCATCTCCAGCTCGGTGCAGCCGAGCACGATGGCCTGTGCCCCTTCGCGCTGCAGCTCGACGATCATCGTCTTGAGCTCCCGCTCGGCCTGGCGAGTGGCCTTGCCCAGCATCAGCTCGTCGTAGATGATCCGGTCCAGCGTATCGACGAACTTCATCTGCGGGGGCAGCAGTTCGATGTCCCGGTCAACCAGCTTCCTGCGGTAGAACCCTTCGACCATGACGTTGCGCGGCCCGATCAGCGCGGCCTTGCTGACGCCGTTTGCAGCCATCCGTTCGCCCACGCATTCGGCAATGTGCAGCACCGGGACGGAGACCGCTCCCGCCACCGTGTCATAGACCTTGTGCATCGAATTGGCGCCGATCAGCAGGGCCGTGGCCCCGGCCTGTTCGAGCCGGCGCGCGCTGTCAGCCAGCACTTCGCCGGCGCGGCTCCACTCCGCGGCGGTCTGCAGGCGCTGCAGCTCCGAGAAGTCGAGGCTTTCGATCAGCATCGGCGCGCTGGCCTGCTTGCCGCGCCGCGCCTGGACCAGGCGGTTGACGTGTTCGTAATATGTGCGTGTCGACAGCCAGCTCATGCCGCCGATAAGGCCCAGCTTGCGCAAGGTCGGTATCTCCCCTGGTACGTGTGGTGGACCCCTGTTGCGTGCAGGGCCTTAGGCAGAACCGAGCCGAAGGTCCAGCGGGCGGGGATCGGTTGACCGCCGTTCAGCCGAATCCCGTCGCACACAGCGCGGCTGAACTGGCCGTCACCTCGAGCACCTCGCGATCGCCCACGCGCCGGACGGCGTCGACATATTGCGGAATGGTGCGCTTCGGCCCCTGCAGGGCGCGCAGCTTCTTCAGCTGCGATATCGTCAGCCGATCGGCCATGCGGTGAGCCATGCAGGCGCTGATCCCCTCCGGCAGCCCCGCGTCAACAAGGGCAGAGCGCACCCGGCTTTCGGCAATTTTCTGCACACAGCCCGGAAGAGACAGGACAAGGAGCCCTGCGGCCAGCAGCCGACATGGACGGGAATTCATGAAACCTGGCGATTTCCTCTGGATTTCAACCATGCCGGTCACCTGGCCGCTGCCTGAAAAAGGAGTTCTCGGATGAAACTGTCACGCGCCACCCGCCTGTCAAGCGCCCTTGCCGCTGCTGCCCTGTTCGCCTGCGCCGGCAGCGCCCCGGCCCAGGCCAAGGGGTGCATCCGCGGTGCGGCGGCGGGCGCCGTTGCCGGGCACCTTGCGCATCACCATGCCATTGCCGGCGCGGCCATCGGCTGCGTCGCCATGCACCACCACTATGCGAAGAAGGAGCGCATCCACCACACCTGACGAGCCGGCGCCCTGACCGGCCCGGTCCATCCGGGCCCGTCAGAGGGCGCTCAAACTCAGTGCTGCAGCGCCTTGACGATATCCTCGACCATCTTCTTGGCGTCGGCCAGCAACATCATGGTCTGGTCCATGTAGAACACGTCGTTGTCGACCCCGGCATAGCCCACGCCGCCCATCGAGCGCTTGATGAACATGATGGTCTTGGCCTTCTCCACGTCGAACACGGGCAT
>Ga0068856_100007069_pt1 | contig 10961 bp, 5 predicted proteins | sample KBSCornC62_FD_66595 | JGI IMG/M metagenome (GOLD analysis project Ga0068856, IMG submission 66595) | Corn rhizosphere microbial communities from Kellogg Biological Station, Michigan, USA - KBS Corn C6-2 | ecosystem: Host-associated > Plants > Roots > Rhizosphere > Soil ... | reverse complement strand
TCCACGAGGCAGTCGACACCCTGTCTGCGCAGGCGGTGGCGAGCGACATCGGCCTCGTGGCGCACATTGCAACCGCGCCCTTGCTGGTCGCCTTCGACCCGGCACGGGTGCTCCAAGTGCTCAGCAACTTGATCAGCAACGCGATCAAATTCACCCCCGCCGGCGGCAGCGTCGTCGTGCGCGCCGAGCGCGTTGGCCATGACATCCTCTTCGAAGTCGAAGACACCGGTATGGGGATCGCGGTCGAACATCTGGACACGATTTTCCTGCGCTTCTCTCAGGTCAAAAAGAACGACCGCAGGGGCTTGGGCTTGGGGCTCTTCATCTCCAAGTGCATCGTGCAAGGCCACGGGGGGCGGATCTGGGCCGAGAGCAAGCTGGGTGAAGGGACCACCTTCCGCTTCACGCTCCCCGTCCAAGCCGCTTGCTGACCATGGCCGTCGTGACGCGCCGTGCCGACTCCCGCGCGTTCGCTCCGCCTGATTGAAGCGTCGTAGCGGGGCGGGGCGCGTGCATCGCCTGCAGGTTTGATGGTCACCGTTTGCGCCCAAGAGACTCAGCCTTCGGCGCCCCAGCCGCGCCGGTGCCCAGAGCGGCCATCGAACCGCGACGCCGAAGGCTCGGACGGCGAGCGCGCGCTGCGTGACCATCAAAGCCCTGCTGCAATCGACGGAAGCTACGATGACGCGTGGACGAGAAGGGTATCGATTCGATTTCCATCACGCCCGCCGCGTTGCCAGCTGTCCTGCCTGTGCTCGCGAAAAGTTGAGCGGCCGAGTGTGCGTGCCACCCGAGTTGTCCTTCGGGCGCGGCGACCAGAGAGCTCGTAAGCCATGCGGCATGAGCTCCGCTTGCTCAAAAAAGACGTCCAGCATACACGGCGGGAGGGCGTAGAGTAGTGCACACACAGCGGGCGTCTTTGGCTCGAGGAGTGTCAAAAATTGATAGTGGCACTCGCGGACGGGCGGCTTCGGGAGAAGGCGCCAACCCTACCGTGCGGGGGGGACGCACAGCGCGAGTGCCAAAAATGTGCCTATCTGACTCTATCGCGCGTGACAATCGCGATCGGCCGCGCGTTGCTCCATTTGCGGTTGCTTCGCGTCCGCGGCGGTTGCGGCCGGAGCCGCGTCTGACTCGCGAAAGCGGCGCGCTCTCGCGAACAAGGATGGCAGCAGGAGTAGCGTCAACGCCGTCGCCGTGACAAGGCCGCCGATTACGACGGTGGCAAGTGGCCGCTGCACCTCGGCGCCAGTGCCGCTGGCAAGTGCCATGGGCAGGAAGCCTAAAGACGCGACCACGGCGGTCGTGAGCACGGGCCTGAGCCGCTCGTGGGCGGCCCTGCGCGCGGCGTCCAGCGAAGACAGCCCTTCATCCTCGAGCCGCCTGGCTGCCGACAGCAGCACGACGCCGTTCAGCGTGGCGACGCCGAACAGAGCGATGAAGCCAACCGCGGCGGAGATCGACAAAGGCAGTCCGCGAGAAGCCAAGGCCACCAGCCCACCGCTCGCGGCGATCGGGATATTCATGAAGATCAGCAGGGCAGGTCCTGCTTCGCCAAAGGTGAGGAAGAGCAGGACGAAGATCACGCCCAATGTGACCGGCACGATGATGGCTAGGCGGATCGCCGCGTGCACCAAATTCTCGTATTGGCCGGCGAATTTGACATAGTAGCCGGGCGGGAGTTGTAGCGTCGCGACCCGCTTCTGCAGCTCTTGAACGAAGGAGCCAAGATCGCGCTTTCGCACGTTGGCTTCGATGAGAATACGACGCCGCCCTTGTTCACGGCTGATTTGAGCAGGCCCCTCTTCGAAGCCGATATCGCACACGTCGCCGAGCGGCAGTGTGCGCCCCGTGGAGAACGTAATGGGCGTACGGGCCAGCGCAACCACGTTGGAGGCGGGCGGCGTGTCCATGCGCACCGCGACCGGGAAACGGCGGTCGCCGTCGGCAAGCGAGCCGACGATTCGACCCGTTTTCATGGCCTGCACCGCATCCCGTACCTCGTCCGTCCGAATACCCAAACGTCCCATTTTGTCGGGCGCCGGGTGAATCGTCAGAAGCGGGAGCCCTGTCGTTGGCTCGACGCGAACGTCGGCTGCTCCTGGAATGCTAGCGAGAACTTGGGTCACTTCAACAGCGAGTCGAGTCAGGGTCGGCAAGTCGTCGCCGTACACTTTGACGCCGACGTCACTCTTCAAGCCGCCCAGCAGCTCTTGTGACCGCATCTCGATCGGCTGCGTCCAGCTGAAGCCGGTTCCCGGCAGCGCCTTCCTTAGCTCGCGATCGAAGAGCGCGATCAGTGATTCCCGGTCGGGCGCGCTGCGCCACTCCGAGCGCGGAGTGAGAATGACGAATACGTCACTCTGCTCGATGCCCATCACGTCGGTCGCGACATCCGGACTGCCGCTGCGCGATACCACACGGCGCACCTCAGGAAATCGCTTCAAGCTGCGCTCAATCTCGGTCGTTCCGCGCAGAGATTCGTTGACTGAGACGCTGGGTGGGCGGGTCACTTGGACGACCAGATCGCCTTCTTCCAAGCGGGGCACGAACTCGGTCCCGAGGAAAGCGCCGGCAGCGACTCCGACGACGGCCAGAGCGCCAGCAAATAGTGCCGCGAGGCGCGCCCGCCTCAAGAACCACTCGAGCGCGGGCTCGTAGATGCGTCGCACGTGACGCAAGAGCCAGACGTCCCCCGGATGAGCTTTGCGTAAGACGAGCGAGGCGAGTGCAGGAACCCAGGTGAAGGAGAGGACGAGCGCCGTGCCTAGCGCGAACAGTACCGTCCAGGCCATCGGTGCGAACATCTTCGCTTCCACACCCTCGAGCAGCAGGATAGGCACGTAGACGATCCCGATGATGAACACCCCGAATGCAATCGGACGCCCCACTGCGGCGGCCTCGATCCCGAGCGCAGTGCTTGCCTTGACATGGCGAACCGCCATCGTCGCCAAAGCGCCCTCCACGACCACGACCGCGCCGTCGACGACCAGGCCGAAGTCGATGGCGCCGAGGCTCATCAAGTTCCCGCTCATCCCGAACGCTTTCATCAGCGCGAAAGCGCCGAGCATGGCGAGCGGAATCGTGGTTGCTACGACGAGCCCGGCCCCAAGATCGCCGAGAAACACCAGGAGCACGATCACCACAATCGCGCCGCCTTCGATCAGTGAGTGCCCGACGGTGCTGAGCACGCGTTCGACGAGTGCCGCTCGATTGTAAAACGGCTCGATCGTCGCGCCAGGGGGTAAGCGTTTTTGGATCTCGGCGAGCCGTGTCTCGACGCGGCCCATTAGCTCACTGGCGTTGCCGCCCGCGACCATCTGGATCATCGCGTACACGGTCTCGCCGCCATCCGTCGAGGCTGCGGATGTTCGGTAACCCTCGCCGTCCAGCACGCTCGCGACGTCCTTGACCAGAATTGGAACGCCGAACTTTCCGGTCGCAACGACCTGGTTTGCAACTGCGTCGAGCGTTCGATACTGGCCGTCGAGGCGGACCAATACCTGCTCTTCGCCGCGTTCGAGCGACCCTCCGCCGGCATTCTCGCCGCCGGCCAAAAGCGCCTGTTCAACCTGAAGCTGAGTGACACCTTGGGCCTGCAAATCGGAGCTGCGCAGGCGTACCTCGATCTGTCGCGCGGCGCCGCCCCAGGGATTCACCTCGACGACTCCGGGCACGGTGCGCAGATCTCGTCCAATGTCCCATTCGAGTAGTGTTCGAAGATCGCGGGCGCTGTGCCCAGGCCACCGCATCGTGAAGTGAAACACTTCGCCGAGGCCCGAGGTGAGGGGACCCATCTCTGGCCGGGTTGCGGCGGCGGGGATGGACTCGCGGGCCGCGGGCAGGCGTTGAGAAACCAGGGCGCGCGCTGCTGTAAGCTCGACGTCGTCCTTGAAGACTACGGTCACTTGCGAAACACCGGCGCGCGATATCGAACGCAGTGTCTCAGCACCAGGAAGGCCCGTCAGCGACAGCTCCACTGGCCGCGTCACCAACGATTCGATCTCGAGCGGTGAAAGTCCGGGAGCGTTGGTCAGGACCTGGACTTGAACGTTGGTGATGTCTGGAACGGCATCGACCGGGAGCGTGAGGTAGGAGCGCACGCCCACCGCAATCAGCGCCAGCACTCCGAGTGCGACGATGAGTCGACTTTTGAGCACCCATGCTACGAGTTGGCCGATCATCAGGTCCCTTCGAGGTCGGCGCGAACTAGCTCGCCTTTGAGCAGCAAGGCTCCCTCGACGACCACTTGCTCGCCGGCAGAGAGACCGGAGTCGATGGTGACATCATCGGCGTCGCCCGCTCCCGCTTGCACCGACCGCGCGCTGAATTCCCCGGGGGCCGAGCCCGCGACGAAAACAGTGGGGTTGCCACGGACGTCGACTATCGCATTTCGTGGCACGACCAACCCGGCGGGTAAGTTGGCGTGGCCGCTCGCGGACGCGAGGATTACGTCTACGAACGAACCGGGAATCAGCCAGGCGCAGCTCGTGTCCGGTGAAAGCCGAACTGCGAGCGTTCGGGTTTGCGGGTCGATCCCTCCGAGGCTGCCTTCCACCAACGCCTGGCACGTGCTGGAGGCGTTTCCGCGCGGAACGATGGTTGCTCTCGCCCCTGCTTCCGGCTTTACGGTCACTGTCTCTGGCACTCGCGCCAAGATCGAGAACGATGTCTGCGAGTTGGCAACGATACGAAACAGTGTCTTCTCTGCCGAGACCGCCCCGCCGAGCACGGTGTTGCGTTCAGCGACGATCCCGGCGATCGGTGCGCGTACCGGCACGCGAACGATCAGGGCGGTTACGTCCGGATCGGAAGGCGGTTCCGCTCCACCGAGGCTGGTCAGGAGCGTGCGTGCGGCGAGGAGCTCGGCGCGCGCAGCGTCGTCCTCTGCTCGGGCGTCGTCGAGAGCATTTTTGCTGGTGGCCGATGCCGTATCGAGCGTCTCCTGTCGAGCTCGCTTGCGTTTGGCCACGACGGCGTGCGCCCGTGCCAAGAGCAAATCCGCGGCTGCACGGGCTACTTCAGGGGCGTCCACCCAAGCCAGCACTTGCCCGCGTTTCACCTTCGCGCCTTCGGCGACTTCGAGCGATGCGATGCGGCCCGCCACGAGCGTGCCTGCTTCCGCGCTGCCGGATTCGTTCGAGCGCACCTCGCCGGCAACGCGAAGCTCGCCTGCGAGTGAGCGCATTTCGATGGTCGAGAGCTTGATGCGGCCTGTCGTCAGCAGCTGTCGATCGATAGTGACTCGGTTCTTGCCCGTGTCGCTCCGATCCGAAAGGGGCGTCCCGCTCGATGTTGCCGGAGCAGCCTTCTGACATGCACCAGTGAGTAGAGCGATCCCGAGTAGCCAGAATTTCATTGCGTTGCCTCATCGAGCAGGGATCCGGTGGCGCGAGCCAGGTCTATGTCCGCGCGCTGAACGCGAGCTGCCACTTCAGCCAATTGTTCTTCAATGCCTAACAGGCGCTGTCGGGCGAGGATTACCGTTCCGATTTCCGCGGTCCCCACCTCGTACTGCGTTTGGGCTAGGCGAAACGCCTCACTAAAGGCTGCGAGAGCGCCATTCTGGAGTGCATCGCGCACCTCGCGCCAATGATGGCGATCGTGTAGCGCGAGTCGAATGTCGCGGGCCGCTTCTGCGCGGGTCAGGTCGACCTGTGACTCGGCGGTCTCTTGTGTCGCGCGCTGGCGAGCCGTTTCGAAACCACCCACGTCGAAGAGCGGGATCGGAAAGCCGACGAAGCCGAGCACGACCTTGTCGCCGGTCCCTTCACGCACGTACGTCGCACCCAGGCTAAGGCTCGGCCTTAGCATCGCGGAAGTGAGCTGCGCCTCGCGGCCCGCCAGCTCTGCGCGCGCGACGGCCAGCTGTAGGGTCGGGTTGCGAGTTTCCGCAGATCGGACCGCCCTTTCTTCGTCGACGACGTGCTCATCGGAGCGGTAGAGCACGCCCGTCGGCGCTACGCGCTCCGTTGCCGGGGCACCGATGGAAAACCGTAGCTCCGCTAGCGCCTCGACCTCCTTGCCTTCTGCGTCGAGAACGCCAGCGAGCGCGGCAGCCGCTTCTCCACGAGCGAGGGCGAGCTCGTGCGGCGGGGCAACGCCGGTCTCGACGCGACTGATCGTGATCTTCAGGATGGCATCCGCTTGGCTCCGGCCCTCTTCACGCAAGCGCAGCAGCTCGTGCGCGTAGAGCGCATCAGTCCAAGCTATCGCTGCCCGAGAGGCGCCTTCGAGCTCAGCGCGTCGGCTATCGGTTTCCACGCTCCGCGCCAACGATTTCGCCAATCCCGAACGAGCACCGCCCACCCCTGCCAGCGGAACTTCTTGCGCCAACGAGGCGCTGAACTCTGCGCCTGGGGTGAGCGCACCGGCACGATAGCCTCCGCCCAGTGTGAGCGTGGGCGGCCGAACGAGGGACGAGGCTCGTTTCTCAAGCGCGGCGACGGCGCCGCGTGGCGCCCTCGCGAGGGCGACGCCCGGGCCTCGCGTGGCTCCAAGAGTGAGGGCCTGCTGCCGCGTGATGAGCCGCGACTCGCGCGGCAGATCCTCCGCGGAGGCCCGCTCTCCGAGGCAAAGCGCAATGGAAAGGGTTGCGGTGAGCAGAAACGGGCGCATGCCGGATTTACCTAACGAGTCAGGCCGCGGCAGTCAGTCCGACAAATGTCGGAGGGACTACCGTCAACTGACCGCTACACTTCTGCAAGATGCACGCCGTTACCTCGCCCAAGTCCTCGCCGGCGCCTTCATCCCGCGCGCTATTTCTTTACGTCGTGTTTGGGCTCATCGGCGGCACTCTGTACGCGATTCTAAACACGATGCTCGACGCACTGAGCGCCCAAGGTCGAAACTTGGGCTCGCTGGCCTCGATCCACGGCGTGGTCGATCGTGGTATTCCCATCATCACGGGTGCGCTAGCGGGCGTCGGCATCCACTATTTTCAAGTTCGGTCGGCGCTGGCGCGCGCCGAGACGGAGCGCGCGCAGAATTTGCACGACCGTCTGCACCGTGTGGAGCGTGACCAGGCGGTCTGGATCGTAGCGGCCGCGACACTTCACGAAGTGAATAACCCGCTGCACTCTCTCGGCCTGCTGCTGGATGAGCTGGCGCTCCTCGGCCCAGAGGAGGAGGCGACGCGGGCGGAACTCCTTGCGAGCGCGCGCTCGAACGCGGACCGAGTCCGTGAGCGGCTCCTGGCGCTGAAGGTCGCCGCCGATGGTGCCAGGCCTCAGGCCTCTTCAATTGCTCTCGATGCAGAGACTTCACAGGTTGTCGCAGAGATGGAGCCACTAGCGCGTATGCAACAGGTCACGCTCTCGGTCGACCGGGGGGGGCCGCTTCGAGTGCGGGGCGACGGCTTATTTTTGCGCATTATCCTCGAGAATTTGCTGCGGAATGCCCTCGATGCCGTACCAGCTCCAGGCGGGCACGTGGACGTTCAACTACTGAGCGACGGCGACGACGCTGTGGTTCGGGTCAGCGATGATGGTCCTGGTATCGCCGCGGAGATGGCTGCGACTCTATTCGAGCCATTGTTTAGCCACAAAGCTCAGGGGCTAGGACTCGGCTTGTCCATAGCGCGCGCGCTCGCGCGGTCGATGGGTGGGGACCTCTCGTTGACTGAGCGGCCAGGCTGGGCGACGAACTTGTCGTTGAGGCTCCCCAAGGAGGCAACGTGAGAGGCAAGTTGCTGCTTGTAGAGGACGAAGTGGACGCGCGGAAGGCGCTTGCACGCGCGCTGGCGCGCGAAGGTTACGAATGCGTCGAAGCAGGGGACGTCGAGACCGCGCTGACTGCGGCGGGACAGCATCCCGACCTCGTGGCGGCAATCGTTGATATCGTTCTCGGAAGCGACGAGCGAGGCGGGGTGCGCCTCGTGCCGCTGCTGCGAGGCTTGATTCCGCAGCTGTCCATCATGGCGATAACTGCTTTTGCGAACGTGGCAAACGTCAAGCAGCTGCTCAATGACGGCGCTTCCTTTTTACTCGAGAAGCCATTCCGAGCGGCCGAGCTCGTCGAAGCGCTTTCTAGAATGCTCTCCGAACGGGCAAATATCGGTCCTTGGGTGGATCGGGCACTATCGCCCTTGGGTCTAACGGCCAAAGAGATGGCGATCGCACGCCTTCTGCTCAAGGGCCTGCCGACCGGGGAGATCGCACGCCTCGAGAACAACAGCGACAAGACGATTCGTCAGCATTTGTCTCAGGTATATGCGAAGGCAAAGGTGTCTTCGCGGTCCGAGTTCTTTCACTTCGTGTTTCCATCGTAGTCGACCACCGGATCCAGAGCTCGCGTCGCAAGTTCCGGGCACATGCGGGCCGAGCGTCAGCGTCTCGTTCGCGAGTTGTCGATCATGGCTGGTGGCAAAGCGACCAATGGGGCTGATTGATGGATCTGGCCCGCGGGACGAGCAGATTGCGCACCAGGCGCAACGAGCGGCCTGTCCTGGTTATCCATCGATCGCCTTGCTCAAGATGCCCGTCGAATAGGAGAGGATTGCATCGGAGGTGCCGGGCGGGCACGTCCACTCCGCTTGACGACCTCAAACCAAGCCACGCTGAGAGCCCCCGCGCCGAAACAAAGCGCAACGTCGAGTGGTCCGAGCGGAGCAAACCGAAATAAATGGGCGAGTGGTGGTAAGTAGATGACTAGCGCCAAGAACAAGACGGCGCTCAACGTCACCACCCAAAGCGTCGCGTCTTTGACGGACGACAACCCGATCCGTCGAGACCACGAGCGGTTCGTGAAGATTAGCCCGAGATTTGCGACGAGGAAGGTCGCAAACGTGAGAGCGCGCGCCTCTAACTCCAGTTGTCCGAGGTGAAGTGCCACTCCGTAAACCAGGAGCACGACGACGAGGACGGCGGCACCCTGAGTGACGCTGATCCCAATAACTCGGCGACCGAACATCGGCGACTGGGGCGGACGAGGCGGCCGCTGCATCACGTCCGCCTCTTCCAGCTGAGACTCGAATACGACCGAACAGGCGGGGTCGATCACCAGATGCAGGAATGCAACGTGGATTGGCATGAGGACGAGCGGCCAACCCATGGCGATTGGCACGAGTGTCAGCCCGACGATCGGCAGGTGCACGGCAAGGATGTATGCCAGCGCTTTCTTCAAGTTGTCGACGACACGGCGACCCATACGAATGCCGTGAACGAGCGCGGCGAAGTCGTCTTCCAGCAGAACGACGGCGGCGGCTTCGCGAGCGACGTCTGTGCCGCGCGCGCCCATCGCTATGCCGACCTGCGCGGCTTTCAGTGCGGGCGCGTCGTTGACGCCATCACCCGTCATCGCGACAATCTCGCCGTTGGCAGCGAGGGCCCGCACTAGGCTGAGCTTCTGTTCCGGAAGCATCCGGGCAAAGACGCTCGTATCTGCTACGCGCTGCCTGAGGTCGCTCTCACTCAGCGTGCCGAGCTCAGAACCGGTGATGAGTCGAGTGGCGTCGAGCCCCGCCTGGCGTGCGATTGCCTGCGCGGTCGACGGATAGTCGCCGGTGATCATCACCACGCGAATTCCAGCGCTTCGGCACTCCGCGACGGCGGCAGGCACCCCCGCTCGCAACGGATCTTCGAGTCCCACGAGTCCGACAAAGTCGAAGCGCAGGCTGCCCGGCTCGGCGGGAATGGCCGCTTCCGCGATTTGCGTTCGTCCCACTGCGAGGACGCGCAATCCATCGGATGCCAACGTGCGGACGTTGGCGTCCAATTCAGCCCGCGAGGCCGGATCAAGGCCACACAGCTTCGCGATGGCTTCGGGGGCTCCCTTAGCGGCGACCACGAGCTCGCTGCGATCAGGCGCGCGCCAGATCTGCACGACGGCGAGCCGCGCGCGCGTCAGTGGGTATTCTCGCACTAGCAGCCAATCCGGGTGCAGGTGCTCGGTGCCCGCGAGCTGACCATCACCGAGGGCCTTGAACGCTCGCTCCATTGGATCGAACGGGTCTCGGCGGCTAGCCAGAATGCTGTACTCGACTGTCTCATGCATCGATTCGGGGAGGGGTGTCGCGCCGAGTGCGTCGACGGCGAATGTCTCCCCGTTGGCCATCATGCGGCTTACGGTCATCTTGTTCGCCGTGAGCGTGCCCGTCTTGTCGACACACAGCACCGTCACGGCCCCGAGTGATTCTACTGCGGGAATGCGGCGGGCAAGCACCTTGCGCCGCGACAGGCGCCAGGCACCCAAGGCTAGGAACACGGCGACCACGACCGGAAATTCATTCGGTAGGATCGCCATCGCCAAGGTCAAGCCTGCGAGCAGCCCACCGAGCCAGTCGTGCTTCGCGAGGCCATAGCCCAGCGCTGCGATTAGCGAGAGTGCGCCCCCAACCCATGCGAGCTTGATCACGAGCCGGCGCGCCTCTGTCTGAAGCGGAGTTTCCTGGGCGTTGTCTTGTGTCTGAAGCGCCGCGCCGATGCGGCCGATCTCGGCTCGCGCCCCGGTCGCCGTGACGCGCGCGATGCCCGCGCCGCCGACGATCAACGTGCCGGCATAGAGGAACGGAAGATCTTCACCGCCGGGTCGAGCGAACGAGAGCAGGCCATCCCAGACGCTCTTGCGAACAGGAACTGACTCGCCGCTCACGAGCGACTCGTCGACCGTAACGTGGCTGGCCTGCAAAAGCGCCGCGTCTGCCGGCACGCGATCGCCCTCCCCGAGCACGACTAGATCGTCTGGCACCAGCTCTCGCCCCGCGATCCGAATGCGCTCACCGCTGCGAATCACTAGGGCGCGCGGGCTTGCTAGGTCGCGCAGTGCCGCCAGTGCGCGGCCGGTCTTCCGTTCTTGGAACAAGGTCAAAGCCATGATGAAGATCACGAAACCGAGCAGCATGAACGCTTCTTGTTGGTCTCCGACGGCGGCGTAGATCCCCCCGCAGAGGAGCAGCAGCAAAGACATCGGCTCGCGAAGCAGGTTCAGGATGTCGATTAGCAGTCCGTGTCCCGCGGACATCG
>Ga0068856_100007066_pt1 | contig 10963 bp, 9 predicted proteins | sample KBSCornC62_FD_66595 | JGI IMG/M metagenome (GOLD analysis project Ga0068856, IMG submission 66595) | Corn rhizosphere microbial communities from Kellogg Biological Station, Michigan, USA - KBS Corn C6-2 | ecosystem: Host-associated > Plants > Roots > Rhizosphere > Soil ... | reverse complement strand
GCTCCGGTTGCTCAGGCTGCGTAACGCAGTTTGAAAGACCACTTTAAAGTCCTGACGGGTTAAGCTCCGTCAGGCGGGGTTCGGAGGCACCTGGCAACAGAAGCCTCCACTTTCGTTTTTCAGCGCCTAAAATCAGTCATCGGCCCACGCACCTGCTGATTTCACCGCTGAGGCGGGATAGCATGACAGGAATCGGGGCGAGTCGGCCAAAATCCGCCGGGACCATTCCATCGGCGCCTGCCCGTCCCCACATTCAGATTCTACTCTAGGGATCACTACCCATGGCGACCGATCATATCCGCTACGACGTTCTGGTCAGCGAGGCGCTGCGTGGCGTGTTGCGGCGTGTATTGGCCGACACCGCCGAGCAAGGACTTCCGGGCGACCATCATTTCTCCATTACCTTTTACTCCAAGGCCGAAGGCGTGAAGCTGCCGCAGCGCCTGCTGGAGCGGTTCCCGCAGGAAATGACCATCATCCTGCAGCATCAGTTCTGGGATCTCACCGTGTTGGAAGACCGTTTCGAAGTCGGGCTTTCGTTCGGCGGCATTCCGGAACGGCTCGTGGTGCCGTTCCACGCCATCAAGAACTTCCTTGATCCGACCGTGCAGTTCGGCCTGCAGTTTGAGGTCCCGGCGGCCGAGGCGACCGACGAACCGGATACGGCCGGGACGCCGCAGCCGGGATCGCCGGTTACCGCGCTGCCGCGCGGCGGAATTGCGCCGGCGCCCGATGCGCCCACGGCCGAAGACGAACCCGCCAAGCCCAGCGAGGGCGCGGAAGTGGTGCGGCTCGATCGTTTTCGCAAGAAATAGAAGCGAACCATCGGCGTTCGCAGGGTGGTGAAAAACGCGTGGCCGCCATTCCGGACGCCGCGCGAGCGGCGATCCGGAATCTCATCGCGCTAGATTCTCAGGCGCGCAGGTGCGCGCCATAGTTCGTGCGGAACCCGTCCTCGGGCCTCCCCGGCACCACACCAGCGGATGATCATCATGCGAAAACCCCGAGCCTCCCGACCGATCAAGACGCGGCGCGAAACCGACAGTTTCGGCCCGATAGAGGTTGCCGCCGATCGCTATTGGGGCGCGCAGACCGAACGCAGCCGGCGCAATTTCAGGATCGGCCAGGAGCGGATGCCGATCACGATCATTCACGCGCTTGGACTCGTCAAACTCGCCGCCGTCGAGACCAACCGTGAACTCGGCCTGATCGATAGGCGCCGCGCCCGGGCGATTGCGCGCGCCGCGCGTGAGGTGATTGACGGACAATTCGACGAGCATTTTCCGCTCGTGGTCTGGCAGACCGGATCCGGCACCCAGACCAACATGAATCTCAACGAGGTGATCGCCAACCGCGCCAATGAATTACTCGGCGGAGAACTCGGCGCCAAAAGCCCGGTTCATCCGAACGATCACGTCAATCTCAGCCAATCCTCCAACGACAGCTTTCCCACCGCGATGCATATCGCAGCCGTGATGCGCATCACCGCCGATCTGTTGCCAGCGCTATCGGAGCTGCATCGCGCGCTGCGGACCAAGGAAAAGGCCTTTGCCAAAATCGTCAAGATCGGCCGAACACATACGCAAGACGCCACGCCGATGACGCTTGGCCAGGAATTTTCCGGCTATGCCGCGCAGGTCGAAAGCGGCATGGTAAGACTTCGGCTCGCCCTGAAGGAATTATATCCGTTGGCACAGGGTGGCACCGCGGTCGGCACCGGTCTTAACAGCAAGCCGAAATTCGCTCGCCTGTTCGCGCGGCACGCCGCCAAGCTGACCGGCCTGCCCTTCACCAGCGCCGCCAACAAATTCGAGGCGCTCGCCGCGCATGATGCCTATGTTTTTGCGCATGGCGCGATCAATGCGCTGGCGACCGGGCTGTTCAAGATCGCCAATGATATTCGCCTGCTCGCCTCCGGTCCGCGCTCCGGGCTCGGCGAACTCATTTTGCCCGAAAACGAGCCGGGCTCTTCGATCATGCCCGGCAAGGTCAATCCCACGCAATGCGAGGCGCTGACCATGGTCTGCTGCGCGGTATTCGGTAACCAGTCAGCCATGACTGTGGGCGGCAGCCAGGGCCATTTCGAGCTCAACGTCTACAAACCACTGCTCGCGCATTGCATGATGCAGTCCATTCAATTGATGGCCGACGCTGTCCGTAGTTTTACGGGGAACTGCGTTCTGGGCATCGAAGCCGATGAGAAGCGCATCCATGAACTGATGGAACGCTCATTGATGCTCGTCACCGCGCTCGCGCCAAAGATTGGTTACGACAACGCAGCAAAAATTGCGAAATCCGCCCATAAATCCGGCAGAACTCTGCGCGAAGAGGCGCTGCGGCTCGGCTTGGTTACTGAGGAGCAATTCGATCGTTGGGTGCGTCCGGAACAAATGACCCGACCGGGCTGAAGGCCTACGCGCGACCTTTTCTCGCATCATGCGGGAATAAAAAGTCTCCAGCGCGGTTTTACGTGCGCTGCCGGGCGTTATATGGTGACCTTCATATGTTGGTCTTAAGTACATATGTTGGTCTTAAGACTAAGACTCTGAAGCTATCGTGAATGCGCGCGCTCGTGATATGAAAAATCAAAGTCTCGATCATCGGATGCTGCTTTTTTATTTGATGAGCAAACAACAAGAACTCCGTGACAACCGAACAATGTTCATCCGCGGTTTCGGCAGAGCAGCTCTACGGTTTCTCGGCTCATGATTTTGGGGGCGTAATTGGGAGACCTGGTCAATCTGCGACGATTCAAGAAGCGCGCAGACCGCGAACAATCATCGAGAGAGGCGGAGGCTAACCGGGCCAGGTTCGGTCGCACACGAACGGAACGCGACCTTGAAGCCAAACGTTCAGCCCGCGCCAACGAAGTCCTGGATCAGCATCGCGTCGACGGCGGGACGAAGCCATGAAATCCCCCGTCGTCAAACGCTCCATCGTCGTCGCGGGCCACAAGACCAGCGTCAGCCTTGAGGAGGCGTTCTGGACCGGGATGAAAGAAATCTCGGCCTTCCGACACATGACGCTTTCTGAGCTGGTGGGCGAGATCGACGGCAAGCGCCAGCAAGGCAATCTGTCCTCGGCGATCCGGCTTTTTGTGCTGGATTATTTCCGCACACGCGCCCTTGGCCAGCAGCCGTCGGAGCTGCACCCCCGGGCAGACCGCGCCGATAGTGCCCAGTCCGTGTGAGGCCAGGGCGAAGATCCTTTCCATACACGTGCAGGCGCCGCTCAGAAACCTGATTGACTTGCGCGAGGTGGCGTGAGCGCCAGTGGCGCGCGCGATTTCGGCGCGGGACGAACGCTTCCCGGAGCCGGGCGGATCTCGATCGCCGGCGGCAGCGGGGCCAGCAATCCGCTCGCCGTGGTATCCGAGGGCGCGTTAGCGGAGGGCTTCGGCGCCATCCGCCCTGTCGCAGGAACATCGTTCGGTGGAGCGACCGGAGATGTGGTGGGAGCCGCGGTCAGCGGTGCTGGAGGGGCCGAGGCTGGCGCAGGAGGGGCTACATCGCGTTCCAGGGCATCGAGTCTTCGCGTTTCGCGATCAATCGCGCGCACCGCAAGCCATGACGACAGCGAGGCGACATCGACAGTGCGGCTTAACGCGTCCGGCGGCCCAGCCGCAAACAACTGGACTTCCGGATGACCGGCCGATGTCGATGTCAGCACCGCGCGTAGATCGGCCTGATCGGCGGGGATGTCGTAGCCGCCAGATAAGGTTGCACGCAGCTTGTCGCTTTCGATCGTCGTAGGCCCCGCGCTTAGCCGGCCGTCGCGAATGCCGAATGCCATCTCCGCCGAAGCGACCGGCAAGGTGCCCTCCGCCAACGCCGTCTCGACGATTTGACGCAGCCTGACATCATCGCTGGCCTGCCCGCTATCGCTGGCGCGGAGCGCGACTTCGAAGACCGCCGGATTTAATCCTGCGATCGAGGCTCCCGCCAACGTGACGGTGCCGCTGCCGGAAAGGCTTCCGGTCAGCGCCTGTGCGCTGCGGCCCTGGCCTGCCAGCGCCGCCTGCATCGAAATCCGGCCTGGGGGCATTTTCAATCCTCGATAGAAGAGCGCGTTGCCATCGGCCCCCTTCAGCGCGGCGCGCGCGCTGATCGCGACGCCGCCATCGGCGGGCGCGATGGAGATACTGCCGGTGAGTTCGCCGCCACCGAGACGCCCTTGAAGATCATCCAAAGTCAGCGTCGTCCCGCCGTTGAGGATCGCGCCGCTGACGGGGCGCAGTTCGCTACCGCCCGGCAGCACGCCACGCAAACCCTGAAACGCGATTTTGCCGCGCCATCCTCTCAGGAGGCCCCGGCCAAGCGGCTCGGAAGCATCGTGGCCGGCCGCGCCGATCGCCATGGCAAAAGCCGGGCCGAGATCAATCGCATCAAGGCCGAGGCTTGCTTCCACACGCGGCGTCGCTTCCAGCTGAATTGTGCCCTTCCCGCGCAGACGCGAACCTGCAATCGTGCAGTCGACATCGGAAAACGTAAGCTTGTCGCCGGCCCGCATGAGGCGCGACGAAAGGCCGATATTTGCCGCAAGTCGCGAGCCCGGTTTGAGATCAAACAAGGGAGAGAGATCAACTCCACGGGCATCGAGGCTGACGGCAAAGTTCGCAGCCGTTGAGGACATCCAGGGATCGGTCGTGCCCTGCCATTTCAATTCAGTGCCGCCGCCGGCGAGTTCGCCCTTGATCTGAAACGGCGAATTCCATCGCCCTTCGGCGGATGCGTCGAGGTGCATTCGTTCATCGCCGCCGGCCATCACTCCCTCAAGCCCGAGCAATGTCAGCAGCGGCGCCCCGGCATCTGCCGACAGCCGGGCCTCGAGGCTGAGCTGACTATGCGTCAACACCTCGAGATCAATGCTCCGCGCTAGCGTCGCATCCGGTGTGGCCGTCAAGCGTGCCGCTCCCTTCAGCTTTGGCAGATCGAAATCGAGCGCGGCCCGGGCGCGGCTGCGATCGGCATGATCGGGGTCGTGGTCCAGATCGAGCGCCACATCCAAACGGGCGGGCCCGGACGACGTATTGGCGGCCTCCAGACGAGCCGCGAAGGCCGGTGAGAACGGCACCGCCCATGCCGTAAGTTGCGAAGCCGATGCTGCGTTGGCCTTGAGCGTCAACCGTCCGACGGCGTTGATGCGGTCGAGCCGGCCTTCGCCTTCGATCGTCACGTTTTGCGGATCGCCGATCTGGAGCTGATCGAGCACCAGGGTCTGCGGTCCATAACCGAGCTTGGCGCGGAAGGGATGTAATTCCTGACCCGCCGATAACGCGCGATCGATATCCAGCGTCAACTCGGCTTCGTCGGGCCAGCCGGTTTTCGGATCGACAAAGGAGCGGGTGAAGGCTGCAGCCGCGTCGAGATCTAGTCGCCCTGCCTTGAGGGTCGCTTCGAAACGCGACCTGGAGGTTGAACCTAAAAGCGCAATCCGGCCCTCCAGGTGGCTGCCATCAATCTCCGCCTGAAGCCCGGAAAGCAGCAGCCGGTCGGGACCGAGTTCAAGACGACTCTGCCATCGCAACGGGCTTGCGCTGTGATATCCAGTTTCAGTCGCACCCTGCAGCCAGCCGGCCAGCGTCGAAGGATCGGCGGATTCGACGTTAAGGGCTCCCGACAGTTGTGCCGTGGGCCCGGCGTCCTCCACCTTTCCAGTGAAGCTTACCAGCGTGGCCCCGGGCGCACGCAGGTCGAGACGGGAAATCATCCAGGCGCGACGATCGCCGCGCAGCTCGATTCCGACATTCTGCAACAGTCGCCCGCCCAGCATGGCCTGCTCGGTGCCGAATTCGATCTGTGTGGACATTGGCACCGGCGGCAGGGCCGCCACAACCCGCCGCAGCATCGGCAACAGCCGTAACGGCTCATGGCTGTCATCCTTGTCGGCAGCGCCGGTGAAGCGATCGAGGTCGAGTTGCCGGGCCGAGAGAACCGCATGCAGCAGGGGCGCAGCACCCAGGCGTGCATCTACCTGTCCGGAAAACTTGAGCGCCCGCTCCGCGGCGCCGACCGTGAGGTCAAGCTGATCCAGCCACGCCGCCGCCGGATCGGCCTTGACCCTCGCCTGCAGACGCCACGCACCGGCACCGGCGGCATCCTGGCCGGCGCTGGTCTTCTGAGCTTCCGCGGCGGGCGCAGTCATGGACAAGGTGCCATCAAAGCGCGGCACCCGCGCGATGAAATCCAGCACGCCGTCGACCTCCGCAGAAAATGATTGGCCCTCGGAATCGACGTTGAAATGCACACGCGTGCCACCGGCCGGCGTCACCCCGGTCGACACCCGAAACGGATAGCGCGTGCCGCCAACGCTGAAATTTCCGTCGCCGCGCACCGATCCGGCAAGCGAGCGCACATCTCCGCTGAAGGCGATGTCGCTCAACTCGAGGGTCTGATGGCTCGTCGCATCATGCAGCGCTACCCGGCCGGTGAGGTGGACGCGATCGATCGACAGCGAGCCGAGACTGAATGTTCCGGAAGAAGCCGGCCAGTCGATCCGGCCCTGCGCGTCGAGGCCGAGGTCCAGCGACACGCCGTTGGTGGTGAGCTCGGTGGCCCGCCACTCGCCGCGCATCAGCGAACCCAGGCTGAATTCGACATCGAGGGAATCGGCACGCACCTTGCCGAGATCATTGGCGCCGCCGACGACCACCGAGCGCAATCGCAAGGTGGGAGTTGGCAGCAGCCGCGCGTCGAGATCCCCCGCCACCCGCACCGGCGCGCCGAGCACGCGCGTGGCTTCCGCCTCGAACTGCGGACGAAACCGGTTCCAGTCGACGAAATACGGCCCGACCAGAGCCGCAACGAGCGCCAGGATGAAGGCGATAGCCAGGCCGAGCAGCGTCGTCTGCACGGAGTCTCCCCTTGGAAAGCCGCGAGCCCTAAGTAATGAAATCGGCCGATCCGGCGGACCACCCGCATCCGGCGCGGCCGCTGGAACCTGCAATATAGAAACAAGTGAGGCGAAGTCCCAGCGCCAGGATGCCGCTGGCCATCTCTTCCGTATTCCGGGGGAACAAAATTGCCGCCCAGGCTTATCTCTGTGGAGCCGTCACCCGCCGTTCATATCGGCGCCTGTCGCGGATAGCCAAAGGTCAACTCGACCCGCTGTTCAAAACGAGCGCACGCAGGGATAGCCAAAGGTGGCGGCTTCTTTCCATTCCATGCGCCAGTCCGGCGCCCCGTGAGGCTTACCCCATGGATAGCGAAACGACAGGACCGACGCTGCAGCCGAGCATGACGGAGCGCGCCATGGATACCGCCAGCGACGTTTCCTATACGATCAGTGAGATCACGACAGCGCTGAGCACGGCGTTGAACCGCGTCGGCGATACCATTGAGGCCGCCCGACGTCCGGGAATGCCGCTCGGCACCTTGAGCGCGGTGACGCGCGAGGCGCCGCTCGCAAGCCTGTTTGTGGCGTTCCTCCTCGGCATTGCGGTCGCGCGGCGGCGGCGCTAACCTCTTTCAGACTTTCTGTTCAAATGAAAAACCCGCACGGCAAAACGCCGCGCGGGTTTTCGTACGTCTGGGCAAGTCTAATACTGCATAAACCCGGCGGCGGCTTCAGCCTTGACAAGCTGATCCACCGCCGGTCTTGAACATCCGACTTAACCCTCGAGGATATAAACGATCTCGTGGGTCTGCGGCCGCACGATCACCCAACGCCCGTGCACCAGAACGAATTCAAATCCCCTCCACTCCGGATAGATTTCCACGATCCGGCGCGGTAGCGGATAGAAGTGCACCGTGGCCGGTACGACCGCTCCAACCGCTATGTTGAAGTTCACATTGGTCACTTCCTGAACCCTCTCCTCCCTGAAGGCGGAGACGATCTGGGTGCGCTTCTCGGCCGGCGGCGCTACCGTGGCTGAGGTCGCCGCGTTTCCGGTGGTCCGGCTCTCGGTCGAGGACTTGCTGTCCGCCGCGGTCGAGCCCTTCTGCATGGTGCTCGGCGAATTGCTCTCGGCGGTGGAAGGCCGGGCCGCATCGGTCTTGGTATCGGTGGCAGCCTTTGAGCCCTTGGTATCCGCCTTGACGCCGGATTTTTCCTGCGCGGTCATGCCGGATTTCTCCGCGCCTGATTTTTCTTGAGCCGTGGTACGGCCCTTGTCGGCGCCGGCCTTCTCCTCGGCCTTCATGTCGGCCTTCATGCCGGCCTTGTCCGCACCGGATTTCTCCTGGGCAGAGACGCCGGCCTTGGCTCCTGCGGATTCACCACGCGATTCGCGACCCGTGGACTCCCTGCCCATGGATTCCTTAGCTGCGCCCTGCGCATTCATCCCGCCGGATTTTTCGCTCTGGGCGGCGGGCTGCTCTTTCATGCCGCCCTGCATCGTGCCTTGGGCCATGGCCACGCCGGCTCCGGCCAGGACCGCTGCCGCCGCGACTGTTCCTAAAAACGATTTCTTCATCTCAAACTCCTCCATGTCGCCGACAATTCGGCTTGCTCAACCAATCTTGGCAACGAATGAAGGTTCCCGGTTCCTCGGTTGTTTTCAGGACAATCTGGTAAACGGCCGCCACACGGAGGAGCCGCCGACTAGCGGGTGGACGAAAAACTGCCGCCCGTTTTCCGCGATCCGCGCTGATCCTGTTCGCGCCAACGGAACAAAATCGTCTGCGGGAAATTTTGCTAAGCAGCCATGTTGGCTGAGGAGATTTGAAAAATGAGGTTTGAGATGAAACAGCTGAGCAAAGTGATGATCGTCGCGGTCGCTCTGGCGGGTTCGGTTACGATCGCCTCGGCGATGACGGCGGCGCCGGCTGTGACGAGTCCGAATGATAGCCTCCTGGTGCAGGTTGGCCACGGCCACGGCCATGGCCACGGATGGGGTCGAGGCCACGGTCATCATTACGGCTGGTATCGCGGCCGGCACCGTGGCTGGCATCATCATCGTCACCACCATTGGTGGTGACAGACGCCAAGAGCGAAGGAAGGAGCGGTGGAGGAGCCGCCCCTTCGCTCATCTCCAGGAAGACGATCAGTCCCTGAAGGGGAAGTCACAAAGCAATGCCGGCGCTTCTTGGTTATATGATTGCGATCGTGGTGACGCTCGGCGGATACATGGTCGGCCTGCATTGGTTGCTGACGCCGCCTGACCCCTTTATGCCGGACTCGAGGGCCCCGCGTCTGGCGGCCTCGCACGTGAAGCACGAGCCGAGCAAACAAAAAAGCCCATTGGCTGCCGTGGCAGCCGAGACCCCAACCTCGCCTGTACCGGCGTCACCGTCCACAGCTTCAGCAGGCGATTCCACGGCGAGCGCGGAGGCGGAGCCACCGACCGCCGGCAGGCCCGCAGCCGAAAGCGCGCGATCCGAGAACGAGCAACGGCTGCCCTCGCCCGCCGCCACGTCGCCGACGACGGCGGCACTCACGCCAGCAGCCGGCAACGCCTCTCCTGCCGACCGGCACCTCGCCGAAGCCTCGTCCAGCTCTCAGCGCGGCAGCAATCAGGAGAAGAAAGCACCCGCCCGAAAACGGGTTGCCGAGGGACGCCAATTGCAGGTCATGATTCTGCGCACCTATCAGAGCGCCGATGGACGCCGTTTCACCCGCCTCATTCCGCTGCGGGAAGCCGAGCGAACCAGGATCACGCGGGAGATCGCGCTGGCCCCGGCGGAACTTGAATCCCACCCGTTCGGCTTCTGGTAGCCACGTCGCGGCGCAAGCTCAAGGCAATGCCTTTGGAGACGCCCTCAATCAAGCCCCAGTTCGACGGCGATCCGGATAAGATCGGAATGACTCTTGGCGCCGAGCTTCTGCTTGAGCAGCGAGGTCGTGTTGGCCACGGTCTTGTAAGAGACACCAAGCGCATTGGCGACTTCGCCAATCCTGTCACCCCGTCCCAGCAGACGCAGGATCTCAAGCTCTCGCGCCGTCATCTGCGACGCCGGATTGGCGCGGATCGCTGCCGAGGAGAAAGTCACGGTCTCTGCCAAATGGGGCGTAATGAAATTCTCGCCGGCGGCGACCTTCCGCACGGCCTTGACAAGCTGCCGCGGATCGTCGGCCTTTGAAACATAACCTTGCGCGCCCATCTCGATCGCGCGCAGCACGAAGGCCGGATCATCGTTCATGCTAAACATGATCACCTTGGCGGCGGGGTCGTCTTTACGGATACGGCGCAACAGTTCAAATCCGGAAAGATCCGGCAACGTGATATCGATGATGGTGACGTCGGGATGGGTCTCCTGGAACACGCGATGTCCTGATTTTTCATCGGAGGCCTCATCGATATGGACCGCCTGGTCCGAGGCGAACAACGCCCGGCAGCCGGAGACTACAACCGGATGGTCATCAACGATAAGGAGCTTCATGATCTCGCGTCAGACTCCAGGCAATTGGCATGCCTGAATCAATGTCAGAATATGCCGAATGTTTCAAAAGTCGCCTGAATTCATCATCGCACAAATTCGGCTACTTGCGCTGCCTCCTCGAGGATGAACTGCACGGGATTTAGTTAGAACGCCTCCAATGTGGAATAGCTATTCGCTGCGAACCCGGCTCGGAATATTTCTCGGCGCCATGTTCCTCCTGGCACTGGCCGGTGGATTGCTGGTGATGCGGGAGTTCGCCGCCGACCAGTTGCTTCAGGAAAGCGAGCCGGCAGCCCGCGAGAGCGAACACGTCGCCGAGGCGCTGAACGAGACACTGGCCCGTTCATCCGACCCGCAAGGGACGCTTGATGTCTTTGTGGCCGCGCTCAACCGGTCGGGACCGGGCACGATCTACTACCGGCCGCTGGATACGCCAGCCTCATCCACCGCCACCACAAGGGAGATCGCCGCGGCCGGCGGCGCGCCGGTCTGGTTCGTACGCTTATTGAATATCCAGGAGATCAACCGTCGCACCCCCATCATGATTGGCACCCGGCATGTCGGCGATCTCTCCTACGAGCCGCAAATGGTGGCCGACATTCACGAGAAATGGCTGGGCTTCCTCGCCATCGTCGGGGCGGGGG
>Ga0068856_100007064_pt1 | contig 10963 bp, 10 predicted proteins | sample KBSCornC62_FD_66595 | JGI IMG/M metagenome (GOLD analysis project Ga0068856, IMG submission 66595) | Corn rhizosphere microbial communities from Kellogg Biological Station, Michigan, USA - KBS Corn C6-2 | ecosystem: Host-associated > Plants > Roots > Rhizosphere > Soil ... | reverse complement strand
CGTTAATAAATATATAATGAAAGTGGAATTGGTACCAACTACTAATTTGGTGCTGAATTGGGCAGCAGCACGAAGTGAGGCACACAATTTAGATAAAAATCTTTCAACAATAACTGTTCGTTCTAAGGACGGTTTCCCTTTTAATTTGGATGTGGCGCAAATTATTCATGTGCCTACTACTGAAGCTCCTAAAGTAATTGCACGGTTCGGAAATATGGTAAATCTGGTATCTCAGGTATTGGAACCGACCATTGGAAATTACTTCCGGAATTCTGCACAGGATAGCGATGTAATTGCCTTTTTGAGTACACGTAAAGAAAGGCAGGAATCAGCAAAAGCACATATTAAAAAAGTATTGGATGAATACAATGTAAATGCCGTTGATACGCTGATTGGAGACATTGTTCCTCCTGAATCATTAATGAAAACATTAACTGATAGGAAAATTGCGGAAGAACAGAAAGTAACTTTTGATACTCAAATGAAAGCGCAGGAAACAAGACAGGGTATGGAAAAACAAACTGCGATTGCCGATATGCAAAAAGAAATAGTAAAAGCTCAGCAAAGTGTTGAGATAGCGGAGCGCACGGCAAATGCAACAGTAAAAAAATCGGAAGGTGATGCTGCCAGCGTAAAACTGAGTGTAAGTGCAGAGTCAGAAGCAACTAAATTAAGAGCATATGCCGAAGCAGAAGCCACAAAAGCGAGAGCGCAAGCAGAATCAGAAGCTATTAAATTAAAAGCTTCTGCACAAGCTGAGCAGATAACTCTTACGGGATCCGCAGAAGCAGGGAAAATTCTTGCGATAGGTAAATCTACCGCGGAGGCCTACCAGCTTGCCGTAAAATCATTAGGTGACGAAAACTTTACTCGTTTTAAAATTACGGAAGAGCTTTCTAAAGGACATATTAAATTAATTCCGGATATACTCATCGGTGGAAATAATGGTGGAGGTAATGCTATTGACGGGCTTTTAGGATTAAAATTGATGGAAATGATAGATCCTAACAAAAAGGAGCAAGAGAAAAAATAATGCTGATGGAATTTTATTTTCTTGGATTATCATTCTTGTAGTTGTAATGGGAGTACTTGAATCCATAATAGTAATAATATCTTTAGGGCTTTTAGTAGCTCTTGTGCTTATTGTTTTACAAGGTTTTTTCTACTTATTAATTAGTGCAATTGGTTTAGAATCTATTTTGATAAGCCAAAAAACAAAGAATAAAGTTCGTGAACAGTTAAATCAAATTGATTATTTTAAAAAATTATCAGACGAAGGAAAAAAGATTTTTATAGATCGTGTTGTGATCTTTATGACGTATAAAAATTTTAGAGGTGGTGATAAGTTTGAAATAACTGATGAAACAAAAACTCTTATTTCTGCAACTGCGGTTCAATTAACCTTTGGGTTGGATAACTACAAGCTTAACACCTTAACTACGATTATTGTTTTTCCTTCAACATTCACACTTCCCAAAACAAAATATATTTATAAAGGAGCTACTTTAAGATCTGTAATGGTTTTATCATGGAAAGATTTTAAGCTTGGTATTGATGACCCTTCCGACAAAATAAATCTGGGGATACACGAAATGACACACGCTTTAAAGCTGGATACTTTTTTAGGGGAGGAATATGACAATCACTTCAGGTATAAGATAAAACACTGGGAGAATTATTTGGTTGATAATTTTGAAGTTCTTAGGAAAGAATCTGACACATTTTTAAGAGAATATCATAACGCTAATCATAACGAATTTTTTGCGGTTGCTGTGGAGGCTTTTTTTGAAAGACCACAGGACTTTCAAAAACACTTACCCGAGATATTTGATAAATTAGCATATCTTTTAAATCAGGACCCTACTAATTTATACGACGATTACCGTTTAAGAACAGTTGGAAATTCTGATAACAATGCAATAAAAAACATTGCTTCTGCTTTAGTCAAAAAGGATTGAAATGGGGCATATCAAATGTATAATCGCTCTGGTTTAACGTTAATTTCAATAAATTTTAAAACCCATACAATAAGTTTTGAAATGGTTCGTTATTGAATCATAAACTTTAAAACAAATTGAATGGATAGAACCTTTACTCAGAAAAAAATTAGTACAGCATTAAAAGCAACAAAAAATAAAAATGGTAAACAAAATGATTTTTCACATCAGCCTTCAAATGAGACCATTTTCGCCATTCTTAATTATTCAAAATCATTGACAGTTAAGAATTCTGATACTGTTGATACAATTGAATTGGTGTTGAACTGATTTATTGATTTTCGGAAAGCGTTTGTGAGGATACTTACAAACGCTTTTTATTTAAGAAGTTCTACAATACGATCTATGGCATCTTTGTTTTCTTCCATATATAAGGAAGAAAGTACTTGTTTTTTTTCTTTATTGGTAAGGTGCCAGTTTAGCGAAATATGTTCCTTTTCTTCATTGTTCAATTGCAGGTTAATAATCTCTATACTGGATTTACACCAGGAATCGGCCATTTGAATTTGCTGGTTTTGGTTAAAATCCTGTACATTGAACAAATTGCTGTAACAGCTTCCTACCGGGCGTGCTAAAGCTTGCAAAAGGGTAGGTTGCGATTCTTCTTTATTGATCGGAGACATTTTGTTTTTATCTCGTATTTGTATAATTACTATACCACTGGTATTTTCAGATATCCACTCGTCAAATGTTTTTATGAATCGCAGCGTAGTTTCCAAACCAAAATTATCACGGTAGCCGGCATCTATAATTTCTACAACAGGGTCGCTTGGCAAGGAGGCCGAAGGGCTGATGTAAGGGAATGTAGCACTCATGCGTATGGCACTTGTAAACATGGTGTTAACGGCACCTTGTCGTTGAAAAAAACGGGAATACTCAATGGCATCATTAATTTTTTCATAAGTAATCCGTTTAGTTTCCGCATTTTGTGTTATGTAAGAAATGCGTTGTGAAGAAACAAGTAATTTTCTACCATCATTTAAAATAGAAGGGGAAAATACCATCATTGGGATATTTGAGTTGGCTTCGGGGAGATAATAATCGTAAAGCCGCTTGTTTTTTAAAACATTCTCCATGTTATCATTCAACCCTTTTTCAAAAGCGTAAGCTCTGTCTTTAGGATATCTGTTGCCATCCAAACGAAAACTTTGCATGGAAAAAAACCATTCGCTGGTAGCTATTTTAAAAGAGATAGGATTTAAGAGATCTTTAGCAATGTTATTCAAATATTTTTGTTCATAATAACTTTTTATTTTATGTTGCTGTTTTAAAAGATACAGTTCGCGTAAATAGGCTGCTCCCACCATTCCTCCCGATGAACCGGTGATCATTTGAGTAAGACTTAGCAGTTTACCATTTAATAAACTGTCGGTATATTTCATCGTGTAAAATGTCCAAAGTGATGAACGTAAACCACCTCCACTACAATTAATAAACACCATTTTTGGTTTATGATTCAGATCTTTAAGAGAGGTGTTTTTGATCTTCCATTTATTTAAAATCTCACGTGTTTTAGCAATATCACTTTTTAAAAGGATAGTGGCATCATCCATTTTCCTAAATGCTTCTATACTATAATCAGCTTTTACATCGTTATAGGTTAATCCATAGATACGATCAATGGCCAACAAATTAAATTTATACGAGTAGTTAAATGCTAAAAAAAGTAAAATAAAAATGAGTGTTGACCATCCTCCAAACCATCGGTATATGGAACTGAATATCATAATGAATATAGTAAACAACAGAAAGATACTTGCCCCGGCAGGTATCTTAAACACAGGTATCTCTCCTAAAAATCCTAGTGCAATTAAGCTGAAAATGGCAAACATCTGAAATATAAATGCAGAGTGGCTATTCCTTAAAATTACCTCTTTAAGCATTTCTTTTTTATAGTGATGAACAGAGCGAACTAACCTTATTTTATTAGGAGTTCCCAAATAGGTCTCTACGTACCAGTCACGACTTTCATGCACCAAATGGGGATTACGTTCTCCGGTAATTCTTTTCTTGCCTTCGCTGTACGAAATTTCTGCTTTATGCTGAAGCCCAAAAAGTTTGAATATGTCCTTGCTGGTATTGTAAAAATAAAAGAATGTAAATAAAAAGAAACATGTTAAACCTCCCAGGAATGAAAATATCATTCCTGATATTTCCAATGTCGACATGATCTCTTCGTCTTTCAGGAAAATAAAAATTTGAATACAGTAAACAAAAATAAACAGGAGTGGTAATGTAAAATTATTGAGACAAAATTTCATGAACGGGAAACGTAACGATGCCAGAAAAGGAAAGCGGTCGGCATTTTTTATAAAGCTCGAAATGTTGTATGCCATAATAAATCCACCACAGGAAAAACCTACGATAAAAAATGAGACGAAACTTATCTTGTTAAAATATTCGGGTTCAAGAAACAGGTAAGGTACACCATAACTCACGGCTACTTTATTAGTGATAAAGCCAAAAAAGATAAGCCAAAACACCAATAGGCCTAAGTTTTTTTTTAAATCAAGCAGTACCAGTTGAAACGGGAAGGAGTAGAATACCCTGCGAAAGGCGTGATTTCTTATTAAGTTGTAATAAAATAATCTGAGAAACCGCATAATCTTATTTTTCTCAAATATAATATTTTTAATCGGGCGATTAATGATCGTTTAACAAATATTCTATAATTCTTTTCTCAGGTTCAAAAACAGACAAATGATTAAGTTTTAATGACAGAACAGCTATCTCGATGATTGCTTTTTCAGAAATACGATTATCAAGGTGTTGTTTGTTTAAAAAATATTTTCCGGCTTCAATCATTGCCTTTAATGGAATAAGCCCAATCAATTCCGAACCTGTTACTTCGGCTCCATATTTTTTTGCCGAATTACAAGCTTCTTCAAAAGCCTGATGAATAGATGTTACACCTATATCTGTGAGATTCATAGAAACCTGTGCGCATCCATACTCTTTAATAAACCATCCTATTGCTTTTACCGATTTTAATTTGCCTGCAACTCTCACAGGGTCTCCATTTCCGTCTTTTATTATTTCACCATGTGGCAGATCGTTCTTACGTTTTACATGTCCTGTTTCGCGCACATCGGCAGCAATAGCATTAGCAATGGCTACCGAAACAGTATTAAGATTTACATTGTAGGCAATTAAAAAATTTCTGGCTCCTATAACTGTAGCTCCCGATTTTACTGAGTTTTCGGCAGGTCCAAAATCTGGTTTCCATTCAGGAAGTTTAATTTTTTTAAACATTCCTTCGTACTCTCCTTTTCTTATTACCGCTAAATTACTTCTTTTCTTGTTTTGTTGTGCCGCTTCATATAAAAATACGGGAATGTTCAATTCCTTACCCACATGCTCGCCCAGCTGTTTAGCATACACAGCAGTTTCTTCCAAAGTTATCCCAGAAACAGGTACCAGTGGACAAACATCTGTTGCTCCAATACGAGGATGTTCTCCTTTTTGTTTACTCATGTCAATTAACTTAGCAGCCGTTTTTATTGCTATAAATGCTGCATTAACAACAGCTTCGGGCTTACCTACAAAAGTAATTACCGTTCGGTTGGCGGCTATGCCCATATCAATGTTCAACAGTTTTATACCATCAACACTTTTAATTGCATTTGCAATTTGGTTGATGACATTCATGTTGCGCCCTTCGCTAAAATTAGGAACGCATTCTATCAGTTGACCCATCCGAATAAATTTTAAACGATGATTTTATAATCCTGCAATTTTTAAAAAGTTCAGCAATAACTGTTGTCCTACTTTTGTATAATCTTCTATCGTATTTTTATAATCGTTTCTAAGTTTTTCTTTGTCCAGTTTTTGAAGGTCGGTGTCTTCATTTATCCATATTTCAAACATATCCGGGGTTAATTCAAAATGGCACTGAATTCCGTAAGCATTGCTTCCAACCTTTACAATTTGATTGTGGCAAAATTTACCCGTTGCTAAAAGTGTCATGGCCGTAATACTTTGCGACATCTCTACCGTTTCGCCATGCAGCTGAAATACATTAAGGATTTCGCTAAGTCCGTCAAACAAAGTATCCTGTTTACCTTCAGAAGTTAATTCAACAGTAAAATAATTTTCATCGGGTCCACGAAATCCTACTTCCTTCACCGGACTTTTTACCACTTGTCCACCTGCAGCTTTTACTAATGTTTGCAAACCAAGACAAATACCTAAGTAAGGTTTTTGCAGTTTGATACATTCCTTTATTGCAGTTAGTTCATGATGCATTTTTTTATTGTCATCATTAGCGCTATCAGGGCCACCTAAAATAACTACAGCTTTGTATTCTTCAACAGGCGGAATCAGTTGCCCCAGATCAAGGTCGATGATAGTGTAATTGATAGCTCGTTCATTAAGAATGTTTGCGAGCATTCCCGGGCCTTCGTTCGTATTGTTTTTAACAATAAGGATTTCTTTTTTCATAGTTCATAGGTTTTAAATGCTATGAGTAACTTTTTACTTCATTGATAAATTTGGCACACGCAAGTTCGGGTTGCGTTTGTTTCATAAATGTTTCACCCATCAAAAAGCCTTTGTATCCGACACTTTTAAGTTCATGAATTGTTTTTGCTTCGCCAATACCACTTTCAGAAACTTTTACAAATTGATCAGGGATTAATGGAGCAAGGTCAAATGACTGTGAAAGGTTAACATTAAAATCTTTTAAGTTTCTATTATTTACTCCAACAGCATCCACATATTCATTTATTGCAGGAAGTTCTTCTTTATCTCTAATTTCTAAAAGGATTTCGAGTCCTAACGATTTTGCAAATTTTGCGAATTGTTTTATCTGAGCAGGTGTTAACACATTTGCTAATAATAAAATTACATCGGCACCTATCGCTTTCGCTTCTACAATCTGATACTCATCAATAATAAATTCTTTGCGCAAAATAGGAATGTTATTTACTTTACGCGCAGCTGTTACATCATCAATTGTTCCTCCAAAAAATTCACGATCGGTAAGGATACTCAATGCACTTGCACCTGCATTAACATACCCGTTTGTTGTTTGCAGAACATCTGCTATAGCATTTATAATTCCTTTGGAAGGGGATTTCCGTTTGAATTCTGCAATGATTCCAACTTTAGTATCATCTAACAAATGTTGTTTAAATGAAAAAGATACGCGATTAAAAAATTCAGAGTGTTCTAAATTTTTAATAGGATTTTTTTCTTTTGCACTTGCTACTTCTTTTTGTTTTTGAGCAATTATTTTGTCTAAAATATTCATTTAAATAATGAGTGAATGTTAAAATGATTTAATGAGTGAATAAATAAAATAATCACTTTTTAATTATTGATGTTGAACTTTTTGCTTTTGACATTATTTTCGTTATTTCAGTAGCTTCGATTAAAAGCCTTTCCAACTCTTCCTTATTATTTGATAAAGAGGAATCTTTTATTACTTCAAGCCGTATTCAGATTCATCTGCTTCTTCCACCACAATACATATTTTACTGAAAAACTCATTTTGAGACCTTGCTCTGCAAGCTGCTCTATAATTCGCTCCCGTTGATGTTGCTGGTTTTACAAGTTGATAAGTGATAACAGAAGATGCTTTTATCATATTTAATGAATCGCAGAAACGAATCACATCCACCGCAAATTTCTTTGTCCTTTTTTTTAGATGTTCAATAAATTCTTCTTTCTCTGACATTATTCTATCATTATAACATTCACTCATTAAATCATTACACTATCAATTTTTTGTAAACACTAAATGCTTTTTTACTTACCAACGATTCTTTTGCTTTTGAAAAACTTTCCAATAAAGATAAATCGGGTTGCACACAATGTATCGCCATTGCTGCATTGGCGCATACCGCATTATTTTGTGCCTCCGTACCGTCACCGTTCAATATTTTCATGAATAGTTTTGCGGCTGCTTCTATAGTGGTACCACCGTGTAGTTCCTCTTGTTTAATTTGTTTTACTTTTAATGCAGATGGTTGTATCACTTCTTCGCGCGATTGGGTGATCATTTTAAAATCGGAGGTTAACGATATTTCATCATAACCATCGAACGAATGAACAATCGCATATTTTATGTTAGTATCCTGCAATAAATAATTATACAATCGTGCCATTTCCAAATTGTAAACACCTAGCAACTGATACTTTGGAAAACAAGGATTGACAATGGGCCCGAGCATATTAAAAAAAGTCTTGATGCCTAATTCTTTTCTTATAGGACCTACACTTTTCATTGCGGGATGAAACAATGGCGCATGTAAAAAACAAATACCCGCTTCGTCTAATTGCTTCTGCAAAATTGTTTTATCGTTCGTAAATTTATAACCGATAGCTTCTAACACATTGGATGAACCACTTACCGAAGAAACACCATAATTGCCATGTTTGGTGACTTTTACTCCTGCACCTGCCGTAACAAAACATGCCAGCGTGGAAATATTGAAGGTATCTTTTCCATCACCTCCGGTACCAACAATGTCAATGGTTTCATTGGTGTTAAATTCTGTTTTTAAACACAGTTCCAACATCGCCTCTCTGAAACCGGAAAGTTCTTCAACAGTAATAAAACGCATCAGGTAAATGGACAAAAATGCAGCTACCTGCGAATGGTTGTATTTTTCGGTTGCAATGTTTACGAGTACTTCTTTCGCCTGCATACGCGATAAAGTTTTGTATTCGTATAATAAATTTAATATTTCTTTCATGACCTGTTTGACCTCACCCCCAGCCCCTCTCCTCGAAAAAAGGAGAGGGTAGTAGGCCTGGTATTAATTATTTAGTTTGTTTCTTTTTTTAACTTTTCAACTTTGGACTTTAAAACTTTTAACTAACTCTCCACCCAGTTTTTAATCATTTCCAATCCATGCTCAGTAAGTACACTTTCAGGGTGGAACTGTACACCTTTTACATCGTATTTTTTATGACGAAGTGCCATGATCGCTCCTGTTTCATCAACAGACGTTACTTCCAATTCAGCAGGCAGATCGGCTGCATTCACCGCCCATGAGTGATAGCGCCCCACATTAATTTTTTTAGGAATACCTTTAAAAAGTGTATCGTCTTTAATTATTTCAACTGGAGTTGCCACACCATGATACACTTCTTTTAAATTAGTGAGCGAGCCACCAAAGGCTTCGGCAATGGCTTGCTGGCCCAAACAAACTCCTAAAATACTTTTTGTGGAAGAATATTTTTTTATAACATCCAACAATATCCCTGCTTCCGAAGGTATTCCCGGTCCGGGTGAAAGCAAAATCTTGTCAAAGCGTTTTATTTCTTCCAAACTTATTTTATCGTTGCGATGTACTTCTATCTCTGCATCCGTAACCTGTTCAAGGTAATGCACCAAATTGTATGTAAAGCTGTCGTAATTATCCAGTACTAAAATTTTCATAATTATATATTATTTGCATTTTCGATTGCCTTTTTCAAAGCCGCCAGTTTATTATGTACTTCATTTAATTCACTTTCATCTACTGATGATTCAACGATGCCTGCACCTGCCTGATAAAAGAGTGTATTGTTTTTGCTTAAGAAAGAACGGATCATAATGGCATTGTTAAATGTTCCGTCAAACCCCATAAAACCAATACAACCACCATAAAAACTCCTGCTTATCTTTTCGTATTTATCAATCAACTGCATGGCCATGTGTTTGGGTGCCCCGCTCAATGTACCTGCAGGAAAGGTGTCGGCAACAATTTTCATGGTAGAAACTTCCGGTTTAAGTTTACCCACCACATTCGATACCAAATGTATCACATGAGAATAATATTGTATTTCGCGATAGGTTTTTACTTTCACATCGTTGCAGTTCCTGCTCAGATCATTTCTTGCCAGGTCAACCAGCATCACATGTTCCGAATTTTCTTTTGCGTCGTTTTTCAATTTTTCTGCTAGCTGAGCATCTTTCGCATCATCGCCTGTACGGCGAAAAGTGCCTGCAATAGGATGAATGGAAGCTTCGCCATTTTTTACCACCAATTGCGCTTCGGGTGAAGAACCGAATATCCGGAAGCTGCCGTAATCAAAATAGAATAGATATGGCGAAGGATTTACGGAACGTAAGGTGCGGTATAAATTAAAATCATCTCCTTTAAACGCTTGCGAAAATTCACGGGAAAGAACAATTTGAAATACATCGCCACGTTTGCAATGTGCTTTTCCTTTTGCTATCAACTCTAAAAATTCGGCATCTGTATAATTTGTTTTTTCTTCTCCAACAGTTTCGAATTTATACGATGAAAAGTTTTTGTTATTGATGATGGTTTCAATGTTTTCAATTCCTTTATCGTTTGATTTTTCAATGCTATGCTCAAAAATATAAAGCTCATCTTTAAAATGATCGATGGCAATTACGTATTGGTAAACGCTATAAATAACGTCAGGAATATTTTTACTTTCTTTTCTTACGGCATTTATTTTTATGTCTTCGAAATAACGAACAGCATCGTAGCTGATATAGCCGAACAAGCCGTTATTAATGAATTTAAATTCATTTTTCTTTACCTCAAATGTATCAGCAAATGCTTTTATTTCATCGGGCACAGATACTGTTTTGTCAATCGTTTTTGTTAATGTATTTCCATCAGGAAACGTTGTTGAAATAATTTCATTCTCTACTTTTATGCTTGCAATGGGTTTACAACAGATGAATGAAAAACTGTTTTCGTTGCCATGATAATCGCTGCTTTCAAGTAAAATGGAATTTGGGAATTTATCGCGTAGCTTTAAGTACAAGCTGACCGGAGTAACTGTATCAGCTAATAGTTTTTTATAGGTGGTGTTTAATTTATAGTTCATGATTTAAAATATTTTTTGTCAAATAAAGTGTTAAAAGTATAAAAAAATTGCGCCCGTTCTTGTTAGTAAGAACGGGCGCAATAGTATTTGTGTATTATATAAATAGCAAACTAAGCCGTTCTCACCGAGTACGACCACCACCAAGTTTTATTTGCTAATTGATTGTTCAT
>Ga0068856_100007063_pt1 | contig 10965 bp, 6 predicted proteins | sample KBSCornC62_FD_66595 | JGI IMG/M metagenome (GOLD analysis project Ga0068856, IMG submission 66595) | Corn rhizosphere microbial communities from Kellogg Biological Station, Michigan, USA - KBS Corn C6-2 | ecosystem: Host-associated > Plants > Roots > Rhizosphere > Soil ... | reverse complement strand
ACCCAGATGGTGATGGCGGGATCCGGGCCGCCAACCCACGCCGCCAGCGACTGGATCATGGTGGCGAACGGGCCGTAGACCGATGGCTGCGCCTTCCACATCGTGCCGACGACATGGGTGTACGCCGGGTCGCCCCAGGCCAGCGGGTTGGTGAGGTACGGGTTGCCGCCCTGCGCCGCGATCCGGCCGTAGGCGGCGTAGCTGCCGGTGTCCGACGAGCCGACCGGGCTGAGGCTGACCATCACCGCGACAATGCCCACGCTGGCCAGCAGCAGGTACCGCGGGTTGGGCCGCCAGCCCTGGCTGTGCGCCCACAGCATCCCGGCCAGCCCCAGGCAGGCCAGGATGATCGAGGTGTACAGCATCAGGCTGGCGATGACCGTGTGATCGCCGAGCGCTGGCAGCAGGGACGACAGCGGCAGCCGGATCGGCACGGTCTCGGCGTTCGGCGCGGTCGATCCCAGCAGCATGCCGAGCAGCAGGCCGAGCCCGGACAGCGTGACGGCGACCCGGGGGTGGGACAGGCGGCTCCAGGCGAGCTTGCGGATCAGCGAGCTCATGAACCGCTCGATCGGGCCGTTTGGCCCGGGCCCGTCGAGGGGACTATTCGTGCCGGGACGGCCGGCCGACCTGACTGCGCCAGGCGGGTCGGCCGACTGGGTAGGCACTTGCGTCACCTAGGCCGTACCTCCATTGGCGGGGCCTGCGCGGCCACTGTCCAGCGCAGCTGTCGCCGGTCACCCCCGTGCTGGACCCCGGATGCCCGCACTACCCGCGAGCTGGCCCGGCATGCACGTACGAACATAGCGTAAGGAGTGACCTGAGTGCCTCAGGCCCCATTTGCTGAATCTTGCCGTTGAGTTAACTCGCCCCGATCAGCTTAGTTCACGCGCTGAATTTAACCGTCACCGACGGTGATAGCGCCACTCTTGAGCCCGATCGTCACCGGCTCCCGGAACACCGGGTACAGGTCGTCGTGGTGGCACGGGATGACCGTCCACGGCCGCCGGTCATGCCGGCCGGGCCTGCCGCCGGTCCCGGAACACCCAGCCGGATACGATCCCGCCGGCCAGCCCGCCGATGTGCGCCTGCCAGCCGATCCCGGCGTGCGGCACCAGCACGGCGAACTGGTAAGCGAAGCACAGCGCCATTACCGCGCCGATCAGCATGTCGATCGGGTGCCGGTCGAAGAACCCGCGGACCATGATGTAGCCGAAGTACCCGAAGACCACTCCGCTGGCCCCGGCACCGACCGTGCCCGCGGTCCCGGTGAGCCAGGCGGCCAGCCCGCTGGTCAGCACGACCACCGCGGTCACCCAGAGGAACTTGGCCACCCCGCGGTAGGCGGCCAGGAAGCCGAAGATGAACAGCGGCCCGGAGTTCCCCTCGATATGCGCCCAGCTGACGTGCAGGAACGGGGCGGTCACGATGTCGGGGAGGGCGGCCAGGTCGCGGGGCCGGATCCCGAAGTCGAACGTCAGCTGGTAGCGATCGGCCCAGTTGGCCAGCTGGATGATCCACAGCAGCGCGAGGACGCCGACCATGAGGAACAGGGCCGTCCGGGCCCGGGCCAGCACCAGCCGTGGGTCGTCGTCCCGGCTCAGGTCCCACCGGCTGCCCGGGCCGGTCCCGGTGCTGATGCTCATTGCCACCTCCGGGCGGCCCGCCCCGCCCGGGTGACGAAGGCCGCCTGTCAGCACCATCATCGCGGCTGCCACCGGGTTGTCACACCAGGAACGCGTCGCAGGTCCCGAGGACGGACAGCTCGGCCGGCCCCAGCGGCGCCCGGGGAAATCAATGCGGCGCTGCGGGCTACGAAGCTTTAGGCATCACGGGGACGCCGGGGTGCTCCCCGTCGGGCTCGGCGACGCGGTCGGCGAGGCCGGTGCGGTGGCCGACCCGGTCGGGGTGACCGTCGGCGTGGCCGGCGCCGACGGGCTGGCCGTCGCGGATGTCGGCACGGCGGTCGGTGACGCGCTCGCCGCCGGGCTGGACGGCGTGGCCGGCGCGGTGCTGGCCTGATGGCTGGGGGTGGCGGCGGGCGTGCGGCCCTGGACCGGCCCGGTCAGGCTGGGCGGCTGCACCGGGTGGTGGCTGGGCGCCAGCATCAGCGCCAGCGCGGCGATCAGCACGCCGAGAACGGCGACCGCGCCGCCGGTGGCGGCACCCGTCGCGAACGCCCGCCGGTCCCGCCGGTACTCGGTCCGCCGCCGCTCGCGCAGCCACGGCGGCAGCGTGGCCCGCTGCGCGGCCCAGCTGTTGACCGGAGCCGCGGCCATGCCCAGCGTGGGGAACAGCAGCAGCGCGGCCAGCAGCGGCCCGCTCAGCTGGGTGGGCCGGGTCAGCGCCAAGCCGATGCCGGCGAAGCCCGCCGCGGCCAGCGACGACTCGGCCCAGTTCGCGCGCAGCGCCTCCCACCACCGGGCCCGCTCGCTGGTCTTCGGGGTGACCAGGAACGCGGCCTTGCGGGCGAACAGCCCCAGCACCGAGGCGCGCGCCACCACCAGCGAGGTGGACTGCCAGATGAAGAACGCGCCGATCGCGTCCCGCCACGACGCCCCGGTGCCGCGGCGCAGCAGCGCGATCGCCCGCACCAGGCCCAGCCCGACCAGCACCGGCACCGTGGCCACCAGGAACGGGGTGAGCTTGCGGAACAGCTCACCCCCGCCGGTGGCCAGGTTCAGCGCCCCGGCCAGCAGGAAGACCAGGAACACCAGCCCGAGCAGGTCGCCGTACCACTGGATGCCACCGGCCAGGTATGACCAGCGCTGCGCCTCGGTCAGGTGGTTCTCCCTGGTCTTCCGGCCGGGGATGAGGGACCGCCAGTGCATCCGCAGGATCTGGATCCCGCCGAAGCACCACCGGTACCGCTGGCCCTTGAGCCCCTCGAAGGTCAGCGGCATGATGCCGCGGCCCCAGGTCTGGTCCATGTGCAGCCCGTGCCAGCCCGCCCGCAGCAGCCGCAGCGACAGCTCGGCGTCCTCGGTAATGCACCATTCGTCCCAGCCGCCGAGCTGCTCCAGCGCGACCCGGCGGATGAGCCCCATCGTGCCCGCGAAGATGGCGCCGTCGTGCTCGTTGCGCGACGGCTGGGAAATGGCGAAGAAGTACTTGTAGGAGTAGTACAGCCGCCGGTAGTACGGGGCGCTCTGCCAGCCCCGGTAGTCCTGCGGGCACTGGATGAACCCGACCCACGGCTGGCTGAAGGCCGGCGCGCAGCCGCGCAGGAACCCCGGCTCGATCTGGTAGTCGGAATCGACGACGCCGATCACCTCAGCCGCCTCGTCGGTCAGTTCCCGCAGCGCGTAGTTCAGCGCCCCGGACTTGTAGCCGGGCCAGTCCACCAGGTGGGCGAACTTGACGCCGTGCCGGGCGCACCACTCCTCGACCGGGTGCCACAGCTTCTCGTCGTCGGTGTTGTCGTCGATCAGGATGACCTCATACCGCGGGTAGTCCAGGCGGAGCAGGCTGCGCAGCGTGTCGATGACCATGTCCGGCGGCTCGTTGTGCGCCGGGACGTGCAGGCTCACGAACGGCAGCTCGGCCTCGGGTACCGGGTGCAGCGGTGCGGACCGGGTGATCCGCCGCCGCCAGCGCTCGGTGCCCAGCGCGTCGCAGATCTCCCACAGGTAAGCGCAGGACAGCAGGGCGGCGAACACCTCCAGCAGCCACAGCAGCACGCCGCCCACCGTGCTGGCCGGGCCGAGATCGCTCTCGAACGTCCAGCGCAGCGCGAACACCAGGTAGACGACGAACAGGAAGACAGTGGACGACCAGCACAGATGGGCCCGCGCGGACCACCGCCGGGTGACCGGCAGCCAGACCAGGCTGGCCAGCACCAGCCCGGCCACGCCCGCCACCAGGTTGCGCTCGGTGGCGTGCAGCAGCCGGAGCACGCCCGCCGCGGCCGCCGCCACCAGCACGGTCCCGAGCAGGTCCAGCAGCACCCGCCGGACGGCCGCCCCGGCCCCTGCGCCGTGGGCGCGGGGACGGGCCCCGGCGAACAGGGCCGCCGTGCCCAGCGGGGCCGCCACGATCCCGGCCAGCAGCAACGCCGCGAGCATGAGTCTTCCTCGCTGTTCGGTATGCCCGGTAAGTCCGGCTGTGAGTGCCCACCGCTGGGCCGATCATGCGTGTGGACCGCACAGCCGCGCCGGCTTCCGCTCAGCATGCCAGGCGTCCGCTGGCCGGCACCCGGCCACTGAGAAACAAATCTGCCCGCCGGTGTATCAACCGCGCCAGGCCCGTCTCTGTCTGGAATGGACTGTGCAGATGGCCGTCCTGGCCGTCCAGGTACCACGGGAAGGCAGCCCATGGAAACAGTGCCCGGCCTGGGTACGCCCCGTAGAATGCAGGGCATAGCGGGGCCGGCCGCGCGGCTGCGCCCCGCGGCGCGAGGGGGCGGGACCGCGATGAGCGATGATCCATCCGTGGCCTCGCTGGTGGGCCGGGCCCGGGACGGTGACAAGGCGGCCTGGGATGCCATCGTCGACCGGTACTCGCCGCTGATCTGGGCCATCTGCCGCCGGTACCGGCTGGACCGGCCGGACGCCGACGATGTCGGGCAGAGCGTGTGGCTGCGGCTGGTGGACCAGCTCGCGGTCATCCGTGATCCGGCCGCACTGCCCGGCTGGCTGGCCACCACCACCCGGCGGGAGTGCGGCCGGGTGCTCAGCGCCGCGCGCAAGCGGGAGGTGCTCGGCTACGGGCAGGACGTAGCCGAGATCCCGGACGCGCACCCCGGTGAGGCCGAGCTGGAGGTGCTCATGGCCGAGCGCAACGCGGCGCTGCGGGAGGCGTTCTACCAGCTGCCACCCCGCTGCCAGGAGCTGATCGGCCTGCTCCTCGCGGACCCGCCGGTCCCCTACGCTGAGATCAGCAGCAAGCTTGGCATTCCCATGGGCAGCATCGGGCCGACCCGGTCCCGGTGCCTCGACCGGCTCCGCCGTCACCCGGCGGTGGCCGCGCTGATCATGCCAGAACCGGTACCCCCGGAGGTGGGCTGAGTGGCCAGCCAGCACTGGGCGGATGACGATGCTCTGCTCGCCGCGCTGAGTGAGGCCGTGGAGGCCGAGTACGAGGTCCCCCGCGACTTCATCGAGGCGGGCAAGGCCGCCTTCACCTGGCACAGCATCGACGCCGAGCTGGCCGCACTGACCTTCGACTCGGCCGTGCCAGCCGCGGTCGCCGCCGTGCGGGCGGAGGAGGCGAGCCCGCGCTTTCTCACCTTTACCTCGGCCGACCTCACCATCGAGATGGAAATCGGCGCCGACGCCATCATCGGCCAGATCGTCCCGCCGCGGGCCGGGCACGCAGACGCGTGCCCGGCCCGCGGCGCCGCGGTCACCGCGCCCACCGATGAAATCGGCTGCTTCATCATCCGGCCTCTGCCACCGTCCCCGTTCCGGCTGCACTTCCACTCCGACAACGGGATCAGCGTGCTGACCACCTGGATCACTCTGTAGCGGTCAGCGGCGCCGGGCCGGGGCAGGGCCAGACTGGTGTTCAGCCACAGCCCGGGTGGTGATGGCAGCGCCGGTCACAGGCGCACTCCTTCGCACAGGCGTGGTGATCGCCGCGGCAGTCGGGCAGCAGGACGGCACCGACGCCGGGGATGGCATGGCACCGCGCCTCGGCGAGCAGCGCAGCGGCTGCCTGCTGGCCGTTCTCACCGGTGCGGGACATCCGAGAGGCGATGAGCCCGGTCACGATCGGCGTCGAGAAGGATGTGCCGCTCCACTTCGCCATGCCGTAAAAGTGCCGGATGTCATCCTTGTAGGGCCAGACCTGGCACTGGTAGCGGCCCCTGGCATAGGCGTTGATGATGTCCCGGCCCGGTGCATACACATCGACCCATCCGCCATGGTTGCTGAACGAGGCGCGGCCGCGCCAGTCATTGCCCAGCGCGCCGACCGAGACCACCTCGGAGAAGGCGGCAGGCCAGCTCGGCCGCCGGGTGCCGCTGTTGCCTGCGGCCACGACGCAGACCACGCCCTTGTACTGGCGAAGCAGCCTGAGCCACGCCTCGAAGGCGACCAGGGGAAGATCATGCCTGGTCGGTGCAGCGATCGTCAGGTGGAAAATGTCCACCCCCCGGCGGAGCGCGTGCACCAGCCGGGGCACCAGATCTGATTCCAGCGTGCTGCCCGCGATCGCGAACGCGTTAGTCACAATGATGTCGGCTGCGGGGGCCAGGCATCGCGTCACCCCAGCGACGAACGTGCCATGAGCCGTGTAGGGCGGGATCGGATCCTGGCCCTCTCCCGTGTCCACATCAGCGGGATCGCCGGGCCGGACCCCGGCCAGCCACGGGTGGCCGTGCTCGGGGTGGGCCAGCAGCCCGGTGTCGGCCATGTAGATCAGCACCCCCTCGCCACCGTTGTCCCGGCACACCGAGGGGTAGGGCTCGATTCCGGAGTACACCTCCTCGGGCTCAGTGGCCGGGCAGCCACCGGTGTTGCCCGCGACCGTCAGGACGTGATCCGGCGTCGCGATTCCGCGGCCGAGTGCGTCATCGACCCGCTGCGCCGCGAGCGGCGCGGTGAGTTCCGCCGTTCTATCGAGGGTGAGCAGGACCACACCCGCGATGACGGGCCGGATCTGGGCCGGCTCCCGCCGCCGCAGCGTAGCCTCATCCGGATGCTGCAGGATGTCCAGCACGCGGCCCAGGTACTCCTCGCGGACCAGGAGCCGGCCCTCGTAGTACATGTAGTCGAGCCGGTGGTCCTCTTCGTCCATGACAGGCACGATGGGGCTTTCGTCGTCCTTGCCGCCGCCCCCCTTGCCGCCTCTCCTGCCCCCGCCCCTCTTGCCGCTGCCGGTCCTGCCCTCGCCCTTCTCGCTGGCCGCAAAGGCGTCGACGATGAGCCGAACCTCATCGGCGACGCTGGGCTCCAGTTCGTTCCTCCAGCTGTCCGTCTCGGTCACAGTGCCCTCCGCAAGTCCTGAACGTTCTGGCTTTGCCATTGCCCGGATTCAAGGCAGACCGCCGGCCAGGGACACAAAGGCGTCCCAGCCCGCTACTCGTTTCGGAGCGATCGGCTGGCCGAGTGATACGTCTCGGCAGGCAGCGTTGGCCGCGCCTGGAGTCTCATACCGCGTGATTACTATCTGTACAACGCCCTTCACATGCTGCCTGAGAAGAGCGAGCAGGAGCACCCACCGCGCAGCATGGCACGCCCCACCGGCATCTTCAATAGACCGTAAAGATACGGCGCTCTATTATCGGTTTATGGGGGGAGCCTGTGCCAGTGGATCTGGCCAGCAGAATGCAGACGACTTGCTGCCGCTGGCCTTGTCCCGCCCTCAGGAGGCCCTAACCGAGGCGCACGCAGTTCTCGCCGAGCAGCCTGGCCCGTATCCGGCATCAGTGGCTCATCAGGCTGTGGGAATTGTTTTGCGCGATACCGGTGATCTCAGTACGGGGGTCCGCGAGCTGCGTGCTGCGCTGCGCCTGGCCCGGCGGACCGGCTCTGCTGAGCGCGAAGCTGACGTGCTGGCGACGCTCGGGCTGACGCTGACCTACGCCCGCCGGACCGCGGCCGGACTGGCCGCGTTCGACCGGGCATTGGACCTGTCCAGCGGCGCTGCAGCCGGACGGGTGCGGTACCGGCGCGCCGTGGCACTGTGGCGGCTCGGCCGGTATGCCGCGGCTCTCGAGGACCTGCGCCGTGCGGCCGACGTGCTGCAGGGGGCGAACGATCCAGTTTGGATGTCCCGTACTTTAAACGGTCGCGGGCTGGTTTACCTGGCCCTCGGGCTTCCCGGTCGCGCAGATGCCGATTTTGCGGCGGCCGGCCGGCTTAACGCTGAAACCGGCCAGGAGCTCGAATCGATCTATACCATCGAGAACCGCGCGCTTAGTGCTTTCTCCAGAGGAGATCTCCCCGCGGCGCTCGCCTTTATTGATGAAGCTGCTTCGCGCTACCGGCCGCTCAATGTGCCGACATCATCTCTCAGCATCGACCGCTGTGCCGTCTTGCTGGCGGCCGGGCTGGTCGGTGACGCGCTGGCCGAGGCGGACGCCGCGGTGCGGCGGCTCGGGCAGGCCGAGGGCCAGGCTGACTGGCAGGCCGAACTGCTGCTGGTGGCGGCGAAGTGTGCGCTGGCCGCGGCCCAGCCGCAGGCCGCCCTGGACCGGGCCCAGGCCGCCTACCGCCTGTTCCGGTCCCAGCAGAGTGCCTGGTGGCAAGCGCATGCTGGGTTCGTACTGGTCCAGGCCCGCTATGCGGCCGGGCCCGTGTCGGCCGAGCTGCTGCGGGCCGCGAACCGGGCCGCGGTCCAGCTGACCGCGCTCGGTTCGGGGGAAGCCACGCAGGCGCACCTGCTGGCCGGGCGGGCCGCCCTGCGCCTGGGACGCCGCGGTGACGCCGATCGTCACCTCAGCATCGCCGCGCAGCGCCGCTGGCACGGCCCGGCAATGATCCGCGCCAGCGGCTGGCTCAGCCAGGCGCTACGCGCCGAGGCGGCCGGCGATCCGCGCGGGATGTTCGCCGCCTGCCGTCGCGGGCTGGCGGTCCTGGACGGTCACCGGTTCACCCTGGGCGCGTCAGAACTGCGCGCCCAGGCCAGCGCACACGGTGCCGAGCTGGCCGTGCTCGCCCAGCGCCATGCCGCACAGGCGCGGCGGCCGCGCTCGCTGCTCACCTGGAGTGAACGCTGGCGGGCTACCGCCCTCGCGGTCCCGCCGGTACGGCCCCCAGCCGATGCCGGGCTGAGTGCCAGCCTCGCCGCATTGCGCCAGGTCACCTCCGACCTGGACCGGGCCCGGCGGGATGGCAGGCCGTTGGCTGCGCTGGCCCGGGAACAACGGCGGCTGGAGAACGGGGTGCGGGCCAGCACGCTGCATACCCGGGGCAGCACCGATCAGGCCCCAGCTGGGGTGAGCATCGCCCGTCTGCTCGACGAGCTCGGCCCGGCCGTCCTCATCGAGATCGTCGATATCGACGGCATTCTGCACGTACTGACCTGCGGCACGGGACGAGTACGGCAGGTCACGGCAGGCCGCACCGAGGATGCGATCCGGGTGGTCGACCTCGCCCGGTTTGCTTTGCGCCGGCTGGCCCGCAGCCGCCCTGATGCCGATCTGAGTGGCCCGCTGGCCATTCTGAAAGCGATCGGGCCTGACCTGCAGGACGCGCTGCTCGGCCCGGCGGCCGGTCACCTGGGCGACGCGCCCGTCGTTCTCGTGCCGCCCGGCAAACTGCACTCGATCCCGTGGGCGCTGCTGCCTGCGCTGAGCGAGCGCGCGTTCAGCATCGCGCCGTCAGCAGGATCCTGGTTGCGGGCGCGCGCCGCCCAGCCGCCTGACCGCCAGCACGTCACGCTGGCCTGCGGGCCCGGCCTGGTCACGGGCGGCGCCGAGGTGCCCGAGGTAGCGCAGCTGTATGACGACGTCACGGTGCTGTCGGGCCGTGACGCCACCGCCTCGCGGGTCATGTCCGCGCTGGACGGGGCGTGGCTGGCACACATCGCCGCGCACGGCACGTTCCGTGCGGACAGCCCGCTGTTCTCCGCGCTGCGCATGCACGACGGGCCGCTGACCGTCTATGACTTCGAGCAGCTGGACCGCGCGCCCTACCGGCTGGTGCTGCCCAGCTGCGACTCCGGCGTCCTCGCCCCGGCCGGGGCGAACGAGCTGCTCGGCCTGGCCAGCAGCCTGCTGCCGCTGGGGACCGCCGGGATCGTCGCCAGCGTTGTCCCGCTGAATGACTATGCCGCGGTGCCGCTCATGGTCGACCTGCACGGCTACCTGCGGAAAGGTCACACCCTCGCCGAGGCGATGCGCCGTGTGCGGCTCGACTCCGGCACGGACGCCATCCAGCGCGCGGCCGCATTGTCCCTGACCACGCTCGGGGCTGGCTGACTGCGCCTGCCGATCAGGCAGCTAGTGACGGCCGGCCGTCAGCGCACCCCGGTCAGCGCACCCTGGTCAGCGCACCCTGGTCAGCGCACCCTGGTCAGCGCACCCTGGTCAGCGCACCACCGGGGGCCACAGGTCGTGCTGGGCGGCGATCGGGTCGCCGGGCCACTCGTGCATGGCCGCCAGGTTGTCGTGGGCCGGGTACCTGGCCCCGGCCGGGCCGTCGGCGAACCCGTGCAGCAGGTTGGTGGTCACCCGCCGGGTGAACTCACCGGCCCGGCGGTTCAGGCCGAACAGCCGCAGCCCGTTACTGCACGCCACCCAGCGCATCGTGCCGGTGTTGAACACCCCGGCGCCGCCGTGGTGGGTGTAGTAGGCCGAGTCGGCGTAGCTGCGCACGCCGCGGCAGGTCAGCGGCGAGTGGGAGAGCACCTGCATCGGCCGCTGCACCGGGTAGACCGGGTTCACCCGGTCGTACTCGATGCCGACCAGGCCGGTGAGCCGGGTGCCCTTCCGCACCCCGGTGCCAGCGAAGATCCAGATGTCCGGGGACACGATGACGAAGTCCGCGGTCACCGGGTTCGACTCGTACAGCGTGCCGGTCAGCGAGGACTCCGGGTCCGGGCTAGGCGGTTCCCGCCAGTCGCTGGTGACCAGCGCATTGTCCTTCCCGTACATCGGGTCCTGCAGGTAGCTGGTCTTGTAGCAGATGACCAGCCGCCGCGCGCCGAGCCGGGTGCTGGCCATCCGGGTCCGCCGGAACATCGTGTTGGCGCCCATGAACGCGATGTTCGTGCCCGCGTTGCGGGCCGCGGTGACGTGCGCCCGCTCCTGCGGGGTCCAGTACTCGTCGTGGCCCGCGGTGAACAGCGCGTGCGCCCCGTCCAGCAGGTGCGCGTCACCGTCGATGTCCATGCTGGTGATGTAGGCCAGCGGCCGGCCAGAGCGCTCGGCCAGCTCGATCGTCTTGCGCTCGTGGTAGAGGAACATGTAGGCGCCGTTGGCGTCGTAGGGCCGGTCCAGGCTGACCGCCAGCGAGCGGTTCGCGTAGTCGCCGACCCCGCCCGGCCCGTTGTACAGGTCGTAGCCGCCCCAGGTGTTGT
>Ga0068856_100007061_pt1 | contig 10967 bp, 4 predicted proteins | sample KBSCornC62_FD_66595 | JGI IMG/M metagenome (GOLD analysis project Ga0068856, IMG submission 66595) | Corn rhizosphere microbial communities from Kellogg Biological Station, Michigan, USA - KBS Corn C6-2 | ecosystem: Host-associated > Plants > Roots > Rhizosphere > Soil ... | reverse complement strand
TCGTCGAAACCCAGGACAAGGGCGGCGGCAAGACCGAACAAACCGTAAATCGCACCACTGAAGGAATTCAGCCTCCCTACGCGCTCAGCGTTCGCGCGGCCTATGCCGTCGACGAGGCCGTCGCTCCGGCCTTCGTCCTGACGCAAGACAGCGGCGCTCTCCGCGATCAGAGCGACGCCAACCGCACACCCGGGGCGATGATCGAGACCTTCACGCCGTTGTCCCTCACTCTAGCTCGCTTCGATGCGCCTCCAGCGTCGCAGGGGGACGCCGATGACTGCGCGCCTGATTGCGCATGCGCGGATGGGGAGCCGAGCTCGTCGCCAAAGGCCGGCTCCAGACAAGCCACCTCCGACGGCAAGACGGTTTCCCCTTCGATCGGACCGCGCCGCGCGCTCTATCTCGGTTTCACTTCTAAACTGCTTGGTGAACCGGTGCAGGTTCTGTTCGTCGTCGGCAGCGAAGGGTCTTACGACGCAATTGCTCCGCTCAAGATTGATGCACTGATCGGCGAGCGCTTCACGCCCATTGTCGCCGACGACCACACACGCGCGCTCGGAGAGAGTGGTCTTCTCCAAATGGTGTTCAATGTGGCACCCCTTCAGGCAGAGCTGTTCGGCCAGCCGCTGTCGTGGCTGCGCGTTGCACCGAATGCCGACAGCGCGGACTGGAATCCGTCGATCGCAGGCATCTACCTGAATGGCGTCTGGTGTCAGTCCGCAGAGACAATGACGAGGGAGCTTCTCGGCTCGTCCGGCGGCCAGCCAGGGCTGACCGTGACGGTCGCACGACCGCCTCTTCTCCAGGATAGCCTGCAGTTGCGAGTGCGGGAGGCACTGGGGGAAGAAGAGCGGACTGCCCTTCTCGATGCCGATCCCGATTCCGTTATCTACGACTTGCCCGATCTTCCAGGCGATTGGGTCCTCTGGAACAAGGTCGCGGAGCCGACTGACTGGGGCCCCAACGACCGCGTCTATGGGCTGGACGAGTCGAGCGGCACGGTGACGTTTGGCGACGGCCTTCACGGGATGATCCCGCCGGCCGGCACGGATTGCATCGTCGCCTTTTCGTACAGGCGAACCGACCCGACGTCCGACGGTGTCGTCGCGGCCAATCTCGTGACTGCGCGCAGCGAGCTCAATCTCGTCACGCCGGTTGATAGCGTCGAAAGCGTTGTGGCCGCCGACCAGTCTGCCGGCGGACTTGCACCGGAAAGCCCTGAACGCGTCCTTGAGTTTGCTCCGGCGAAATTGCGCAATCGCGGCCGCGCGGTCTCGCTACAGGATTTCGAGGACCTTGCGCTCGAAAACGGTGACAAGGTCGTGCAGGCGCGATGTTTTGCGCAGAATGGACGCGCTCGCCTCGTCGTTGTGATGCGCGGTCTCGATCCGATGCCGACGAGGGCACAGCAGCGTGAGCTGAGGCAGATGCTTCTCGATATCGCGCCGGTGACCTTCGGAGCACCGGGAGCGCTGACGATAAACGGACCCAATGTCCGGAAGCTGCGCGTCGCCCTGCAGCTTGGTGTCGAAAATCTCGACGACGCGGGCACGGTCGCAAAACAGGTGAAGCAGCGCCTCGTCGACCGCTTCAACAGCGAGCTCGACGGAAATCCCGGGCACGGCTGGACGCTCGGCCGGGCACCACGGCCGGAGGATTTGGCCGAGGCGCTGCTCGACATCCAGAACCTTGAAAGCATCATCTCGATCGATCTCGTCGAGCTGAACGGGAAGGCCGGTGCCGCCTCGTCGTTGGCAAAAGTCGCGCCCGCAGATCTCATCACCCTTGCCGCCGACGACATCCTTATCGGCTTCGACATTTTGGAGGCCGCGGCATGACGCGCCTCGCGCCGAACCTCTTCCAGCGCCGCTATGACGATCTCGTCGGCATCGGCCTCTCCAAACTGCCGAGCTATGCTCCTGCGTGGACAGACTACAACGCGCACGATCCAGGAATCACGCTCATCGAACTGCTGGCTTGGGTCGGCGAGGCTCAGCTTTATTCGCTCTCGCGGAGCAGGCGTGACGAGCGCCGCGCATATGCCGCGCTCATGGGCGTCGAGCCGCACGGCGCCCGGCCCGCAACAGGACTGATCTGGCCGGACCCTAACGATCCAACGGGCCCCGCCGCCACCATTGCCCGGCAAAAGATTTTCGAGCCGGGCTTGGGCGTGTCCGTTGATCGCACGCAGGCGCCGCAGTTCCAGACAAAGCTTAGCCAGTTGTGGATTCCGGCCCGGGTGGCGGCTCTGACGACGCTGCTTCGCGACGGCAGCATCATCAATCAATTGCCGGCAAGCAATCGCGGCGGTCCGCCGTTCCAGCCTTTTGGTTCCGACGAAGCATCCCCCGGCGTCCTCCGGATGGACCTCGCTGCAATCGGCCATGATCCCTTGTTCGAGCAGCGCGAAATCATGGACGGTAACCTCGTGATCGGCGTTCGCGCGGATCCGGCCGGAACAACCATCGCCAACGCCGACAAGTCGTGCGGCCACTCGCCGGTGCAGGTGACGCTTGTCGTTGGAACCAAGCGAATTCCGCTCCCAATCGTCGAAGACAGCAGCGGCGGAATGCTTCGAACCGGCGCCCTCGTGCTCGACGTATCCGCGGTCGACATTCGGCCCATGAAGGCAACGCTCGAGTTCCGCGCAACGGGCCTCGAGCGCGCGCCTCGTTTGGTGCGAATCGCGCCCAACGTGTTGCCGATTTTCCAGAGCATCAAAGGGCAGACGACGAACCCGGCGACAGGAGAGCCTGATCAGACTTTCGACCTCGACGGCCGGGGGCTCGAGTTCGAGCCGGGCAGCGACCCGGTGACGGTCGTCGTTTCCAACGAGGCAACGTCGGAGACCTGGTCGAAGACCGAACGGCTCGATGCATGCGGGCCCAATGACAAGAAGTTCGAACTGGACACTGTCGCGGCGCGGATAAGCTTCGGCAATGGCGTCAATGGTGCCGTCCCGCCCTTGGGGTCGACCATTACGGCGTCCTACTTCCTAAGCCAGGGTCAGGCGGGCAATATCGCTGCCAACCGCAAGTGGGTCGTCCACGGTTTCTCTGGCGCATTTGGTTCGAATCCCGATGCGACGTTCGGTGGCGAAGATCCATCCGGCTGGCTCGAACAGCGGAGAGAAGCTCGTCTCCGACTGAATGATGGCCATGCGCTGGTGAGCGCGGCGGACTTCCAGCAGGCGGCGGTGCAGCTTCCCAGCCTCGAAGTCGGCCGGGCCTGGATGGTTTCACCTTCTCAAGGCGATCTCCAGACCGGGACGCTGCGGCTCGTCGCGATGAGAGCAAGAACAGCCGCCGGTGAATCGGGAGCGCCACCGGAAAGCCGGCAATGGCTCGAGAGCATTCGTGAGCGGCTTGCGCCCAGGGTGCCGCTCGGAATGCGGCTCTCGGTCATTGCGCCGCGCTATGTCGAGTTCACAATCCAGGCGATTGTCGAAGCCGAGCGCAGGATGGACCCTGACTCCGTCAAAGCCGACATCCGCGCCGAACTTCAGCGACGGCTGACACTAGTGAGCAGCACGCGTGCGAACCCCGCGCGCCAGTTCGGCGTCCCCGTAAGTCGACAAGACCTCAGCGCTTGGATTCAATCGCTTCTGAGCGTGAAACAGGCGCTGCAGCTTTCGATCCAAGTACAAGGCGCGACGCGCGATACGGTCGAGCTTTCGCCCATCGGCCTCCCCCGCATCGATCTCGACAATTCGAAGATCACCGTCGTTCGAAGCGGCGAGGGGGGTGCCGCGTGACGAGCAACCTCCAACCGGGCTATCGCTTCGTGTCGCAGGCGCAGTGGGACCTGTGCCGCTTCGTCAGTGCAGATCGGACCACCGCCCAGGCGAAGGTGGGGCTCCGGCCCTTCGCGCCTTACGGACTGCCGGCGGCCAGCTTGTGGATCGGTGCGGCTTTCGCGCCGGCGATAAGCGGCGAGGCCGAGCTGCTTTGGCGTGACGGCGATGGGCATCTGCGTCGGTTGCCTTACGCAAGCGAGCAGCCGGAATCGCTGGAGGCCCCCGCGGCGATCCGCAGCGCGACGCGGATGGTTGCCTCGGGAGGGACGATATGGACGGCCGGTCACAATGACGCTCTCCAGGCCTTCGACGACCAAAGCCTGACGCGTTTGTTCGAACTGAAAGTCGACAGCGACCCAATCGTGGACTGCGCGTCGGACAGCTACGATGGCGTCTTCGTTCTGGCGCGCGCTCCAAATGGGTCGAGGATCGCGCACGTCAATTGCGCCGGATCGATTGAAGCCTCTTTCCTCCTGGACTGCACGCAGGCGTCGGAAATCGCCTATCTCGGCGAGACCGAGACCATCGTCCTTCTTTCCGCCGACAAGTCGCGGATCCACTTCGTAAGCGCAAAGGACGGTCAGCTCGTCCGCACCATCCTCATTTCGGAATACCGGTTATGTTTCACTCCCTCGGTCATTGCGAGCGACGGGTGCGCGCGCCTGTTCATCGCCGGCAGCGACGGGCAGCCGATCGGCGGCAGACATCAAATCCTGCTCCTCGACGGCGACGCAAGCCTACTCGGGGTTGCTCCGTCGAATCTGCGGGTCACGGGAATGGCCGCGACGCCCAGCTCGTTGTTCGCTTCAACCGACGGAGAAGTCGTACGCTTCTCGCCGAGCGCCGTGGTGCCGGACGGTTGGGGAGAGCTCCGCGCGACCAGCCTCACGCCTTTGCTCAAATCGCCTTCCAAGCAGGAACAGAAGTGGCTTCGTGCCGAGGCCAGAGTCACGCTGCGCGACGGCTGCTCCATCGAAATCTCCTACGCGACGCCCAAGCACGGCGAAGATGCCGCATCGATCGATCTCATCCTGCGGGACACCTCCTTGAGCGAAACTCGGAGGATCGAAGCTTGGAGAGAGAAGGTCGACGTCCGAACCTATGCTTTTCAGGGATCTTCATCGTCACCCTCCAGCAACGGCGAAGTCGTCCTATCCGCGCCGCTTCACGACGTGGCGTCCCCAGTTGTCTGGATCGAAGTTGCGGTCGCCGCAGCCCCGGCGGCCGCGCTTCCGGAGCTGTCCGAATTATCGGTATTCTATCCGGGCCCGACGTTGATTAGCGACCTTCCTGCGATCTACCGCAGGCGAGAACTTGGCACGGGCGATTACCTTCGCGCGCTCGTCGGCGTGCTGGAAGCCGGAACGCAGCAGCTTGACGGCCGCATTGGCGAGCTTGGCCGCAATATCGATCCCAAGACCGCTGGTGACGATTGGCTCGACTATGTGGCGAGCTGGCTCGGGCTCCCGTGGGACAACGGCTTGTCGACGGATCAGAAGCGAAAGCTAGTCGGCAGTGCAGCAGAAATCGCCGCGGGGCATGGGACGAGGCGGGGCCTCGAAGTGATGCTTCGCGCGCTGGTACCCGAAAGTCGCTTCCGGATCGTCGACACGAACGTCGATCATGGGCTTGCAGTGGTTGCCGGAGACGGCTGCCTAGGCGCACGCCTTCCAGCAATGATTGCGGGCCTTCCCGCATCGTCGTCGGTGCTCGGAACCAGGGCGACTTTGGGACAGGCGCGCCTCCCTTGCGCGGAAATTGAAGGGGAGACCGCGCGGCTCCTCGGGCAAGTCAGGGTCGAGATTGCCGCCACGGTTGAGGAACAAGGCGCGTGGGAGCCGTGGCTTCAGAAGTTGATCGACCAAATGATGCCAGCCGCGGCTCGCGCTCAGTTGCGCTGGATTCCTCCCTATGCCTTCGAGCTCGGCCGGATCGGACCAAACTCGAAACTCGAAGCCGATCCGGAAGCGCATCTTGGAACCGATGCCGTGACTGGAGCTGCGCGGGTCGGCGGGCGCGCCCGAACCACTTTGCCGGCACGGCTCACGCGCGATTGGACCCTGCAATGATCAAGCTCCGGGAGATGTAGAGATGGCGACGGAAGCGATCACGAGAGACAATCCCCGCGTCAGGGCGCCTCGCCACGACTGCTGCAAGGATGACTGCCCTTCGGGGACGCGGAACCATTATTTCCGTGGCAAGCAACTAACGCCCGACAGCTACTTTGCCGAACAAAACTATTCGATAGAGCGCCGGCGTCTGATCAACCGCGCGGTGCTAGGCCACGGCGTCGTTTACGGATTTGCGCTTGCGATGCGTGATTCGGACGGGGCGATTCCGCCCGGCGAGTTGCAGGTCGGGGCGGGAGTGGCATTCGACATTGCCGGTCGCGAGCTGATCCAGGCATGCTCGACTAGGCTTTCGCTCGAGCATTTGCTGGTTCTCGATGAGCATCACCGGCCGCTCGGTACCGACCATAAGCTCGATGATCGCTTCCAACAGATGAAGCCGCCCCCCAGCAACGATGACTGCTGGCTGTTGAGCGCCCATTATGCCGAGCGGAAGATCGGGCCCGTGACGATCCCGGACCCATGCCGGTGCGAGCGACAGGAATGGGACCAGATTTGCGAAACTGTCGTCTACTCGATCGAACGGATCAAATGCGAAGAATGTTGCGCGGAGCGGACGTGCGAACTTCATTGCTGCTGCCCGCCGGACGGAAGCTGTTGCGCCGACGACCCCCGACGCAAGGCGATCGACGACAAGCGGGAAGAGCTGCTGCGCACGTACAATGAGGAACTCGCAGCCAAAGAGCACACGCGTTCGCAGCTGATCGAGCTTGAACAGCGATACGCGCGCGAGTTCGATGACCTCGCTGAAGCGGAAGTCCAGATTCCCTCTCGTGACGTACCGCGAGGCGGATGCTCGTGCCTGTGCACTGATACGACCAACCTGAAGGTCGGAACCGACTGCATGCCGATGGAGGATGTCGGAGACTGCACGCGCGCCGATCTCGCCAATGGAGTCGCGCTGGCCTGCGTGAAGCTTCATCACGACGACGAGTGCAAAAGATGGGCGATCAGCGCCATTGAGGATGCCTGCGGGCCGCGCACCGAGCTCAAGCGAAACGATCTTTTGTTTGACCTTGTCCAGGGCTGCGATCTGACCAGAATCGAGAAGACCGGCTGGGCCAAATGGCACCGCCGGAGCACGCCGCCAGTCCCGTTCGAGGAATTCATGGCGGCGCTCGGATGGACCTCGGAGTCTGCTGATGACGAATATCCGACGCGTGATTTCTGGGTCAGCTTTTCGCGCCCGGTAAGAGTCGACACGCTCACCCCCGATGCATTCGTCATGGCGGTGATGGGCGACCACGAAGACGACTATTGGCGGCGTTATTATCGCGTGCCGATACTTGCCGTCGATACGGACCAGGTGCCGCCGAAGGACGGAGATCCTCCCGGCCATGTCCGAAGCGCCAAGCTCGTCGTTTGGTCAAGGTGGCTGCGAAACAGCTTCGTCGATGATGATAGCATCTTCGGCCAGGGTCACACGCGCGTTGAAATCGAAGTGCGCGGCGACCTGATCATCGATTGCCTGGGGCAGCAGCTCGACGCCAATGCGCGCGGTCGGCTGCCTTTCCCGAGCGGCAATCGCTCGCCCGGCGGCACTTACCTCTCATCCTTTACCGTTGGCCCGCGACTTCCGGCTGCGCCTCCGCCGCCGCCCGCGCCCCAGCAGCCCCCGTCGCCGCCACGGCCGCGCCGGCAATCCAACCGAGTTCGATAGAGGAGCGATACCATGACCGCGAACGCGAACGTCGTAGACCTGGTCAAGGGCAACTCGACTCTCGTCAGACCGAAGTTCAGCCCGGGCCTGCTGCTGCGCGACGACGACCTCAACGTCGGAGTTGATTATACGCGCGAACTCAGCCGGCTGTTGTTCCAGTCCCTGTTTGGATGCGGAGTCGTGTGTGGCCTCACCGTCACGACGTCGGTTCAATGCGGGAAGCTTCTGGTGACCGTTGATGCCGGCGTGGCTCTGAACGGCGCTGGCGATCCCATACATGTGCCTGAGAAGACCACCCTTACTGTCGACCCGACGTGCGGAAAGGCGATACCGGACACGCTCTGGGTTCTCCTTTGCCGGACCGAGAAATGTTGCGCTCCACGCTCGGCCGTCTGCGGATGCGACGATGATAGCGCGTCGGTTTGCACGCGCGAGCAGGAGTGGTTCGAAATTCGCCTCGTCACGGACCCGGGCGAGTGCGCATGCAGATGCGATTCGAAGACGCTCGATCCAAGGAAGCTCAAGAAGGCTAGTGAAAAAGCGGCGGCGCAGCCCGCCGCTGGAGCGAGGGCCGCCGAAATAAGAAGTGCAGCCGCGGCTCCGCCACAGCCGGGCTGCGCCTGCGTCGACCCATGCGACCCCTGCTATCAGGATCATTATGCCGGGAAGTGCAGCTGCGATTGCTGCAGTGGCGACTGCGTCGTGCTTGCGCTCCTCACCGCGTCGGACAAGCCACAGCGGCAACCTGTCGGCAACAATGGGGACACCATGGCCGCCCGGGTGGTCAACCATAGTGTGCGTCGGTTCATTCGACCCGTGCTCATGCGGGACCCGGTGGCCTGGGTCGAGCAAAACGGCCAGCCGCTCTGTCGCGACGCGAACCCGAAGCTCACCGTTCGCAAGAACAAGTAAGCGCGTACGGCGGTGGCGCATGAGCGCGCTACGCTTCGAAAACCTCCGGCGGTCGAGCACCGTCCGCCGCCGGCCACACTACACCTGAGCCCGGCCGGCGCGCCCTCTCAGTCCGCTAGGCACAGCGGCCACGGCGGCCCGGCATCCGTTTCGATCTCATCCCCAGTCTCGATCCAATGCGCGCGGATTTCGCACCCGAGCGATCCTGCGGAGCAGGAAGCTGTAAAGACAGCCCGCAACGTCGTCCAAATGGCCGAGCCGGCGCGTCCGCCACCGGTGAAGCCCGATGAAGAAGCCACAAAGCAGGGAGGGAAAGTTCAGCGCGCCGAAGCGGGGCCCGGCCGGCCGGCCCCATCAGCCGTCGCTATCGCGCCTCTTGGCGGAACTGCGCTTCCCCCGCCGGTCCGAAGCTTCATGGAGCCGAGATTCGGTGCGGATTTCGGCAATGTGCGAATTCACACGGGCGAAGCCGCGGCCGAGCAAAGCTCTGCATTGAATGCGCAGGCATTCACCGTTGGCGAGCACATCTTCTTCGGCAGGAACCAGTTCCAGCCCGACACCGGCTCCGGCCGCGAGCTGATCGCGCATGAGCTGACACATACGATTCAGCAGGGCGCAAGCGTTCAGCGGTCGGTCGCGCCCAATATTTCAGAACGCGCCGAGCCGAGCATTCAGCGCCTCGGAGTGGGTGAGGTCCTCGACTGGTTCGCCGACAAGGCCAATTACATCCCTGGCTTCCGACTGCTCACCGTCGTCCTCGGCGTCAATCCGATCAACATGTCGCCGGTCGAGCGCAGCGCAGCGAACATCCTGCGTGGCCTGCTCGAGCTCATTCCAGTCACCGGGGCTCTCATCGCCCAGGCGCTCGAGGGCTACGGCATCTTCGGTAAGGTCGGCGCATGGATCGAGGGCCAGGTCAAAGCCCTGGGCCTCGTCGGAAGCTCCCTCAAGGGTGCGCTCACCAAGTTCCTGGATTCGCTAAGCTGGCGCGACATTTTCCATCCCGGCGACGTGTGGGATCGGGCTAAGCGGATCTTCACCGACCCGATCGACCGGCTCTTCGCCTTCGTCAAATCGCTCGTCAGCGACATTCTGGGATTCATCCGGCAAGCGATCCTTCTTCCGCTCGCCGCGCTCGCCGAGAAGACCCGCGGTTACGACCTGCTGAAGGCAGTGCTCGGAGAGGATCCGGTCACGGGCCAGCCCGTGCCGCGCACCCCGGAGACGCTCATCGGGGGCTTCCTCAAGCTGATCGGCCAGGAAGACATCTGGCAAAACATGCAGAAGGCGAACGCCATTCCGCGCGCATGGGCCTGGTTCCAGGGCGCCATCGCCGGGCTGATGGGGTTTGTCCGGCAGATCCCCGGCCTGTTCAAGACCGCGCTGCAATCGCTCGAGATCATGGATCTGTTTCCCCCGATCAAGGCGTTCGTCAAAGTCGCCGGCGTCTTCGGGAACTTCATTGGACAGTTCGTCAGCTGGGGTCTCAACGCCGCTTGGACTCTCCTCGAAATCATCTTCGACGTCGTCAGTCCGGGTGCGCTCAAGTACATCAAGAAGACCGGCGCAGCACTAAAGGGCATCCTCAAGAACCCGATGCCCTTCGTCGGCAACCTCGTCAAAGCAGCGAAGCTGGGCTTCCTCAATTTCGCGAGCAACTTCCTCACTCACCTCAAAGCTGGATTGCTCGACTGGCTGACCGGCTCACTGCCGGGCATCTACATCCCAAAGGCCCTCTCGCTGGTCGAAATCGCGAAGTTCGTCTTCTCCGTCCTCGGCCTCACCTGGGAAAACATCCGTGCCAAGCTCGTGAAGGTGGTCGGCGAGCCCGCCGTCAAAGCGATGGAGACGGGCTTCGACATCGTCGTCACCCTGGTCAAGGACGGCCCCGCGGCGGCTTGGGACAAGATCAAGGATCAGCTTTCCAATCTCAAGGACATGGCGATCGGCGCGATCCAGGACTTCGTCATCGACATGGTCGTCAAAAAGGCGATCCCGAAGCTGATCTCGATGTTCATTCCGGGAGCGGGATTCATCTCCGCGATCCTGTCGATCTACGACACGATCATGGTTTTCGTGAACAAGATCTCGCAGATCATTCAGGTCGTTACCGCGTTCATCGATTCGATCGTCGCGATCGCTGCCGGCCAAATTGGCGCTGCTGCCGCCCGGGTAGAAAAGATCCTCGCCAACCTGCTGTCGCTCGCGATCAATTTCCTCGCCGGGTTCATCGGCCTCGGCAAGGTCGCCGACAAGATCATGGGCATCATCGCCAAGATCCGCGCACCCATCGACAAGGCGATCGACTGGCTCATCAACTGGATCGTCACGATGGCGAAGAAGCTGTTCAAGTCAGTCGCACAGGCGGGCCTGCCAAAGGACCCGGTTGAACGCTTCAATCAGGGGATGGATGCCGCCGAAGGAGTCGTGAATCGCTTCGCAGGCAAGCCGGTCGGCAAAGCAGTCCTCA
>Ga0068856_100007059_pt1 | contig 10972 bp, 12 predicted proteins | sample KBSCornC62_FD_66595 | JGI IMG/M metagenome (GOLD analysis project Ga0068856, IMG submission 66595) | Corn rhizosphere microbial communities from Kellogg Biological Station, Michigan, USA - KBS Corn C6-2 | ecosystem: Host-associated > Plants > Roots > Rhizosphere > Soil ... | reverse complement strand
CAGACACGACCGAGTCGTCCCCTGCCCTTGGTCTGCGATTCGGCGAAGACGACGTAGCCTTCCTTCACGCCGTCGCGTGCAAGTTTTTCGACGACATCGTTGGTGGAGGTCGTTTGCTCAAAGACCTGAATATCGCGTCCAACAATCTTCGTGCTCGCACCAAGGCGCGCGCGCAGATCGTCCGCGTGCAGCGCATCGGGTGAGCTGACAAGCTTGTAGCCGAAATGCGGGCTGGCCTCGATGTCGTAGCCAACCTTGCGCAGTTCATCCATCCGCGCCCAGATCGCTGCGCGGCTGATGTCGAGTTGCTCCGCGAGCTGCGCGCCGGAAACGCCGTCGGGATGAGCGCGCAGGGCCGAGAGAATTTTGGCGTCGGTGGTCATTCAAAATCCAATCCAATGTCCACCGCTCGCGCCGAATGTGTGATGGCACCGATGGAAATAAAATCCACGCCGGTCTGCGCAATGCGACGGACGGTTTTCAGGTTCACGCCGCCGCTGGCCTCGGTCTGGGCGCGGCCGCGGATGATTTTCACCGCCTGCCGCAACCGCGCGGGCGGCATGTTGTCGAGCAGGATGATGTCCGCACTGGCATCGGCGGCCTGCGCGACTTGTTCCAGCGTGTCGGCTTCGACTTCAACTTTCAGTTTCGGAGATTTTTGGCGGGCGCGGGCGACGGCGGCGGCGATGGCATTCGGTTTCTCGTTCCGCAACGCGACGAGGTGATTGTCCTTGATGAGCACCATGTCAAACAGGCCGATGCGATGATTCTTCCCGCCGCCACACGCGACGGCGTATTTCTCAAAGCGCCGCCAGCCGGGCGTGGTCTTGCGCGTGTCGAGGATTCTTGCGCTTGTGCCTTTTACAGCGTCAGCAAATTGCGCGGTGGCCGACGCGACGCCGGAAAGACGCTGGACGAAGTTCAACGCAACGCGCTCGGCGCTCAAGATGGCGCGACTGGAACCGGAAATTTTCAGCAGCGGCGCACCAGCTTTCACGCGCTGGCCGTCACGTGCGGTTTTCTTGATCTGGATTTTCGGCGACAACTGGCGGAAGGCGGTGACGGCAAATTCAATTCCCGCAACGGTGAGCGGTTCCCGCGCGTTCATGAACGCGACGGATTTTGCATTGGCGGGAACGGTGGCGAGCGTGGTCACGTCGCCGCTGCCGAGGTCTTCGGCAAGCGCGGCGCGGACGGCACGGCGGATTTCGGCGGCGGTGAGTTCCACGCGAACAAGATGACGGGAGGGGCGAAAAGGAAAAGGAAAATTACGTTTTGCGATCAGTCGGAGACGAGAAAGCGCGCCGTCATCTGGTCGAAAAAATCCCCGGCGTCCGCCCCGCCCCGCGTGATCAGACAAAACAGGGCGCCATCGGCCCGCGTGGTGACGAAGAGTTTGCCGCCGGTAAACTGCCACGCCATGCGGTGGCCCGCGAGGTCATGGCTGGCCAGCATGGACGTGGCGCTGGTCAGATGCAGCAGCGTCTTTTCCAACGACCCGGTCGTGCAGTCCGGATGAAAACTTTTGACGCGGCTGGTGCGGTCCGGCAGGCGCACGCCGCAGCCGAACGCGCCGGGGGCGCTGGCGCAGTCGGAAAAAATATGGGCGAGCGCTTCGTTCATGGAGCTAAAGTGAGACTGGCGACGCGCACGAAAACCATGCGGTCATGGCCGATGAGCGCGAGCGAGCGGTTGCTGGCCTGGAGGATTTCCAGGCGCTCAAAGGTTCCGAGCGGCAGGCTTTGGGCCAGCAAACCCGCCTGCTGGGAAACGGTTTGCAACATGGTGGTCCGGGCCAGGACGTCGGCACATTGCCACTGATACATCGGCTCGCCCTTGGCGGAGCAGATGAGCGTTTCGGCGACGACCACGTCCGGCGCGGCCTCTTCCGCAGCGGCGGACGGAGCGGGAGTTTCAGCTTCGGCTGGAACCGTTTCCGCTGGCGCCTGCGAGGCGAGTTCATCGGCGACCCGCGCGGCTTCCATCAGCAGGAATTCCCACGAGCCTTCGATGGTGCGGATTTCGGGCGCTTCAAACGGCAGCAGCTTGAATTCGCCGCCGGTCAGCGCGAGCAATTTTTGAAACGCCTTTTCGCCGTGCTCATCGGCGAGCGTGGCGTGAATAATGTTGCCTTCCTCGATATAAACCCGTCCGCGCAACTGGCGGTTTTGGATTTCGAGGACGGAAGAATTGCGGCCCAGACATTCCATCTGGATGACGTCGCTCAAGCCGACCTGGCGCAACATGCCCTGAAAACCTTTCTTCGGCGTCCAGGTGACCAGTTCCTCCAGCATCACGAAGACGGACCTGAAGCCCTGGCTCGTGCGCGGTTTTTCGATGAACAGCTCGGCGCCGTTGGCGAGACATTCGTTGCGCTTGGCCTCGGTGGCGAAACCGGTGAGCGTGACTTTTTTGAGTTCGGGATGCCGGCGGCTCAAGATGCGGAGCAATTGCACGCCGTCGAGCGTCGGCATGTTGATATCCACGACCACGAGGTCAATTTTCTGCGACTTGAGAATTTCCAGGGCGGCATCCGCCGAATTGGCACGGTGCATCACCCAGCGGCCGCCGCTCAAATCCGCAAACGTCTCCGTGACGACTCGGAGAAAATCCGGCTCGTCATCCACGAACAAAATCTGCGGTTGGGCTTTGGGATTGGTCACAAATTAAATTTCATTCCAACGCCGCCAGCGCCCGCCGAACGGCGATTTGGACATTGCGATCCGGATCATCCACGGCCGGTTGCAACAGCGGCCGGGCATTGCGTTCATGGAGATTTTGAAACGCCGCCACCGCCGCCAGCCGCAGGTCCCGGTCCGGGTCCACCAGCAAATCCGTCAGCAGCGGAAACGCCGGGTGCGGCGGAGCGACTTCCCCGGCGGCAGTCGTCGTGACGTCCGACACCGTGTCCGGATTCACCTTCAATCTCGTGAACAACTGCGCGGCGCTATGCTGCACCCAATATTCGCCGTGCTTCATGGCCAGCTTGATCTTCGGCAGCACGAGCCGGATGGACGGGCTTTTATCCCAACCGCGGTCAATCCGCCGCAAGCCCACCAGCGCTGCGTTGCGCACGCTGGCCTCGGGATCAATCAATGACAGCACCAAATGTGGCAAGGCCCGCCGGTCACCAATATCGCCCAGGGCGCCGATGGCGCTTTCGCGCACATCGCGGTCGGCATCCATCAACAAAGTGGCGAGGCCGTCCACGGCCATCGGATCACCAATGGCGCCCAACGCGCGAGCTGTATTCTGCCGCACTTCCCAGAAAGAATCTTTCAGCAACGGCAGCAACAGCGAAACCGCCTGGCTCTTGCCGCAATTCGCCACCACGCCCACGGCCACGCTGCGCACATTGTCGTTGCGATTTTTCAGCATCGGCTCCAACGCGGGCAAATCCGACTCATCCGCCAGCCGCCCCAATACCGACAACGCTTCGAGACAGATGCCGGGGTTGTCCTTGCGCAAGGCCTCCAACATGGCCGGCTTCACGCGCGGATCCTCAAAGCGGCCTAGGGCCTTCACGGCTTCGGCCTGCTTGTCCGGCGGGCCGGAACGCAGCATTTCGATCAGCGGCCAGACCGCTTCCGCGCCCACGGCGACCGCCGAACCGACCTGGCCCATTGCCAAAATCTGTTGCACCCGCTGCGAATCATCGCCCGGCTGCCATTTCAGTCTTTCCAGCGCCTGGGAAACGGCGTTGCGCACCGCCTCGTTGGGATCTTCGAGCAAACCCACCAACGTCTTGACCGGCAAGGGATCGCCAATCCGTCCCAGCATCTCCGCGCTTACCGCGCGCACTTCGGGCACGGAATCGCGCAACAGACGGATCAACGGTTCGACGACCTTGGGACTAAGAAATTTGCCGAGCGCCCGCGCCGCCTCCATGCGCACCTGAGGATCACGGTCCCGCAACGCAAAGATGAGGGGTTCGACGGCGTCGGCAGAATCGGACTGCGCCAGCTTCTGCACGACCCCCAACCGCATCTTCACATTACCGACGCGTAGTTGTTGTGTGATCCACCAAGCCATGAAAAATCCAATGGATATAATTTATCCGGGCCCATCAGCCCGGATGACCGGATGAATTTGGCGTAAGCGCCACCGCCTTGCCAGCCGGAAATTCGACGGGAAAACTGCTAGCGGCTTCAGTTCAGCAGTTTTTCAAACCGCGCCGCGGCCGCGTCCCAAGCGGCGGAATCCTGCGGCGTGAAGGTTTTCAACTCGAAGGAATTCCGCACCACCTCGCGCGCGGCTTCGTGCGATTCGAGATGGCCCAACGCGATGGCCTGCACGAGGATGTTGCCGAGCGCGGCGCATTCGGTCGGGCCGGCGAGCACGGGAATTTTAAGAGCGTTGGCTGTGAACTGGTTCAGGGTGGCGTCCTTGCTGCCGCCGCCGACGATGTGCAGCCGCTCGATCTTGCTGCCGATGAGCCGTTCGGTGCGGCGCAACGTGACGCGGTAAAATAAAGCGAGGCTTTCGTAAATGCAGCGGACGCATGCGCCAATGTCCGCCGGTGCAGGCTGATCGGTCTCGCGGCAGAAATCGGCGATCTTCTGCGGCATGTCGTCGGGACTCAAAAAGCGCGGATCGTCCGGGTTGATGAGTGAAACAAACGGCGCGGCGGCGATAGCCATGGTTTCCAATTCGGCAAACTCAAGTTTCTTGCCGGACTTGTTCCAATGCCGGCGCGATTCCTGGATGAGCCAGAGCCCGACGATATTCTTCAGCAGGCGCGTCGTATCGCCATAGCCGATCTCATTCGTGAAACCAAGGTTGCGGCTCTGGTCGTTGATGACGGGTTGCGGCTGTTCAACGCCCATGAGTGACCAGGTGCCGGAACTCAAATACGCCCAACCGTCGCCACTGGCCGGCACCGCCGCGACTGCCGCGCCGGTGTCATGCGAGCAGCTCGCCACGACTTCGATCTGCGGCAGGCCGACCTCCGTCGCGAGATTCTTTTTCATCGGGCCAAGCCGCGTGCCACTGGTGCAAATTGGTGCGAACAAATCCTCGCGCAGGCCGAGCGTGGAAAACAATTTATGCGACCAGGTCTTCGTGTGCGGATTGTAAAGCTGCGTCGTGCTGGCGTTGGAAACCTCGTTGCGCGCGACGCCACTGCAAAAATAGTTAAACGCATCGCCGATCAACAAAATGTGTTTTGCGGCGGCGAGTCGGGCGGCGGGTTCCGTAACGATCTGGTAAATCGTATTCAGCGCCATGAACTGGATGCCGGTCTCGGAGTAGATCATCGGCCATTCGATTTTTTCCTTCACGGTCTCCACGCCCAGCGCGGTGCGGGAATCGCGGTAGCACCAGACCGGCGACATGGGCTGGCCGTGTTCGTCATAGATCACATAATCCACGCCCCAGGAATCGGTGCTGATGCTGGCAATGGGCAGATTTTTCGCGGCGGCTTTTTTCAAGCCAGCCTTCAACTCGTTCAGCAGCCGATCGAATTCCCAGTGCAACGCGCCGGAAACTTTCGTCGCGCCGGTGGGGAAACGGTGCAGTTCTTCGAGGGAAATTTTCCCGTTGTCGAGCGTGCCAAGAATGACGCGTCCGCTGTCGGCACCGAGATCGCAGGCGAGGTAGTGTGTGGCCATAATGAAATTCGGGCGCCATGTTACGCGGTGGGAACGCGGTGTCAAAATGATTGCCGATGGCTAAGTCCTTTCCTTGGTAATTCGGACGGCTTTGACCTGAACGGTCAGGTTGATTGAACAGCAATTCAGGAGCGGCGTTTAGTCTCGCCTCGTGTAAGCTGCAGCCATGGAAACCCATTTCCTGCTCGAACTGCTGGGCTACCTTGCCTCGGGACTCATCGTCATCGCGATGATGATGAGTTCCATTCTCTGGCTGCGGATGATCAACATGGTGGGGGCGGCGGCTTTCGCGGTTTACGGATCCTTGATCCATGCGTATCCCGTCGCGTTGCTAAACACTTTCGTGGTGATGGTGAATATTTATTACCTGACGCGTATGTTGCGGGCGAAACGGTTTTTTCAACTGCTGAAACTGAAGCCGGAGTCGGACTACCTAAAATATTTTCTCGGCTTCTATCGCCGAGACATCGCCAACATCCTGCCCGACTTTGAATATCGCCCGGTGGAAAAACAGGTGACGCTGTTCATCCTCCGCGACTGCGCGCCGGTGGGCGTGTTCATTGCGGAGCAAAAACCCGACGGCGTGTTGCGCGTAATTCTCGATTTCGTTGTTCCGGGCTATCGCGACTTGAAGATCGGGAGATTTCTGTTCGTGGAGCAGGCGGAATTTTTCCGGGAACGCGGCGTCAAGGAGATCGTCATCGCGCCGCGCACGAAAAAGTTTGGCGCGTATCTCGTGAAGGTTGGGTTCGAACCCGCCCACCGTCAGCAGGGATCGTTTCGCATCCGGTATGCGGACAAGGCGGCGTAAACTTGCCCGGCTTTGTAGAAATCGCTTCCAGGGCATTTTCCATCTTCATCGCCCACTCCAATCCTTTGGGGATATTTGTCGTGGCGCAACAAACACCGGCTCTTGACTTGGTCGCGTCGTTGCGGGATTTTTTCGGCCGTTGCCAAACGAGGCTCCAACCAAAACTGCTGGTGAACCACGTGAAATCTCCCACGTAGTCGAGCATCTTTTCCGTCACGAGGGAGCGAAAATGGTCGCCACGCTGACGGGCATCTTCGGCATCGAGCATCTCACATTGGCGGAGGACGTCGTGCAGGAGGCACTGGCGCGGGCGCTGCAAACGTGGCCGTTCTACGGCGTGCCGCAAAATCCCGCCGCGTGGATCCTGCGCGCCTCGCGCAACCTCGCGCTCGATGTCGTGCGCCGGCAGCAGAATTTCCGCGCGAAGGAGGCGGAAATCATCCGTGTGATGGACCGTGAAGTTTCCTCGCCGACCGACGCAGGGGTTTCCGACCAAGAAATTCCCGACGACCGGCTGCGGATGATGTTTGTGTGCTGTCATCCGGCGATTCCGTCAGACGCGCAGGTGGCGCTCGCTCTGAAAACGCTTTGCGGTTTCAGCATCACGGAAATCGCCAGCGCGTTTTTGACGACGGACGCGGCTACCGCCAAACGTCTGACACGCGCGAAACAGAAAATTGCTGAGGCGAAGATTCCTTTTGAAATCCCGGCCGGCGAGGAACTGGCGCAGCGGCTCGACGGCGTGTTGCAATCGCTGTATTTGCTGTTCAACGAAGGTTACAAGGCATCAGCCGGCGACAAATTGGTGCGCGAAGATATTTGCGAGGAAGCGATCCGGCTGGCGGATTTGTTGGCGAGGCATCCGGCGGGCAACCAGCCCAAGACTCACGCGTTGCTCGCGCTCATGCTGCTGACCGCCGCGCGAACGCCGGCGCGCGTGGACGATGAAGGCAATCTGTTGCGGCTGCGCGACCAGAACCGCGCGAAATGGAATCAGGCGATGATCGCGCGCGGCCTGTTTCATCTGGCGCACTCAGCCAACGGCGAGGAAATTTCCGGGTTCCACTTGCAGGCGGGCATCGCGGCGTGCCATTGCGCGGCGAAGGATTACGCGTCCACCGATTGGGAAAAAATTCTGGCGCTCTACGACCGGCTGACGGAGTTTGACGACTCGCCGGTCGTCGCGCTGAACCGCGCCGTGGCGCTGGCGGAAGCGCGCGGACCGCAGGCGGGCATCGAGGCTGTGAACGCGATCCCCAATTTGAAATCGCTCGAATCGTATTATCTGTTTCACGCGGTGCTGGGCGATTTTGAAATGCAGTTGAATCATCTGCCGATTGCAGCGGCGCATTTCCAGCGGGCGTTGCAGCTGGCGGAGATCAAATCCGAACAGGCATTTCTGGCGAAAAAGCTGGCGGCGTGCGAAGTTCCGGCTTCGCTGCGGTAAAAGTTTTTTGGAAATTTTTCAGAAGGTTGTCCTAAACGGGGTTGGCCGTTCGTCGTAACTGTGACGGAACGACAAAACAATCAACAAAAACAACGAAAATTATGAAAAATTCAATCATCCAGCCTTACCTCTTCTTCGACGGCAAATGCGAGGAAGCCCTCGAATTCTACAAAAAAGCGCTCAGCGCAACCGTCAGCATGCTGATGCGTTTTAAAGACAGTCCCGAGCCGCCGAAGCCAGGCTGCGCGCCGGCGGACCTGAACAAAGTCATGCACGCGCAGTTTCAGATCGGCGAGACGGTGGTCATGGCGTCGGACGGCCGCGCCACCGGCAATCCGAAGTTCGAGGGCTTTGCGCTGTCGCTGACGGTGAAGACGGAAGCGGAGGCGGACAAGGCGTTCAACGCGCTGGCGAACGGCGGAAAAATTGAAATGCCACTGGCGAAAACCTTTTTCTCGGCGAGATTCGGCATGGTCGAGGACAAATTCGGCGTCTTCTGGATGATTTTGGTGACGCCGAATCCGATGAAATAATTGTCCCGAAACACCAGACTCATTCGTCTTACTGTTGAAAGCAAACTTAACCAACCAAACGAAAAGAAAATTATGAACGCACTGGAAATGAGCAATAACGGATATCTGCTGCTGTTTCACAGCGGTGAATGGTGGAAGGATCTCGGCCGCGAGGAGCTTCAGAAATACCTCGCACAAAGCAACGCGTGGCTGGAAAAATTGATGACTACCGGCCAGGCCAAGGGTGGACAAGCGCTCGCGCGCACCGGCACGATCATCTCCGGCAAAAATGGACGCACCGTCACGGACGGGCCGTTCGCCGAATCGAAGGAAGTCATCGGCGGCTACCTGCTGCTGGATGTCGGGACGTTTGAAGAAGCGGTCGCCATCGCAAAAACTGCTCCGATGATCGCGCTTGGAACTTCGGTTGAAGTCCGCCCGCTGACGAATGAATGTCCGTCACAGGCACGTCTGGCAAAACTGATACGCGAAGAGCAACTCGCAACGGCTTAAAAACAACTCAAACTCAACCAAAACAAATCATGAATATAAAAGATCAAACTGGCTACATGTTGCTGTTCGTCGGCATGGACTGGCACAAAGGCCTGTCACCGGAGCAAACACAAAAAGTTTCCGAGGATTGGATGGCGTGGTTCAAGCGCCTGAACGAGCAAGGCAAGGCCGTGGCCGGGCATCCGCTCGGTTTCGAGGGCAAAAGTGTTTCGGGGAAAAACCGCACGGTGACGGACGGGCCGTTCGCCGAAGCCAAGGAGGCCATTGGCGGCTATTTCATGCTGGACGTGGCGACGATGGACGAAGCCGTGGCCATCGCGCAGCAATGCCCAGGGCTGCCTTTCGGCGCGAAAGTGGAAGTGCGGCCGGTGCTCGCGGAATGTCCGCTAAAACCGGAAAATAAAATTGACGAAGCACTCGTCGGCGCGAAATAGCTTCATTGCCTCACGCAAAGGACGCGAAGGACGCAAAGTGATTGAATATTCTTTAATCTTCTCGACCTTTGCGAACTTTGCGTGAGGAAAACGAAATAAATATTATGCCAAACACCATCAAACTTCATCGCGTGCTGCGCACATCGCCGGAGAAGCTTTATCGAGCATTTCTTGACGCCGATGCATCGGCCAAATGGCTTCCGCCGCATGGATTCACCTGCAAAGTTCATCACCTGGACGCCAAAGTCGGCGGCACTTTCAAGATGTCGTTCACGAATTTCGGCAGTGGCAAAAGCCATTCCTTCGGCGGAAAATACCTCGAACTTGTGCCGCACGAGCGCCTTGTCTATACGGACAAATTCGACGACCCGAATTTGCCGGGTGAATTGAAGGTGACCGTCATCTTGAAAAAGGTTTCCTGTGGCACGGACCTGAGCATCACGCAGGAAGGCATTCCTGACGTCATTCCCGCCGAGATGTGTTACCTCGGCTGGCAGGAATCGCTCAGGCAATTGGCGAACCTCATCGAGCCGGAAATTCCAGACTAGATCGCCATGCAAAAAATCACCCCATTTCTCTGGTTCAACGGCCAGGCCGAGCAGGCCGCGAAATTTTACACCTCCGTTTTTCCGAAATCAAAAATCCGGAAAGTCACCCGCTACGGAGACGCCGGGCCGGGACCGAAAGGCTCGGTGATGACGGTCGAGTTCGAAATCGCAGGGGAGAAATTCATCGCGCTCAACGCCGAGTCGGAGTTCAAATTCAACGAGTCGGTCTCATTCATGGTTCATTGCAAAACGCAGGCAGAGGTGGATCGCTATTGGAAAAAGCTCACGGCAGATGGTGGCAAAGAAGTGGCGTGCGGCTGGCTCAAGGACAAATACGGCCTGTGCTGGCAAATCGTGCCAACCGTGCTCTTGGAATTGATCTCGAGCAAGGACGAGGTGAAAGCACAACGCGCCATGCAAGCCATGATGAACATGGTCAAACTTGACATCGCGACGTTGAAGCAGGCATATCATAACCAAACCAAACCAACTTCACGGAGGAAAAAACTATGAGCAAAGTTCGGGTTCTCGTCGGCACAAAAAAAGGCGCGTTCATCCTCATCGCCGATGGCACGCGCAAAAACTGGGAAATCAGCGGCCCGCATTTCGCCGGCTGGGAGATGTATCACCTCAAAGGTTCGCCCGCTGACCCGAACCGCATCTACGCGTCGCAGACGAGCGGCTGGTTCGGGCAGATCATCCAGCGCTCGGACGACGGCGGCAAAACTTGGAACACACCCGGCAGCAGCCCGGAGGACTTGAAGGGCGAAGGCGGTTTTCCGAAAGGCGAGAGCAACAAGTTCGTTTACGAGGGCGAACCCGGCAAACATCTCTGGTATGACGGCACGCCGCATCCGTGGGAGTTCAAGCGCATTTGGCACATCGAACCGTCGCTCACCGATCCCGATACCGCCTATGCCGGCGCGGAGGACGCGGCGATTTTCAAAACCACCGACGGCGGCAAAACGTGGAAGGAGCTTTCGGGTTTGCGCAAAGCCAAAAGCCAGCTCTGGCAGCCGGGCGCGGGCGGCATGGGCGTTCACACCATTCTGCTCGATCCGAAAAATGAGAAGCGCATTTTCGTCGCCATCTCAGCGG
>Ga0068856_100007058_pt1 | contig 10972 bp, 9 predicted proteins | sample KBSCornC62_FD_66595 | JGI IMG/M metagenome (GOLD analysis project Ga0068856, IMG submission 66595) | Corn rhizosphere microbial communities from Kellogg Biological Station, Michigan, USA - KBS Corn C6-2 | ecosystem: Host-associated > Plants > Roots > Rhizosphere > Soil ... | reverse complement strand
GCGCATCCGCGGGCGCATACGCCGCTCGCGCCGGAGCCGTTCCGGCAGGGGTTCGCGCACTGAGCAGGCGGCGCCCCCACCGCCGGGGCGGTCCCGTCCGCCGCCGGGGCTGCCAGGCGCCGGTCAGGCACAGCGCCATGACGGCCAGCAGGGCGGCGAGCCTGATCAGCGGCACCAGCAGGCGCTGCTCGACGGGCAGGAGCCCGAAGAACACCGCGGGCAGCGGTCCGGGCATGCCCGGCATGGAGTAGAGGGTGCCCGCGCCCAGCCGGGCCAGGACCGGCCAGTCGAGCCGGGACGCTGGGAACAGGGCGAGCAGGCAGAACACCATCGCGTCGTACCAGGGCCGCTGGAAGGGCCACACGAGCAGCCAGGCCAGGCTGAGCGCCAGCGCGGGCCGGATGGCGGGCCAGCCGGGCGCGCCGTCCGGCAGCCGGCGCAGCAGGAGCCACCCGGCGGCCACCAGCAGGAGCACGGCCACCAGCAGCAGATCCGGCGGCCGGGCCAGCCCGAACGGGCGCGAGAACAGCTGGTAGAAGTTGTCGCTGGTGGCGCCGGCGTCCCGGTAGAAGAGCACGGCGACCGCGGGCGGGCCGAACCACAGGTACGACGGGACCAGCACGGCCAGCGCGCCGGCGCCCGCGGCCAGCACCGTACGCACCGACCGGCGGGCGGCGAGCGCGATCCCCAGGCCGAAGAGGATGAACGTGATCTTTATGTCGGCCGCCATCCCGACCAGGGCGCCCGCCGCCAGCCCGGCGGGCAGGCTGGGCCGGCCGCCCGCCTCCCCCCGGCCGATCAGGGACGGGCTGACCAGGGCCAGGGCCAGGAAGCCCACGGCCGCCGCGACCGTGTCCACGTGCCCGGCGGCGACCAGCCCCCACAGCAGCAGCGGGTTGAGCGACCAGAGCATGTGCGCCCGCACCCGGCCCGCCGGGTCGGCGCGCAGCAGCCGGTCCAGGGCCAGCACCACCAGGGCGAAGGCCAGCGCGTTCCACACCTTCAGCCAGAACGTGATCCTCGCCGCCGATGTCCCGCCGAGAATGGCCGCCGTGCCCTGCTCGATCGTCGCCAGCGGCCCGTAGAGCGAATGCTTGGTCTCCCAGGGGATGGGGGCGGCCGCGCCGACCGGGTCGCCACTCAGCCGGAGCTGCTCGGGGGTCATGACGTACGGGTCGCGGCCGATCGCCACCATCCGCCCGTAGGCGGCGTAGTCGAGCGTGTCGGTGGACCCGGCGGGCGGGAGCACCGCCAGCACGCTGGCGGCGGCCAGCGCCGCCACCACCAGCATCTTGACCGGTGGCCGCCACCCCCGGCGGGCCGCCACCAGGCCGGCCGCCACGCCGCCCGCGCCGGCCAGCGCCGCCAGCCACAGCGCGACGGTGACCAGCCACGCGGTGGAATGAAGGGAGAACCACCACGGCGGCCCGAGGCCGGACCGGGGCAGGCTCACCACTGCCTTGCTCGGTCCGGCCGCCGAGACCACGATCATGATCAGCAGCGAGGACCCGATGCAGGCCAGCGCCGCGCGGCCCAGGCGCCTGCCCCCGGTCCCGGGCGGCGCGGTGTCGGCCGGCGCGCCGCCGGCCGGACTGGTGTCAGCGGGCCCGGTGCCGGCGGGCCGGGCGGCAGCGGGCAGCGCTCCCGCGGCCGGGGGTACCGGGGGCACGGCCGTGGCCGCCTGCTCGCTGATGGCTCACGCTCCGGCTTCTGTCAGGCCGGCGCCCGGCACAGCAGCTACGGACGGGCATGACTCGATCACTGACGCGGAAGGATCGCCGCTCCCAAGCAGCCGCCAGGTACGGCTACGACGGGGATCGCCCGCCGGGGCTAGCTCATGATCGGGAACGTCCCACGGCCGGGACGGAGTTCCGCCGGGCGCCTTCCGCCGGGCAAAAAGTCCGGCAGAAATGGGTCATGAAACCCGCAAGAGGCACGGCAAAGCCAGCCGGGCACCAAAAAGGGCACCCAGGCTGGTAAAGAAAGGGGCCGACTGTTACCAAACCGGCGCCCGGTAAACGACGGCCGCCAGCGCGCCAAAGATCATGCCGGTGACAAAGGCGGCCGCCGCCTCAGGCGTGCTTCCGGAGCCTCTCCAGCGCCTCGGCGAGGATCGCAGCCCCGTCCGAGTCGCTGCGCCGCTCCTTCACATAGGCCAGGTGGGTCTTGTAGGGCTCGCTGCGCGGGGGCCCGGGCGGGTTGGCCTGGTCACGCCCGGCCGGGAACCCGCACCGGGGGCAGTCCCAGGTTTCCGGCACCGCCGCATCGCTCGCGAAACTCGGCCGGGTTTCATGATTGTTCGAACACCAGAAGGCGACCCGTACCCGCGGTGCCGACTCGCCTCTTTCCGCCTCGCCCATGGGACCCGCGCCGACGCGGCTTCCCCTGATGGCGTTGCCACTACTCACAGACCACCCCTTGCCCTCTCCGCTGCCCTGTGGCCCTCAGTGATTCAGCAACAAATTGAGGCCGACGATGCAAAGAAACCAGACGACCCCGGTGAAAATAGTGAGCCGGTCCAGGTTCCGCTCCACGACGGACGATGAGCCGAGCGAGGAACTCATGCCGCCGCCGAACAGGTCCGACAACCCACCGCCCTTGCCCTTGTGCAGCAGCACGAGCAGCACCATAAGCAGGCTGGTGATGATGAGGACGACAGAAATTCCGATTACCACTGCCGATCTCGTCCTTCCGGGTGCTTTTGATGCTATGGGCTCTCAGGCACGCACGGCCAGTTCCCGGTACCGGCAGATCCGGACGAACTCACCGGCATCGAGGCTGGCCCCACCGACCAGAGCGCCATCGATGGCTGGCTGCGCCATGATCGCAGCGATGTTGTCGGCTTTAACCGACCCGCCATACAGGATACGCATATCGAGGGCCACATCGTGCCCGTGAACCGCGGAAACCCGCTCCCGGATCGCCTGGCACGCCTCCTGGGCGTCCTCCGGCCGGGCCACTTCCCCGGTGCCGATCGCCCATACCGGCTCGTAGGCGACGACCAGGCCAGCGATCTGCTGCGCGCCGATGCCGTTCAGTGAGCCGTCGAGCTGGGCCAGGATGTGGGCGATCTGGTCCCCCGCCTGCCGGATGGCCAGATCCTCACCCACGCACACGATCGGGGTGATTCCCGAGCGGAGGGCGGCCTTGGCCTTCGCGTTCACCGTGGCGTCGTCCTCGCCGTGGTACCGGCGCCGCTCGGAGTGGCCCGCCAGCACGTAGGAGCAGGCGAGCTTGGCCAGCATGGGCCCCGACACATCGCCGGTGTAGGCACCCTCGTCGTACGGGGAAATGTCCTGCGCCCCGTAGCGGATCCGCAGCTTGTCCCCCGTCACCAGCGTCTGCACGCTGCGGAGCGCGGTGAACGGCGGCAGCACCGCCACCTCGGTGGCGTCGAAATCCCTGTCGGTGAGGGTGAAGGCCAGCTTCTGGACCAGCGCGATCGCTTCCAGGTGGGTGAGGTTCATCTTCCAGTTGCCGGCCATGAGCGGCAGCCGGCCGCCAGCGCGGCTCACGAGGCCTCCAGCGCGGTCAGCCCGGGCAGCGCCGCGCCCTCCAGGTACTCCAGGCTCGCCCCGCCCCCGGTTGAGATGTGGGTGAACGCATCGTCGGGAAAGCCCAGCCGCCGGACGGCCGCCGCGGAGTCGCCGCCGCCCACCACGGTCAGGCCGGTCACGGCGCTGATCGCGGCGGCCACCGCCCGGGTGCCGTCCGCGAACGCGGGGAACTCGAACACCCCGGGCGGCCCGTTCCAGAACACGGTCTTCGCGTCGGCCAGCTTGCGCGCGAACAGCTCCCGCGTGGCCGGGCCGATGTCCAGCGCGATCTGGCCGGCCGGGATGTCCGGGCCGGCCACCACCTCGGCGCTGGCGTCGGCGCCGACGTGATCGGCCACCACGTGATCCACCGGCAGCACCACCTCCACCCCGGCGCTGGCCGCCTCGGCCAGCACCGCCGACACCTGCGGGATCTGATCGGCCTCCAACAGCGAGTCCCCCACCTGGTGGCCCTGGGCCGCCAGGAACGTGTAGGCCATGCCGCCGCCGATGAGCAGCCGGTCGGCGATCCGCGTCAGGCTGCCGATGACCGGGAGCTTGTCGGAGGCCTTGGCGCCGCCCAGCACCACCACGTAGGGCCGTGGCGGGTCGGTGGTGAGCTGGCGCAGGACGGAGAGCTCCGCCAGCACCAGCTGCCCGGCCGCGTGCGGGAGCAGCCGCGGCAGGTCGTAGACGCTGGCGTGCTTACGGTGCATGGCGCCGAACCCGTCGCCGACGTAGGCGTCGGCGAGCTCGGCCAGCCTGCCCGCCAGCACCTCCCGTTCCGCGTCCTCCGGGCTGGTCTCGCCGAGCTCGAACCGCACGTTCTCGAGCATCGCGACGTCGCCGCCGCCCAGCCCGGCCACGGTGGCGGTGGCCGACCCCCCGGCCACGTCACCGGCGAACGCGACCGGCCCGCCGAGCAGCTCGGACAGCCGGGCCGCCACCGGCCGCAGCGACGGGCCCCCGGCCGCGCGGGCCGCGTACCCGCCGCCCTTGGGCCGGCCGAGGTGAGCGCACACGACCACCCGGGCGCCCCGGCCGGTCAGGGCGGTCAGGGTCGGCAGGCTGGCCCGGATCCGGCGGTCATCGGTGATCACCTCGCCGTCGAGCGGCACGTTGAGGTCGGAGCGCAGCAGGACCACCCGGCCCGCTACGTCGAGATCCTCGGCCCGCTTCATCGGCGCCATGGTCCCGTTATGTGCCCGGCGGCCGGGCCGCGGGCGCGGCGGTCAGCGGTCATCCGAGCCGCCCGCCGACGAGCGCCGTGACGTCGACCAGCCGGCTGGAGTAGCCCCACTCGTTGTCGTACCAGCCGAGCACCTTGACCTGGTCGCCGAAGGTCATGGTGAGCTCGGAGTCGAACGTGCAGGAGTACGGGGTGCCGACGATGTCGGAGGACACGATCGGGTCGCTGGTGTAGTGCAGGTAGCCCTTGAGCGGACCGTCGGCGGCCGCCCGGTACGCCGCGTTCACCTCGTCCACCGTGACCTCCCGGCCGACCTGCACCACCAGGTCGGTGATCGAGCCGTCCACAACCGGCACCCGCATCGCCATCCCGTCCAGCTTGCCCTTGAGCTCGGGCAGCACCAGCGCGGTCGCCCGGGCCGCCCCGGTGGTGGTGGGGATGATGTTCTGCGCGGCGGCGCGGGCCCGGCGCAGGTCCTTGTGCATGAAGTCCAGGATGACCTGGTCGTTGGTGTAGGCGTGGATCGTGGTCATCAGGCCCTTGACGATGCCGAAGTTGTCCAGCAGCACCTTGGCCAGCGGCGCGACACAGTTGGTGGTGCAGGAGGCGTTGGAGATGATGTCGTGCCGGGCGGGATCGTAGGCGTCGTCGTTGACCCCCATCACGATGGTGATGTCCTCGTCCTTGGCCGGGGCGGAGATGATGACCTTCTTCGCGCCGGCCTCCAGGTGCTTGCGGGCGTCCCCGGCCTTGGTGAAGTGGCCGGTCGACTCGATCACCACGTCCACCCCGAGGTCGCGCCAGGGCAGCGCGGCCGGGTCCCGTTCGGCGAGCCAGAGGATCTGCTTGTCCCCCGCCACGATGGCGCCGTCGCCAGCGTGGACGTCGACGTCCAGGGTGCCCAGCACGGTGTCGTACTTGAGCAGGTGCGCGAAGGTGGCCATGTCGCCCAGGTCGTTGGCGGCGACGACCTCGATGTCCCGGCCCGGGGCGGCGTGCACGGCCCGCCAGAAGTTGCGCCCGATCCGGCCGAAGCCGTTGATGCCCACGCGGATGGTCACGGTACTGATCTCCTCATCGGTAGCTGCGATGTCGTCCGGGCGCGTCGGGCGGTAGGCCCTACCGGACACAAATCCCGCTGTGAAAACCCTACCTGCGGACGTCCCGCAGTCCGGAAGGCACCATGGCCGTGGGCCCGGGGCCGAAGGCCACCTTAGGGCAGCAGCATGTCCGGCGTCAGGTGCGCCTCGGTGCCGGGGATGCCCTCCTCGCGGGCCTGCTTGTCCGCCATGGCCAGCAGCCGCCGGATCCGGCCGGCGATCGCGTCCTTGGTCAGCGGCGGGTCCGCCAGCTGGCCGAGCTCCTCCAGGCTGGCCTGCCGGTGCTCGATCCGCAGCCGGCCGGCCACGCTCAGGTGCTCCGGCGCGTCGCTGCCCAGGATCTCCAGCGCCCGCTCCACCCGCGCGCCCGCCGCGACCGCGGCCCTCGCGCTGCGGCGCAGGTTGGCGTCGTCGAAGTTGGCCAGCCGGTTCGCCGTCGCCCTGACCTCGCGCCGCATCCGCCGTTCCTCCCAGGCGAGCACGCTGTCGTGCGCGCCCAGCCGGGTCAGCAGCGCGCTGATCGCGTCGCCGTCCCGTACCACCACCCGGTCCACGCCGCGCACCTCGCGTGCCTTGGCGTGGATCTTCAGCCGCCGGGCCGCCCCGACCAGGGCGAGGGCGGCCTCGGGGCCGGGACAGGTGATCTCCAGCGCCATCGACCGGCCGGGCCCGGTCAGGCTGCCGTGGGCCAGGAAGGCCCCCCGCCAGGCGGCCTCGCAGTCACAGGTGGTGCCGGCCACCACCTGCCGCGGCAGGCCGCGGACGGGCCGTCCGTGGCCATCCACCAGCCCGGTCTGCCGGGCCAGGCTCTCACCGTCCTTGCGCACCCTGACCAGGTAGCGGTTGCCCTTGCGCAGCCCGCTCGGGGCCAGGACGATCAGCTCGGAGGTATGGCCGAACATCTCGGCCACGTCCTTCCGCAGCCTGCGGGCGGCGGCGCCGGTGTCCAGCTCGGCCTCGACCACGATCCGGCCGCTCGCGAGGTGCAGCCCCCCGGCGAACCGCAGCAGCGTGGAGACCTCCGCCTTGCGGCAGCATGGCTTGAGCACGGTGACGCGGCTCAGTTCGTCCTTCACCAGGCCGGTCATGGCCATCGGCTCACTCCCCCTCGAAGATCTCCGCGAAGGCCCCCGCCAGCTGCCGCGGATCGTGGCGCGGCGAGCCGTCCCGCATCGCCAGGTCCGCCAGCATCAGCCTGCCGCCCAGCAGGCCGGCCGCCTTCTCCAATTGTGCTGCTGACCCGCCCGCCGCACCCCGGTCGGCCAGCACGATGTCCACGGTAAGCTCCGGCGCGTGGTCGGCGAGCACTTCCAGGTGGGTGTGCGGTGAGAATCCCTCGGTCTCGCCCGCCTGCGGGACCAGGTTCAGCGCCACCAGGCGGCGCGCCCGGGTCGTGATCAGCGCGTCGGCCAGCTCGGGGACGAGCAGGTGGGGCAGGACGCTGGTGAACCAGGAGCCGGGCCCGAGGACGACCCAGTCCGCGTCGCGGATGGCGGCCACCGCCTCCGGGCAGGCGGGCGGGTCGGCCGGGATGAGCGAGACGGACCGGACCCGCCCGGTGGTGGAGGCGCAGGCCGCCTGGCCCCGCACGATACTGAGCTGGCCCGGGCGGGCGGGATCCGCGCCCTCCACCTCGGCGGCCAGGTCCAGCGGGACCGATGCCATGGGCAGCACCCGGCCGTGCGCGCCGAGCAGCCGGCCCACCCAGTCCAGCCCCTGAACGGTGTCCCCCAGCAGCTCCCACAGCGCCACGATGAGCACGTTGCCGACGGCGTGCCCGCCGAGCCCCCCGTTGCCGGTGAACCGGTGCTGCACCACCCGGCTCCAGGTCGTGCCCCAGGCGTCATCCCCGCACAGGGCGGCGAGCGCCATCCGCAGGTCGCCCGGCGGCAGCACGCCGAACTCGCGGCGGAGCCGGCCGCTGGACCCGCCGTCGTCGGCGACGGTGACGATGGCGGTGACCTGGCGGGTCACCCGGCGCAGCGCGGACAGCGAGGCGAACAGCCCGTGGCCGCCGCCGAGCGCGACCACCCGCGGGTTCAGCGGGCGCACGGCGGGGACCACGCGCGCTGGCTCGCCCCGCTCGGCCGCCATCACCTTCGCCCCGGGCCCGTCGGCGCCCGGCACTGTCTGCGCCGCCTCCCCCGTGTCACTCACGCCCCAGGTCACGGTGCACCACCTGGATGCCGAGGCCGGTCTCCTCCAGCCGTCCGGCGATCTGCTCGGCGATCGCCACGCTGCGGTGCTTGCCGCCGGTGCAGCCGATCGCGAGCGTCACGTACTTCTTCCCCTGGCGCTCGTAGCCGGCCAGGGTCAGCCGCAGCGCCGTGAGATAGGCGTCGAGGAACTCGGCGGCGCCCTGCTGGCTGAGCACGTACTCCTTGACCCTGTCGTCCTGCCCGTTCAGCGGGGCGAGCGCCTCGATCCAGCGCGGGTTGGGCAGGAACCGGCAGTCCGCCACCAGGTCGGCGTCGACCGGCAGCCCGTACTTGTAGCCGAACGACACCACGCTGACCCGGGGGCCTTCCGCCGGGCCGCTGCCGAAGAAGTCCTGCAGCCGGGCCCGCAGCTCGTGCACGTTGAGCGCGGAGGTGTCGAGCACCAGGTCCGCCTCGCCGCGCACGGTCCGCAGCAGCTCCCGTTCGGCCGCGATCCCGTCCAGCACCCGGCCGTCCTCCTGCAGCGGGTGCGGCCGGCGGACGTTCTCGAACCGGCGGACCAGCGTGTCGTCCGCGGCCTCCATGAAGACCACCCGGGGCCTGACCCCCCGCGTGGCCAGCTCGGTGATGGCGGACTGAAGATCGCTGGAGAAGGCGCGGCTGCGCACGTCCATGACCACGGCGATCCGGGGCAGCGCCCCCTCGGCGCGGCGGGTCAGGTTGATCATCGTCGGCAGCAGGCCGGGTGGCAGGTTGTCGATCACGAACCAGTCGAGGTCTTCCAGCGCCTTGGCGGCGGTGCTCCGGCCGGCGCCCGACATCCCCGTGATGATCACGATGTCGGTCACCGCGCCGCCCGGCGGCTCACGTCCCATCACCCTGTGGTCCATCCCCGCATCTCCCCGCGTCTCACGATGTTGCCTTGCCGCTGATCTCGGTGCGGTCGCGTTCCGGCCGCAGGGTGGCGAGGACGGCGTCGGCCAGATGCGGGCCGATGCCGGGTACCAGCGCCAGTTCCTCCGGGGTGGCCGCGGCGATCCGGCGGACCGAGCCGAAGTGCCGTAGCAGCGTAGCCCGGCGGGCCGGGCCCAGCCCGGGGACGCCGTCGAGTTCGCTGACGGCGAGCGCCTTCGACCGCTTCGCCCGGTGGTAGGTGATGGCGAAGCGGTGTGCCTCGTCGCGCACCCGCTGCAGCAGGTAGAGGCCCTCGCTGGTACGGGGCAGGATGACCGGCGCGTCCTCGCCGGGCAGCCAGACCTCCTCCAGCCGCTTGGCCAGCCCGCAGACCGCGATGTCGTCGATGCCCAGCTCCTCGAGCGCCGAGACCGCCGCCGCCACCTGCGCCGGCCCGCCGTCGATCACCACCAGGTTGGGCTGGTAGGCGAACTTGCGCTGGCGGAACTCGGGCTCGCCCGGGCCGGCCGCGGGGTCGCCGAGCACGTCAAGCTCGCCCGTTGTCTCCCGCTCCTCGAGGTACCGGCGGAAGCGGCGGGTGATGACCTCGTGCACCGAGGCGACGTCGCCCTCGCCGCCGGTCCCCTTGACGCTGAACCGGCGGTATTCGCTCTTGCGCGCCAGCCCGTCCTCGAACACCACCATCGACGCGACCACGTGCGTGCCCTGCAGGTTCGACACGTCATAGCACTCAATCCGCAAGGGCGCCGCCTCGAGCCCCAGCGCCTCCTGGATCTCGTTCAGGGCCACGCTGCGCGTGGTCAGGTCGCTGGCCCGCTTGGTCTTGTGCAGCGCCAGCGACTCGGCCGCGTTCCGCGCCACGGTGTCGAGCAGCGCCTTCTTGTCGCCGCGGCGCGGCACCCGCAGGTGCACCCGGCTGCCGCGGCGGGCGGCGAGCCACTCCTCCACCGCCGCGGCGCCGGGCGGCAGCACGGGGACGAGCACCTCGCGGGGGACGGCCGGGCCGCCCCCGCCGGGCCTGGCGCCGGGATCCCGCCCGCCGGTCCCGGCCAGCCGCGCCCGCGTCTGCCCGTTCCCGGTGACGCTGTCCTCCCCGTACACCTGGCCCAGGAACTGCTCGACGAGCTCGTCGTCGCCGACGTCCTCGACCTTGTCCACCACCCACCCGCGCTGGCCGCGGACCCGGCCGCCGCGGACGTAGAACACCTGGACGGCGGCCTCAAGCTGGTCCCCGGCGAGCGCGATGACGTCGCAGTCGGTGCCGTCGGGCAGGACGACCGCCTGCTTCTCCAGCGCCCGTTCCAGGGCCCGGATGTCGTCGCGCAGCCGGGCGGCCCGCTCATACTCCTCGGCCGCGGCCGCGGCCCGCATGTCCGCCTCCAGCCTGCGGGTGAACCGGGCGGTCTGGCCGGCCATGAAGTCGCAGAACTCCTCGGCCAGGCGGCGGTGCTCCGCCTCGCTGATCCGCTCCACGCAGGGCGCCGAGCACTTGCCGATGTAGCCCAGCAGGCACGGCCGGCCGATCTGCGTGGCGCGCTTGAACACCCCGGCCGAGCAGGTCCGGACCGGGAACACCCGCAGCAGCGTGTCCACGGTCTCCCTGATCGCCCAGGCGTGGGAGTACGGGCCGAAGTAGCGGGTCCCCCGCCGCCGGGCGCCCCGCATCACCATGACCCGCGGGTACTCCTCGTCCATCGTGACCGCGAGGTAGGGATAGCTCTTGTCGTCCCGGTAGCGCACGTTGAACCGGGGGTTGAACTCCTTGATCCAGGAGTACTCCAGCTGGAGCGCCTCGACCTCGGTGCCGACGATCGTCCAGTCGACCCCCGCCGCCGAGGTGAGCATCGACTGGGTGCGCGGGTGCAGGTGGGCGTAGTCGGCGAAGTAGGAATTGAGCCGGGCCCGCAGGTTCTTGGCCTTGCCCACGTAGATGACCCGGCCGCGGCCGTCGCGGAAGCGGTAGACCCCCGGTGACTCGGGGATCGAGCCGGGGGCCGGCCGGTAGGCATGCGGATCCGTCACGCAGCAACTCTATGGGACGCCCAGGACGGTGAGCCCGAGTGAGCGCAGCTG
>Ga0068856_100007056_pt1 | contig 10972 bp, 6 predicted proteins | sample KBSCornC62_FD_66595 | JGI IMG/M metagenome (GOLD analysis project Ga0068856, IMG submission 66595) | Corn rhizosphere microbial communities from Kellogg Biological Station, Michigan, USA - KBS Corn C6-2 | ecosystem: Host-associated > Plants > Roots > Rhizosphere > Soil ... | reverse complement strand
GCTTTGAACTCGACCACCACGTGGAGGTTGGAATGAGTAGAACCAAATCGGCAGTGTCTGCCTTCTCTCTAGTCTCGGCACTCACCGCAATCTTGAGCGCTTCCCTTTGGGGCCAAGCGTTCTACGGGTCCATCGTTGGGACAGTCACTGATCAATCAGGCGCCTCTCTGCGCGGCGCTAACGTCACACTGACGAACACCGGAACTGGCGAAAGACACCAAACGCAATCCGGGGATGGAGGCGAATATCAGTTCTTGAACTTGGTTCCCGGAAAGTATCGCATCGAGGTGGAACAGAGCGGCTTCAAGAAGGCCAACAGTGAAAACATCGAGGTCAACGTGTCCGGTACAGCCCGCGCGGACGTAACGATGCAACTCGGCGACGTGACGCAGAACGTAGAGGTCCAGGCCACCTCGCCCGTGCTGCAGACCGAGACCGCCAACTTAAGTCAAATCGTAAACAGCCGGGCCGTCCAGGAACTACCGGTGAATGGCCGGAACATCATGAACCTAACAGCGTTGGTGCCTGGCGTTGTCGCGCAGGGATCTACCGAGGGAAACGCGCTCACCGGGAAAAACATCTTCGCGGCCGGGAATTACCAGATCGGAGGCGGTTTCGCGAACCAGGGCGCGGTGTACTACGATGGCGTTCCGGCCAATTCCGCGCTCGGAAACCTGGTGAACATGGTGCCCAGCCCAGATGCCGTCGCGGAGTTTCGCGTACAGACCAACAGCAACAGTTCAGAATACGGACGCTATTCGGGCGGCATCATCAACCTGTCTTCGAAATCGGGTAACAACGAGTTTCATGGCAGCGCGTACGAGTATTTCCGCAATACGGTGCTGAACGCGAACAGCTTTTTCGCAAATGCGACCGGAACAGGAAAACAACCGTTCAAGCAAAATCAATACGGTCTCACCGGCGGCGGACCCATAAAGAAGAACAAGATGTTCTTTTTTGCCGGCTGGGAAGGTTTCAGGTCCCGTCAGGGGGCCAATTATCTGGCGACCGTGCCGCTTCCGGAGATGTATACAGGAGATTTCTCCGGTTACCGGAACGCTTCCAACGCGATCATCCCGATTTACGACCCATTGACCCAGTGCGGCACTGGCGCCAACGGTCCTTGCGCGTCCGGTCAAACGGTGCAGCGCACCCAGTTCCCTGGGAACAAAATCCCAGCCAGCCGGATCAACCCGGTTTCCGCAAAGCTTCTTGGGTTTCCGCTCATGGCGCTGCCGAACCTGCCGGGACAGCAGTACACGCATAATTTCAACTTCAGTGCTCTTGCGGTTCAGGGAGGGAATAACGACCAAGTCAATGGCCGATGGGACTATAACGTAAGTGAAAAGCTTCGGGTCTTCGCGCGCTTCTCACGCTGGTCTTCGCAGAGCTTGCCCTTTGCGCCGTTCGGCAATGGGATTTATGCAAACGATCCATACTCTCCGGAATATTTCACAACCACGCAAGGCCTCGCCGGTGCGACTTACGTTCTGAGCTCTTCGGCTGTTCTGGACGTCCGCGCGTCTTACATAAGATTTCCGTACGGCCGTTCTCAGTCCTACGATGGCATCAGCCTGAGCAATACGTTCGGTTTTCCGACTTACATGGATCAGCAGCTTCCAATTATCCATGGCGGTCCGACTACTTCGATCCCGTCGTTTACTATCAGCGGTTATAACCCAGTGAGCGGTCTTCATATTCTGTCTACCGAGAACGATTACGTGCTGACACCAAACCTGAGCTGGGTGAAGGGCAAGCACACCTTCAAATTTGGCGCCGACTGGCGCAACATGCAGAATACGTATTATCAGACTTTTGATGGAGGGGCGTTCACATTCAGCAACGTCATCACCGCGCAGAACGCCCTGAACGCTGGCGCGAGCGGTAACGGTCTGGCTTCGATGCTTCTCGGGTATGGCACTGCCGGCAGCGTGAGCGCTTTCGCCAGGCCGTACGAGTCTCTGCGATATCAAGGATATTACGCCCAGGACACCTGGCAAGTCTCTCAAAAGCTCACTCTAACTTACGGAGTTCGCTGGGAAATTCCTGGTGTTTGGCGGGAGCGTTATAACCGGATAGCTTCTTTCAATCCGACCGAAATCAACCCCGCGACAAAGGGAATTACCGTGAACGGTCAGCCGGTTCTTGGAGCACTGGACTTTGTTTTGTCTCCCCAACATCCCGATCGAGGCTCCAGGAAGGAGTGGTTCAACCTGTTCGCTCCCCGCGTTGGAATCGCATATCGGTTGAACGACAAGACGGTCATTCGAACCGGCGGCGGCATTTACTACCTACCATCCAACCTGCAATTCAGCGAGGCGCCGTGGGGAATGCCGCTCAGTTCCTTTAATACCCCTTACTTGGGAACGCTAGACGGCGGTGTGACGCTGAATAGTCCCATTAGCGATCCGTTCCCGAACGGTTTCCTTCCTGCTCCCGGCAATCTACCCCATGATCAGGCCCAGGCATTGCTAATCGGTGGGGGCCTCACCAATATTCCGTTGCGGAACGTCAGTTATCCATACCAGGGGCAGTGGAACTTTACGGTGCAGCGCCAATTCTGGGGAGGAGTCGCGGTTGAGGCGGCCTACGCAGGCGCGACTGGAGTTCATCTCCCCCTGGGCACCTATCAGCTCGATTCCCTCTCGACGCAATATTTGTCTCAGGGAACCTCTTTGAACACACCGTTGGTACCCAATCCTTTTTACGGCTTGGTTAAGACCGGACCACTGGCTCAGCCCACAGTTACCCGGGCACAACTCCTGCTGCCTTTCCCGCAATACACGAGCGTGGCTTCGGGAGGAGGCTATCTCGGACATTCCACTTATCACTCGCTGCAAATGAAAGTGGAGAAGCGCATGCCGAAGGGTGGAACCATCCTCGCGGCTTATACTTTTTCCAAACTCCTGGCGAATGTGAACAGCACAACGGCCTGGCTGGATTCAGGTGTGGGTGCGAACCCTGGGCCACAAGACCCCGCCAATATGCGCGCCGAAAAATCCCTCGCGGGCTTCGACTCCCGCAATCGTCTTGCGGTCAGCTATGCGGCCGATCTCCCCATCGGCAAGGGGCAAAAGCTCCTGAGCGGCGGCAACGGTTTCGCGCAAAGGCTCAGTTCAGGCTGGAGTCTGAGCGGAACGGCCACCTTCCAGCAAGGTTATCCGCTGGCATTGACCGCAACCAACGGCGTCACCATTCCGGGTCTTGGTCTGCGACCGAATGTGGTGGCTGGCTGTAATGCCTCCAAAGACGGCTCCGCTCAATCAAGGTTGAATGCCTGGTTTAACACTTCGTGCTTCACGGTTCCCGCTCCTTATTCGCTCGGCAACGAGAGCCGTGTCGATCCGGTGCTGCGTGGACCCGGCATCGCAAATTACAACGTTTCTCTACTCAAGAGGACGCCGATAACCGAGCGCTTCAACATAGAATTCCGGACGGAAGTTTACAACCTGTTCAATCGTGTGCAGTTCGGTCCTCCGAATACCTCCGTAACTACGGCGGCTAACGCTACAACCGGGGTGATCTCAACGCAGATAAATACTCCAAGAACGATTCAATTCGCGTTGCGGTTCCTCTTCTGACTGCTGCGCTCCGGCGTTGAATCCCGGCGGATGAAACTCTGCCGCGGTAGAAGTAAGTTAATGATTTCGTTGCGATATCTGGCAGTGCTAACCTTCGCCTGCTCGATTGTGCCAGCGGCCGGAAAAGAAGACGGTTCCGAATACGTTGGAAGTGCGACTTGCCGTAGCTGTCACGCGGCGCTATTCGAATCGCAGTCGAACACGGCACATGCGCATGCACTGAGACGAGCTCAACTGGCAGACCCCGGCCGCGGTAGTCACGCGCACTGGGCGTTCGGCGCCGGCGTTAAAGCAATAACCTGGGTCAGCCAGACCAGCGAAGAAACCATCGCCGAACACGGCCTGAGTTACTACACCGCAACGAAGTCGTTAGGGCTCACGCCGGGTCACACCACGGATGCTGATTTGATCTATCGCACTTTCGATCCAGTAGAATCCGCGTTGCGCTGTTTCCGCTGTCACTCGACCGGGCCAGTAACACTCACTGACAATTTCAAGGTTCGGCCAAGCGAACCCGGCGTTCACTGTGAATCCTGCCACGGCCCCGGACGTGCGCACGCTGAGTCAGGCGGCAAGCGGCCGATTCAGAATCCTCGCCGGCTCACTGCGATCCAGATCAGCACCCTGTGCGGCGCGTGCCATCGTCAGGCAAGCGATCTCGATGACGATACCGATTGGACGAATGTCTGGAATGTGCGACACCAGCCGAGGTTTCTACACCGTGCCGCCTGCTTCCGCAATAGCAACGGTGCTCTTTCCTGCCTGACCTGTCACGATGCCCATCAGCCCCTAAACAGCGTGGCGTCATCTTACGACGCCAAATGCGTGGCTTGTCACCCAAAGATCGCCCATGCCTCGCCGGTCGCTTCGCGCAGTTGCGTGGAGTGTCACATGCCGCAGGTCGCAACCACGCCGCGCCTGAAATTCACCAATCACTGGATTGCTATCTACGATCTGCGCGGAACCAAACTGATGCCCTCGAAACGAGTGGTCAAAGATCTTCGGCCGGCATCCGGTAAGGCTGAAGCTGCGAACGGATTTATCGTTCCGGCTGACGTTTCGACATTGATACCCGCCTATGCGAAAGCCGTGGCAGAAAGAGAACGACAATCGGGACCTGAAAGCGGAAAGGTCGCGCGAGCGGCATTCAATTTGGGGCGGTTTCTTCTTGAGATCGGACGGAGCAGCGACGCCGAAGCGCCATTACGGCGCGCTCTCGCGATAGACCAACAGACGTCGGATTCGGAGATCGATGCCGATCGCGAAAATCTCGCCTTGGCGCTGGACGCACAGGGAAAGCAGAGCGACGCCGTGTCGCTATTCCGCCAAGCCGCTGAAGGGAACACGCCACAGGTTGCGGCACGCTCGTTTGCCAAACTTGCCGAAAAGGATCAGGAGCATGCAGATTCATACTTTCGCAATGCAGTTGCCGCCGAGGAAAAGGCCTCTGGAGCTGAATCGCTCCGAGTTGCGCTACTGCTGCATCAGTATGCGCTCGCGTTGCGCGCTCGCCATCTTGATGGCGACGCTGAACCTATATTACGGCGGGCGCTCTCTATTCAGCAGGCCGCGCCCAAAGCCGACGCGCAGGTCACGGTTGGAATCCTGGATACATTGGGAAATTTGCTCGAAGGGCGCGATCAACTGGACGAAGCTGAGAAACTCGAGCGCACCGCTCTCTCCCTTGCCGAACAGAAATTCGGGCCCGAAAGCCCACAACTGGCCGTTACCTGCACCAATCTGGCAGACGTTCTTTGGAACAAGAACAACCTTCGGGAGGCCGGCCTGCTCTATCGACGAGCCATCGCCATCGATGCGTCCATTTACGGTCCGGATCGTCCGGAGACGGCCGCGGACATCGCGAATCTCGGAATGGTTATGAACGATGCAGGCCAGTCCGCTGCAGGCACTGCGCTGCTGAAACAAGCGCTGACCATTTACGAAAAGACTGTCGGACCCGACAGCGATGAAGCGCGGTTTGTAAAAGAAAAGATCGCGCGTATCGGACGTTAGGATAAAAACCAGGAATGGCCGATAGAATAGCGGCTGTATTCTTCCTAGGGCGGATCAACTTGATGAATATCTGGCACCTGCCTGCGGTCTTTATTCTTCGAAGTCATTGGCATAATTAGGTTCGTGGCAATCCGTCTCAAGGACATTGCACGTGAGCTCGGACTCTCTGTCGTTACCGTTTCGAAGGTCTTGCGAAATCACGAAGACGTTAGTACGGAGACTCGTAATCGCGTCCTGAGGCGGATGAAGGAGCTGAATTATCAGCCAAATCTTGCTGCCAGGGCTCTCGTTACGGGGCGGAGCCATCTGGTCGGCTTAGTTGTCCCTGATCTTGTGCATCCGTTTTTTGCAGAGGTGGCCAAGGGTATTTCTTCGGTGCTCCGAACGCGCGGATATGGATTGGTCATTGCCTCTTCCGAGGAGGATCCCGATTTGGAGAAGCAGGAAATTGGACAGATGTTGGCTCGGCGGCTTGACGTACTGCTCATAGCTTCGGCCCAGTGGACCGTTGAGAGCTTCCGGCGTATTGAGGAACAAAAACGGCCTTACGTTCTTGTCGATCGTAGATTTGGCGGACTTGCCGCCAATTTCGTCGGAACAGATGATTTGGCGATTGGACGAATGGCTACCGAACATTTACTGCAGAGCGGGTGTAAGCGCGTTGCCTACATCGGCGGAGCGTATGTAAGTACGGCCCGGGACCGCGCTGAAGGGTACAGAAGCGCCCTCATCGCCGCCGGTCTGCCCATGTTCAACGAACACACTATAAGCTCGGTCCGTAATGACGATGCTGCGGACGAGACCGGCTATAGAGCCGCAAAAGAGCTCCTCGCATTATCCAACAAGCCCGACGGCATATTTTGCGGCACTGACCCGATTGCGATGGGTGCTATGAGAGCGATTCTGGAGGCCGGTCTCCGTATACCGCAAGATGTCTGCATCGTAGGGGTGGGCAACGTTAGGTACGCTCGAGACCTCCGCGTTTCCCTTAGCACTATCGACCAGGACAGTGCGTTGCTTGGCAGTCGCTCCGCCGAACTAGCACTGTCGCTTCTTCAAAAAGATGCGGTCCAGCTCCCGAGAGAGATTGTCTTGCGGCCGAAGGTGATTGTGCGTGAATCCAGCATACGGAACGGTACTCAACATTCTCACTCGGAGTGAGACTGGAGCCAGAACCGATAGCCCTTCTTAGGTTACAAACTACGGCTTTGTGGCTTTTCGCTGTCGGACAGGGTGCAGCAATTTTCAACCGCGCGCTCCGGAACCAACGCTAAAAAGCGAATCCGGGCCAACTGCGCATTCCTTCGATGTGAATGGAGGGTTCTGAAGTGATGCTCAAGAAATCGGCCTGAAGCGACGCTGTGCCACACAAGTTGCTCTCGAAACCTTATTTATAAGGAGAACGCCGCGCGACTGGCTGACATTCAATTGTTTCCAGCCTTGCGAAATCAATTACATGCAGCCAGCAATTAGCGTGATTACTGCGTTAAGGAGGGCAACGAGCTTGCCTTTTTGCCGTAACTTACTGAAAACATGGAGCGGGAGACGGGGATCGAACCCGCGTGTCTAGCTTGGGAAAACGATCCTCGATTGTTAATAAAGGACTATGGCGTTCATGGAGATCAACCCAGTGCATAGAAATCCATGGAGTTTCCTCAGGTTTGGTCGAAACCCGGCTTAACGCATTAATCGCATTCCTGAAGCCGGGGATGCTTTAGCTCTCGAAAACCAGCAAGCTATCGTTTCGAAATCGCTCGCCCAACGCACGCTGAACCCGGTTCGGCGCTGACGCGAGGTGAGGGTTGCAAAACGCAAACGCCCGACGTGTGCTCGGGCACGACAACGGTCCTATCAGAGGCATGGAGTCCATCGGCTCCGCCCTGAAGCGGATGACACCGGAGCTGGTGGTTTCAAAACAGAAGCTGCGGCAAGCCGAAGGTAGTTGCATGGTGCGCTTGAAACGCGAGGAAGGAAAACAGAACGTGGGATTCAGTTCGAGACCATTTGTCCTATGTGGGCTGCCGGTCCGAAAGCCGCCAGCGGGCGAAATGCTGTACGAGAGGCGCAACGGCGACTTTGTCCTACAGATCACCGGGCATCCGAACTTCTCGAAGGGTGCGCTTCAAATGAGATTCATTCAGCGGGGTTGTGCACTAATGTACTCGTCAACCGTATTGGGAACGCGTTCTTTCATACCGCCATTCTATGTTTCGGCATTTCGGCACGCCACAAGCCGCGGTTCTGCGTGGCGTAAACGGTCTCAATGGGAAATCGTTATCGCATCAATTGCCGTTCGACAAATAGGGCGCGACATTCAGGTTCGAGCACATCCCGGATCACAAGCGGCACCGGACGGCTGGGAACGATGGTTGCATCTGATAGGACCGTTTGGCCATTGATCCTGGCCGACATGTCAGCAGGACGAGTGCCCGATACTACGACGCTGACACCGGCCAACCTGATGGCGTACGCGCACATTACGCACGGCTCAACGCTCGTGTACAGAGTGCACCCCGTCAACTCACGTGACTTCAATTGAACGAAGGCCGTGCGAAGCGCCTGAATCTCTGCGTGCGCGGTGACATCACAGAGTCCACGCACAGCCTCAATTCCTTCTGCGATGACTTGATCACCGCGTACAATCAGCGAACCGACAGGCGTATCGTTCGTCAGAAGCGCTTGCCGCGCCAATGCAATACAGTGTCGGATGTAACGCGCGTGCTCGACCTCATTCGTCATAAGTTCCTAGACATTCCAGAGGATCATCAGTTAGACACACGCGCTACGGATTTGGATTCTGGACCGCGAGAAAATTCTCAAGTCTGATTAAATCCGCTGTGGTCGCAAAGCGTAGAGCGATCCCGCAGACAGCTAGTAGAAACAGACTGACAATATATAAAAGCATTTACTGCATCCGATGCCGATGTGCTCGTTTTCGTTTCCGGCCCAGCGCTCGCTATGAAGTAGAGACCGGGCAGCGATCATGAAATCACCGCCCGGCAAATCGCTCAGTCGACGGGTTCGTCGGCTGGCTCTGATTCAAGCGTGGAAGCGGGCTGCCTGTCCGAGCGGTCTAGCGCCAAAATTGAACTGGCCTGGATTTCAGCCACGCGAACGCTGCGATCCGATTCCGCCGGCGTGTACTCGCGATAGCGCAGTTCGCCTTCGACTTCGATATACGCACCTTTCTGCAATGTGCCGGCCCATTGCGCCAGCTTGTTCCAGCTGATGATGCGATGCCATTCGGTGCGCGTCTTGTACTCGTTGCTGCCTTTCTCTTTCCAGCTCACGGTGGTGGCGAGTGAGAAGCGGGTAAGGTGATCGTCTTGCTATCCAGCTTGAGTGCATCCCGTTGGATATTTCCGTCCGATCCCGCATGGCTTCGCGAACACGCTTCACGAGTTCGTTGTAGCGGGGCCGCTCGGCTGCGCTGATTGCCTTCAGATTGCAAGCGAAAACCGTTGAGGCGTCCTTCTGTGCGGCGGCACTCACACACACGCAAAAAAGAGAAGCACGTAAAACTGTTGCAATCGTCATAATCGAACTGTAAGACTTGAAGTCAACTTCAAGTCAAGAGGAATAGTAGGGATCACTATAGGTGAACTGGCTGCCGAAAGCGGTACGCCGGCTTCCACAATCCGCTATTGGGAAAGGCTGGGCGTGCTGCCTAAACCGGTGCGAGTTAGCGGGCAACGGCGCTACTCTACCGATGCTGTTGAACGTCCTGCGTCTGGCGCAAGCCTGCGGCTTCCGGCGGGATGAGATGCGCCACCTGCTGAATGGCTTCGGCGTCAGTGTCACGCCGCCACTCCGCTGGCAGGAACTGGCCTCCGGAAGCAACAGGAACCCGACACGCACATCGCCCGGCTCAAAGCCATGCAACGGCTGCTGGATCGCGTCCTGCAATGTCAGTGTGTTGCGCTGGCGGAGTGCGGGCGGATTGCCGCGGCCGTCATGGAATCCGCTCAATGAGATCTTTGCTCTGGTTTTCGCTCGCCGCAGTGGGCGAGATTGCGGTTGTTTCGCGTTCTGGGCCTGGCTGCGACTCGGAAGAAACCCGCTCTGGACCCTCGCCGGTATTGTTTCGCTTGTCATCTTCGCGCTAGTGTTGACGCGCATCGAGGCGGCGGCTGGGGCCGTGCCTTCGCTGCCTATGGGGGAACACCGAGAGACGCTTGGAGCGATTGTAGGCGTCGATCCATCGATAGATCGTTGCTGGATGCTTCCCCACGATCTTCGCGACCTTCTCCACGTGGGCCCGCGTTCGCTCGACATTGTCCATTTCGAAGAGCGGTTTAAGGATTGTGAATTGTTGGATCGCCGCCTGCCACTCATCTTCCGGCACGGATATCAAGTTAGTTGCCGAACTGGCGCGCTGATCACGAATAGGACGATCCGGCAGCGAATCGCTGATCGGGATATGATCGAGCCTGCGTTTGCCGATTTCCCGCCCAACAATGGTGTCCAACCAGTACAGCCGACCACTACAAAACGTCGATCGCGCCCGACGAATCGTTGATCCCGGAGTAAAGCCAACGGAGACGGCCACCACAGTTTTTCCGTCGTGAGCTTGAGCAGGCAGGGGTAGGCAAATTGAATCCGCCACAAATCCTGCTATAAGGCCATGATATCAAAGCACTTGCTACAGTCGCAAATAATGTTCGCAGTTGATTTGCAATCTTACAAAGGCTAAGATCAGGGGTCGATCGAAACTAAGGCTGGCTTTTCACCGGCACATCTACGATCTGGTCGAAACCAAGCCCGCTCGAGCCTTCCCCGCGCCCGGTTTGCCGTTTGACGCGCAACCAGGTGTAAACCTGGCCACCCGTCCAGCGCGTCCGCTCGAAACATTGCATCAGGCTGGCTCCGGCCCGCGGCACCTCTTCCTCATGCACGAAGTAGGATTGTGGAGGCGCAACGTCCAGGCCTTCGCGCAGAAGGACCGTCCGCGGGCGCACTTTCACCGGCGGGTTGGGATCTCCTTCCAGGATTCTCGGCAAGGCGGCGCGCTGCAATTGAATCTCGCGATTGTCTCCGGGGATATGCACCGGGATGAAAGGAATCCAGTTCTCCGGAACGCTGGTCATCACGCGATAACGAATCGGGGCCACGGCGGGAATCGGCGGAGGAGGCGTCACGCCACCTAAAGCGGCGGCCAACTGATTTTCAAAAAACGCCAGCGTCTGGTATGCCGCCTCCTCACCAGGTTTGCTCTCGCCGCTCGCGAGCGGCACGATCTTCTCCAGGCCCCAAACCATGTTCGCGACCTCATCACGCACAAGCATTACGTTTTCCGTGGGCGCGCTCTCCTGGATCTTGGCGACCGTCGGAAGCACGAGCAGGCTCGTGTCCGCCTGTGCGCCCTCGCGTCCCGCAAC
>Ga0068856_100007055_pt1 | contig 10972 bp, 8 predicted proteins | sample KBSCornC62_FD_66595 | JGI IMG/M metagenome (GOLD analysis project Ga0068856, IMG submission 66595) | Corn rhizosphere microbial communities from Kellogg Biological Station, Michigan, USA - KBS Corn C6-2 | ecosystem: Host-associated > Plants > Roots > Rhizosphere > Soil ... | reverse complement strand
TCCCGGTGATCAAAACTGATAAAAAATCCTATTGCATTGGCGACAATGCGAATATGAGCATAGCCATTCAGCCTGATGCGGCTTACACCATAAACTGGTTTAGAGATAATGTGCCGCTGAGCTCATACCAAAATCAAACTTCGGTTAATACCAATTTGCCAGGAAATTACACAGTTGAAATTGTAGCCAATAATACTAATACGGATGGCTCGGTTTGCAACCAGATAAGCGGTGTACAGAATATCACTTTTAATCCGCTTCCTACAGTAAGTATACAGCAAATAGTTACAACCACCCTTTGCGATGGCCAGACTGTTGATCTGAAAGTAAGTTATGACAACGGAACAGTTAGATGGAACAATGGCGAAAGCGCTAACGAGATCACCGTGAGCCAATCAGCAACATATACTGCCACTGTAACCAACCCGGCGGGATGTACAGAAACCGCGGATATCAATGTGCAATTTTTTTCGAATCCTACATTAAATATTCCTGATTACAGCGTGTGCTTACCTGCCAATAAGACAGCCAAAATTACAGCTCCGGGCGGAATGGCTTCCTATATCTGGAATAACCAAAAAGGCGGCAATACATTTATTGTGGATCATCCCCAAACCGTAACACTTACAGTAACTGACGCGAACGGCTGCCAGGCAACCCAGAATATCCAGGTAGTTGACGACTGCCCGAATGTAAATATCCCCAATACTTTTACGCCTAATGGTGATGGTGTAAATGACACCTGGAATATTACCGGGCTGGAATACGATCCAACTTCCTTTGTAAGCATATTTACCCGTTATGGTCAGCAGGTATATCAAAGTCGCGGATACAACAAGCCATGGGACGGCACATCACAGGGAAAACAACTTCCGGCAGGTACATATTACTATATAATCAAAATGAAAAATGGCACTGAAACTTTTAGTGGTTATGTGGCCTTAATTTATTAGTGTTCTATTGCGCAAGCAAAAAGACCTGTCGTAAATTACCAAAAAGCCCTCGGCTTACGCCGAAGGCTCCGGTTCTTGCGAACATATGATGATTATAAAAATCAGGGCTTATCTGTTGGCGCCTCCGCCCATACCGCCTTGCTGCTGGTTTTGGTCGCCTTGTTTCAGGTCATCGTTATTGATGCCCTTCTTCTGGTTGGGGTTGCTGAAACTCATCTTGCCAAAGCTGTAGCTGAAGGTTAAGCCAAATGAGCGGAATGGTACCTGCGTAATGCTGGTTTGGCTAATGCCGGGGCTGCTGATGCTGCTGTCAAAGTGTTTGTAATTGGCAAAGGGCTGCAAAACGTTAACACCTACAGACATTTTCTTTTGCATAAACTGCTTGCGTAAGCCAATGCCATAAAGGGCAAATGCCGGGTTGGTACCTTGTATCGTGCGCCTTGCCGAACCGCCAAAGCCGAACGCTTCAGCAATCAGGTCGGCCGGTAAAGTGAGCGAGCCCCTGAGGAAACCGTTGTACATGATGTAAGTGCCGTTCTGCGTTTTATCGGCAATAAAAGTGCCTGACGGGTCGGGTTGATAAGTATACGCGTTGATATTACCTGTGATGGTAAAATTCCTGAATGGCGTAACGTTACCGAACAGGCTGCCGCCGAACGAATTGTTGCTGCCAATGTTTTGGTATTTGGTCAGCGTCCCGGCTGCTTTTGTGGTATCATTTATCTGTATTGTGATAGGTGTGGCAATACCCTCAATCAGGTTCGCGGTATGTTTATAATACACAGAAGCATTAAGTGACGACGATCCAAAAAACGCATTGTAATCCAGTTCGTAGGTGTGTGATATCTCGGGATTCAGCTCCGGATTACCCACAGTTTGACTCTGCTTATTGCTTTCATTGGTGAACGGATTCAAAAATTGAAGACTTGGACGGGTAATGCGTTTGGAGTAAACCAGCTTGATTGTATTGTTGCCATTAAGCTGCCTTTGCAGTGTTAAACTGGGCACTATGGTATTATAGTTTTGGCTAAAGGGCGATAGATTCTGCGAAATGTTCACCGGATCGCCGTGGATGTTGGTATTCTCGTCTCTCAGGCCCGCAAGTATCGACCATTTTCCGGGCAGCGTAATGGTAAGCACGGAATATCCGGCGTAAACATCCTGGTTGTAATTGTAAATATTTGAATTGAGAGGATCATAAACAAAGTCTCCGCTTTGGTCATCATAGTAGTCAGAAGTGCTGTTTATCCTCCTGATAATGGACTTAGCACCGGCTTCGAGTTTAAAGACCTTGCTTAGCGGCTGGGTATAGTCAAGCTGGAAAGTATATTCGTTATTTATCCCTTCGATATTGTTTTTAATGCTGGGGAATGCGGCAGAATAAATGTTTTGGTAATTGTTCATGCCTGTACCGTGGCTCCACTGCGTCGAAAAATCCAGTTCCTGGCCTTCCTGCTTGAATTTGTGTGTATAATCCACATTCCAGTCGAAGTTGCTGAATGAGTTGGTAGCCGTTGAGGTGTTGGTGTACGGTACCATCGCAATGGTGTTTGAGCTTCCGTCCGTATTGAATTGAAAATGCATTAATCTGAAGGTGCTATTAATGCTGTTGTAGGCGTTGAAGTCATAGCCTGCACTTACGGAGCCGTTGATTGCATGACGCGAAACGCGGCTGGTGCCTTTTGTTGAAGTGGTTGTATCGTGAATGTTCTGCTCAAAATCGGAAGTTGACGTCTGCGGCCAGCTTAAAAAACCACCAATGTTAGTGGAAAGGTGAAACCTACCTGCGTTGTAGTTCAGGTTCATGTTGCCATTATTTTGCCTTGTACCAACGCCTCCGTTAATCGATCCACTGATACCAGAAACGTTTTTTTGCCTGGTAACGATATTGATGATACCCGCCGAGCCCTCAGCATCATACTTGGCCGATGGAGAGGTGATCACTTCGATATTTTTGATCTGGTCGGCCGGGATGGCACGAAGCACGTCCGCGATATTAGCCGCCGAAGTACCGGTTGTTTTGCCGTTGATCAGCACCTTCACGTTTTGATCGCCACGAACGGATACATTGCCATTCATATCAACCGATACCATTGGCACCTTGCCTAACACATCGGTCGCGGTACCGCCGGATGCTGTAATATCTTTCTCGACATTGTAAACCACCTTGTCGATCTTATTCTCAATCAGCGATGCCTGCCCTACAACAGATACTTCATTAAGTGTATGTTTACCCGGAGCTACCGGCACAATGCCAATGTTTTTATCGGGCTTCGATAGCGTAGTGACAACGGGATCAATGATTTTTGTTGGATAGCCTAGATAACTCACGGTCAGTTTATAGCTGCCAGGCTTCATGTTTTCGAACTTGAAATTTCCCTTTTCGTCGGTGATAACACCGCTGAGCGGTGTTTTGCTGCCGCTTGGGAATATGCTGATGGTAGCATAATCCAGTGGACTTTTTGTTAACGAATCGACAACGGTACCTGATATATGACCGATGATGGACGGACCACCACCTCCCGGAGGTGGCCCCTGCGTACCGGGCTGGGCCCTGGCCACGAATGCCAGGGTAACAAAGGACAGTAAGATGAGTATATATTTCATTCTAATAAGCTATTTCGATGTTTCAGGCCGCAAAACAACACAATTCTAGCTTTTTAAAATGAAGCAATAGACGGGGATAAGGATACCACCGACAGAGGGGTGGTTTTGGTCGATGAAGATTTTTGTAAGATAGGTTAGATACTTTTGAAAAAGGCTAACTGACTTTCTCCGTTATTACCTTTTATAGGTTTAAGCCAGTTTTCCCGAATAACCTCGGTTGTGCATGGGCCGTGTGTTATGATAGTAATTGGCCGGTTAATGGATTCTTCTTTTAATCTCTTTAAAACTTGTTGCAGCATGTCACCCTTAACAGGTGTGTAAAGAAAAAATACTGTTCCGTCTGAATAATCCGCTTCGCATGCATTGGTATTGATAAACGTTGTGCCCGATGCATTGAGTGACGCGGCACAGTCTTGAGCGTAATTGCAAAAAGCCGGCTCAAACTCAATTCCGCGAGTTGATATACCGGCAATCAGGTTAATCAAAATGGCAACTTGCCCCAGACCGGAGCCGATGTCAAAGAATACCTCTTTTTCTTTAAATCCCACTTTCCGTGCGATTTCAAATACAACTCTCGCAGGTGTTTTTTGGTAAGAAACCATTTCCGGCGATGGCTCCCGGGTTGGTTCCGGTATTTCTCTGTTTGAGAGCACGCGGTTAATAAAGACATCGAGATTATCATAACCCTCCCTTGAGCTATCGAGGTTGGCTATGTCAAAGTATTGCCCCACTAAATCTTCAAATGCTTTGCCTCTGCACTCACCTGATATTATTTCCGCCCTCAACTGCTCAAACAACTTGTCGTCGATTCTTCCGAGGGCCAATTTCAATGTTTCAATGCGACTTTTTAATCGCATCAATTCTTCTCGCTCTGAATCGGATTGCAGGTAGAATTGCAGGGGCTCAATAATATAAAATTCAATAAAATCAAGGGCATCGGCCCGCTCATCGAAGTTTTCAGGTTCGAGTAACGAGGCATCTTTTTCAAAAGACTCAATAAGTGATTCTATTTGTGAAAGAGCCATCATTTGCGAAGAGCTTGCAAATTGCAAGGTTTGGTGTTTTGATGAAGCAAAATTACTAAAAATGATGACCAGCCAATGAGCGAATTGCACCCGGAATTTTGTTATTTGCGTTTATGAAAGCATTTTTGGGAATGGGCCTTCTGGGCTCAAATTTCGTTAAAGCCATGCGCAAAAAAGGCGAAGAGGTGCAGGTTTGGAACCGTACCTTTTCAAGAGCCGAAGCATTGGAAGAAACTGGTGCCAAAGCCTTTGCCAATGCCGCAGATGCTGTGCGCGGAGCTTCAGTAGTGCACGTCACGTTAAAGGATGACGCCAGTGTTGACGAGGTGCTGAAACAAGCCGAACCCGGACTGGCAGCGGGTACTTTGATCATTGATCATACGACAACCTCGGTGCAGGGAGCCATTGAACGTACGGCTGGCTGGAAACCCAAAGGCGTCACTTATCTGCACGCGCCTGTATTTATGGGGCCTCCCAATGCACTCGAAAGCACAGGTTATATGCTGGTTTCTGGTGACCAGGAAATTATCAAAAAAGTTGAGCCTGAACTTTCAAAAATGACCGGTAAGCTGATTAACCTTGGTCCGGTTGAAGGTAAGGCTGCAGGCGTAAAACTCACGGGCAACCTGTTCCTGCAAGCCATGACTGCTGGTTTGTCGGATGCGTTGGCGCTCGCCAAAGGACTGGGCATATCTGGCGACGATCTGCTGGGCTTGTTCGGCGAATGGAATCCCGGAGCTGGTGTGCCCGCAAGGCTAAGAAGGATATTAAGCGGCCATTTCGAGCAACCATCGTGGGAATTGGATATGGCGCGGAAGGATTCGGGGCTAATGATGGCCGAGGCCGAAAGAACCGGTGCGCATTTGGCGGTGATCCCGGCCATAGCTGCCGAAATGGATCAGTGGATAGCCAAAGGCTTTGGCAAACACGACTGGAGCATTATTGCAAAGGAAAATATTTGAGAGGTGAGCAAACTGTGCCTACATCCACTGCAGTTTGCTCACGTCAAAGCCAAGGCCGATCGCTTTAACGAGAAAGCGTTCGCGTATCTCATCAGGAATGGAATTCTCGCGGGAGATGATCCACAAGTAATCAAGGCTATTGCCTGATACCATGGCATGGTTGTAATCACGGTCGATATCAAGCACATTATAATCGAGATATATAGGCAAAAAGTAAGCAACCTTAAATTTCCCCATTGTTTCGGGCCCTGTAAACTTGCCCTTGCCAGTGGCCTCAACAGGTTTGTTCTTGTCGAAATCGTACGCGCGGGTAATCACCCTGATGGTGCCATCATCATTCAGATCATACTCGTCGGTTACATTCTTCAAGTTTTTTTCGATGCGGTTAGGCAGGCGCGCTATTTCGTTCCAAAGCCCCATATAGCGTTTTTTATCAAACGGCTGCACAATGGCGTTTTTGGGAATTTTGCTTTTGGGCCAGAGAGCATAGGTGAGGCCAGCAGCGCCGGCACCTGCGGCTATGGCAACCAGCCATTTCTGTTGCTTATTCATACACGTATAAGGCGGTTAGATGCTTTTTTGTTTCAGGCTAAATTTACAAGAAAAACGGTGTTTTTAGTTGAGTATTGTTAAATAAGGTAAAATTGGCATACAGTTAGTACCATGATGAATACAGGCGACCGTTTAACGCCTTATTTAACTTCACAGTCCAACAGGGGCATACTTTCCCCATTTTGTGCCCATAAAATTCAGCAAATCAGGCAGTTTACTCCACAAATAGGTGCAGGTATCAGCTTTAATTGCGTTTTCGTAACTAGTTAAAAATCAACACCATGTGTTTGGTGGCATCAAAATTGCCTACTAAGTAATGCACACAACAACCACCTGATCCATATGAAAACATCAATACTATTATTTGCATCTGTTTTAATCCTGGCCGCTTGTAAAAAGGAAGCTGCAGTTACGCCAACTGCCAGCCCTGTAACAACGACCCAAACCACTAATACTACGCAAACCAACAACACCTCGACTACAGCCACTACCACAACTACCAGCACATCAGCTGCAGATACACTTGCCAATCTTTCCGCTATTAAATTAAGCCTGGTAACCGATAGCACCAATTACGACGAGACAATGTTCCTGTTCAGGAAAGCCGCCAGTTTGGCTTTCGATCCAAACATGGACGGTCAATACCTGCCTGGATACGGTCAGGAGAGCCTGGCCAGTATAGCGCCCGACGGCACCAACATGGCCATTTATAGCTTACCTTACAAGCCAAACATGTCGGTGAAATTAAATGTAAGTACCAAGAGCGACGGTCAGTATTTGCTGAAAATGAGCTATGGAAGAACTCTTCCCTCCACTTTACAGGTTTGGATCAGGGATACCTACGCCAAAGACAGCCTGAACGTACGTGCCGGCAACTACAAATTCACCGTAATTAAAGCTGATACCGCCTCATATGGCAGCCACCGCTTCCAAATGGTTTTAAAGACTGTTCACTAAATCCGCATATTTAGCCGCCAAAATTTTTATCATCAGCCGACGGGCCATAGATAGACGGAACAGCAATATCATTCAGCCGCATATAAACCGTCAGTTGTCCGCGGTGATGGACCATATGGTTAATGGCGCTTTCCACCTGCGAGCGTTTCGATGAACTGAACAACACATTGCCATTGGCTTTCAGATAAAACATTTCGTCAAGGTCACCCTCTTTTACACCAAGCAATACTTCTTTTGCACCGCTTACATTTGCTTTAAAATGATCGGCAAGTTCTTGCGTCGTTTTTATGTCTTTATGCTGAAAGGTAGCAAAATCTATCTCGGAATGTTTGATTATATGGGTTATCCAAAGCGGAATTTCAGCAACGAGCCTGGCCAGGTAGCCAAATTCCATGGATTTTTCATGCGGTTTCCAGGTAGGGTTATCCATCGGGATACGCTCAAGGCACTTCAATGTGGAGGTAGTCTCGGCTTCCAGCTCTTTTGCAAATTCGGCGGCAAATAATTGATCGTTCATAAGGCAGTTTGTTTTTGATTGAAAGGGAGATGTTTATTGAGGTTTGGTATAAAATTACAAAAGCGCCGCTTAATTTTCCAGCAAAGCAATTTATTTGGACACAATACAAAACCATACAAAAAAGGCACCTCATGGGTGCCTCTTAGCTAAACATAAAGTCTTTTATTGTTCGTCTTTATCCTTATCGTCCACCGCTTTTTTGGTAACCATGGCGAATTGCGGCTTGCCGATTACTTTGTAATCTCCATCGCCATGAAGGATTGCTGCTAGCTGGCCCTTATCCTGCATGGTTTTTACAGCTTGAGCCAGTTCTTTGTCGTATTTAAAATTAGTTTGATAACGACCCTTTTCGTAATAATATCTTGAGGCGATCTCATTTTCCAGTACTTGCCTGATCTCGTCTTTGTTTTGCTGTAAATCGTTCTTTTTGCTTTCCTGCAGTTTGTTTTTCAGCGCGTCATACTCATTTTGAATACTTGTGAACTCCTTGTCTTTTGTTGCCTCAGTTTTCAGGCTGGTGACAAGGCGTTCTGTAGAAGTTGAATAGCTGTAATTTTTATTGCCCAGGTATTTTACAAAATCAGCATAGTCTGCATCTGTCAAATGGAAATTGTGTGGCTCCGCAATACTTGTATGTGTGTTACGATACTGTGTTGCGTAATCGAATACCAGCAGCTTAGAAACCAACGATTGTGTGATATTGGCAAAACGCTCCTGCTTTACAAAAATATCAGGGTATATACCGCTGCCGTCATATACTGAGCGACCGTCCCTGGTTTTGAATTCATGTATCGATGAATCGGCGACTTTCACTACGCTGCCATCGGCTTTGCGATGCGTATAGTCGATCTCCTGGATACATCTTCCTGATGGAATGTAATACTTGGCGATGGTGATCTTCACCAGGCTGTTATAAGGCAGGTTAAATGTTTGCTGTACCAAGCCCTTGCCATAGCTCCGCTGACCAATGATAACTGCGCGATCTAGATCCTGCAAGGATCCCGCAACAATTTCGGATGCCGAAGCCGAACGTCCATTAACCAGTACCACCAAAGGCAGGTTAGGTTCAACCGGTGTATTTTGAGTGCTGTAGGTAAAATTTTTGTCCTTGATCTTGCCCTTTTGCGATACCACTTCCACATTCTTTTGCACAAACAGGTTCACAATCTTAACCGCTTCCTGTAGTATGCCGCCGCCATTTGAGCGAAGGTCAAGAATGATACCGTTTGGATTATTTTTCTGAAGCTCGGTAAGCGCGTGGGTCACCTCATCGGCCGAGTTTTCAAGAAATTTATCCAATTTGATGTATCCCATATTCCCGTCTACCATACCGTAGTAGGAAACATTGGGCTGTTTGATCTCGTCGCGAACCATTTGCTTCTCAACAGGAGCTGCATCGCCGCGCTTGATCAGCAATTTGATAGAAGCCCCTTTGGCGCCTTTTAGCAGTTGACTCACCTGGTCGTTGGTTTTGCCGGTCAGGTCAACATCGTTAATCTTCAGCAGTTGATCGCCACCTCTCACATCAGCCTTTTGTGCGGGGAATCCTTCGAAAACATCCGATACGTACACTTTTCCGTCCCTTGGGAATATCCCTGCACCAATACCACCGTATTGTGTGCTTACATAATGTAATTTGTAGTCCTCAATCTCCGATTCGGGCACAAATTCGGTATAGGGGTCAAGGCCGTCGAGCATGGCGTCGAGACCCGTTTTGATCATTTTGGCCGAATTGATGTCATCAACGTAATTAATATTTACCTCTTTATATGCCGAAGCAAAAACGTCAAGATTCTTCGATATCTGGAACAGGTCGTCGTTAAAGCCGAACGCCAACGTCGCAATCCCCAAAACACCGGCGCCGATCGCCCATTTTTTATAAATTCTTTTCATCACCAAAGCCATATGATATCAGGCAACAAACAAACAAATAAAAATAGATATAAGATTTTGAAATAGAAGATGTAATGGAATTATTACCTCAAAATTATATTAGTCTATTTAAAACCTTAAACCGTTTTATTTATTGTCGAGCAGATATTTTTTAAAGCCGGCAAAATCCTTGCCAAGCGATGATACAGCCCGCTTTTTTGATTCAAGGTCTTTTACCTGTTCTGGTATTACGATTTCGGCTGCAATATGTTGTGGCAGCACGTCAGGAAATTTGCATGGATGCGCGGTCGACAGGAATACGCCAGCCGTTCTGCCAGTTGGTTCATCCTGCTGCCAGTCTTTCAATGCCTGCCAGGCGATAGCGGTATGCGGGCAAACCACATAGTTATAGGCGGTGTGAATTTTTTCTATTGCGCTAAGGGTTTCTTCGTCATCAAAGCTGAAGCCTGTTATTAGCTTCACCAGTTCGTCTGGCGCATCTTTAAACATATCCTGTATCCTAACCCAGTTGCTTGGATTGCCCACGTCCATAGCATTGGAGATAGTCTGCACAGATGGTTTAGGCAGGTAAACACCCGACTTCAAAAATTCCGGAACTGTATCGTTTGCGTTCGTCGCTGCGATGAAATGAGAAACTGGTAGCCCCATTTTCCACGCAAGAATGCCGGCACCGATATTGCCAAAATTGCCGCTCGGCACCGAAAAAACTACGTCATCACGGCCTTCCTTAAGCAATTGCGCATAAGCGTTGAAATAATAAAATGTTTGTGGTATCAGCCTGGCAATATTGATCGAATTTGCCGAAGTGAGCCTGAATTCCTTATTCAGTTCAGGATCGGTAAAAGCTTGTTTTACCAGCGCCTGGCAATCATCAAAAGTGCCGTCTATCTCAATGGCGCGAACATTTTGTCCATTTGTTGTTAGCTGCAGTTCCTGGATGCCACTAACTTTTCCTTTGGGATAAAGGATTGTAACCCGGGTATCAGGAACACCTAAAAAACCAAGTGCTACAGCGCCGCCGGTATCACCCGAAGTGGCTACGAGCACATCCAAAGTCTTTTCACCCTGCTGAAGAAAATAGCTCATTACACGGCTCATGAAGCGCGCACCAAAATCCTTAAAAGCTAGCGAGGGACCATGAAAAAGCTCGAGCACATAAACGTTCTCTTCCAGCTCTACTACCGGCGCATAAAAGCTGATAGCATCATGAATGATAGCACTCAGATCGCTCTCGGGAATTGAATCGCCCAGCAAGTTTTTAGCAATGTGAAATGCTATCTCGGGTAGCGAATAGCTATCCAGGTTATTTAAAAATTTATCATCGAGCCGCGGAATATAAAGCGGCATATACAGGCCCCGATCCTGCGGCATGCTGTTAAAAACGGCCTCTTTGAACGAGACCTGGTGGTTGGGGTTATTAGTGCTATAGAGCTTCACGTCGTTAAAATCCTAATTTCTAAATACTAAGCCCTAAATTCTAAATACTAAAAATTTGACATTAGCATT
>Ga0068856_100007044_pt1 | contig 10983 bp, 9 predicted proteins | sample KBSCornC62_FD_66595 | JGI IMG/M metagenome (GOLD analysis project Ga0068856, IMG submission 66595) | Corn rhizosphere microbial communities from Kellogg Biological Station, Michigan, USA - KBS Corn C6-2 | ecosystem: Host-associated > Plants > Roots > Rhizosphere > Soil ... | reverse complement strand
GCCGGCTATCAGGTTACAACGGCACCCTATGGCAAAGTCGGTGTCGAACTGGCGCAGAAGGAAATTCCGGATCTCATCATCTGCGATATTATGATGCCTGAATTAGACGGTTACGGGGTACTCCATATTCTTAATAAGAAGAACGAGACAGCCGCCATACCGTTCATTTTCCTGACAGCGAAAACCGAGAAAACCGATATCCGGAAAGGGATGAACCTCGGCGCCGACGATTACCTGACGAAACCCTTCGATGACACCGATTTGCTGAACGCGATCGAGGCCCGCTTGAGAAAAGCATCCATGCAACAACAATTGTATGAGGCCTCTCCCGAAGGGCTTGACAATTTTATTGCCGACGCCAGGAAGGTGTTGAATCTTCACGATCTGTGTAAGGACAAGAAAGTGAAATCTTTAAAAAAGAAGATGGAGCTGTTTGCAGAAGGCGATGCGCCACTGAATATATTTTTTGTCAAGTCCGGAAGTATCAAGGTGTATCAAGCCCATCCTGACGGAAAGGAACTCATAACGAGTATTTACAATGCCAACGATTTTTTTGGATTTGAGCCCATTCTCGAAGGAACAAATTACAAAGAGACGGCTGTCGCCATGCATGACTCGGAGATCATCAGCATTCCGAAGCATGATTTCACTACCCTGCTCCAGACACATCCCGATGTATCGAGAGGTTTTATCGCCTTGCTCTGTAAGAAGGTTGCCGATAAAGAGAAGCAGTTGTTGAACCTTGCATACAACTCCGTTCGACAACGCACCGCGGAGAATTTATTGAAGGTGAAGGAACTGAGAGATAAAAACGAAAACATTCAAATATCACGCGAGGATCTTGCGAAGATGGTTGGCACTGCGCCGGAATCCGTTATCCGCGTTTTGTCAGATTTTAAGGACGAAGGGCTGATTGAAATAGAAGGTGGTAAAATAAAGATAATCCACCCGGCAAAACTCGAGAAAGTTGTGCGCTGGAATGTCGCGCGGTGAGGTGATGTATGCGCATTCTTGAGAAGACAAAACGTTTTTTTAAAATCTTAGGCCCAGGTCTTATCACGGGTGCCAGCGATGACGATCCTTCCGGGATTGCGACATATTCCCAGGCCGGCGCGGGGTTTGGCCTTGCTACACTCTGGACGGCGCTCTTGACGTTTCCGCTCATGGCTGCTATTCAGGAAATGTGCGCACGTATCGGCATGGTAACGTCTCTTGGACTAACCGGAACGTTGAAAAAACATTATTCACGCCCGGTGCTATATGCCATGATCATTTTCAGTTTCCCGGCTATTGTTCTCAATATCGGTGCAGACATTGCTGGAATGGGTGCGGTAGCTAATCTTATTTTTCCAACAATACATGAATCGGTATTCAGCGTGGCCTTTACTATCATCATGTTGGTGGTGATCGTTTATTTGCCGTATCGCAGTATTTCAGCCGTGATGAAATATTTATGCATGTTTTTGCTGGTCTATGTCATTGTCCCTTTTCTCTATAAACAAGATTGGATAACGGTGTTACGTGCAACGTTCATCCCGACGATCCATTTGGATGTCGGCTTTATTGCCATGCTGGTGGCAATTCTCGGAACAACCATTTCCCCGTACTTGTTTTTCTGGCAAGCCACAATGGAGGTTGAGGATATGAAGCACCACGAACAGGTAATTCTTGTCGACAAAAATATCATTAGACGAATGAAGATCGATGTGAACCTCGGCATGTTATTTTCAAACATCGTCATGTTTTTCATTATTCTGACCACCGGTACGGTTCTGTTCAACGGCAATATTCACGAAATTCAAACCGTTGAAATGGCAGCAAAAGCGCTTGAACCCCTGGCGGGGGACAGTGCTTATCTTCTTTTTGCGGTCGGGGTGATTGGTACGGGATTTCTCGCAATACCGGTGCTTAGCGGGTCACTGTCGTACATTATCTCAGAAACTTTCGACTGGGAGCTGGGTCTGGATAAAAAATTTCATGAGGCAAAAGCATTTTACATCGTAATCGCCCTGTCATTGCTCATCGGACTCATGATCAATTATATTGGGATAAGCCCCGTTCAGGCGTTGATCTATACCGCACTCTTCTATGGTGTCACGTCACCGGTAATGGTCGCCATCGTCTTGCACATTGCAAATAACAAAATGGTAATGGGCAAATTCACGAATGGGCTCCGGTCAAACATCCTCGGAATACTCACATTTCTGTTGATGACCGGATGCGTGCTGTTTCTGCTATACGATCAGATCTTTTTATAGCTGCCGCCACAGGTTGTAATATCGTTAGGTCCGGTCATCTCGCCGGTGGCCGGTCGATGGTGATGTGTTAGCAAGGGTCTCGCAAGTAACATCGCGCCGGCGCAGATCATAGCAATCATCGTGAGTGTGCCGACCTTCAGTGAAAACCGTTTGAGGAGAAACATAATGGCGGATGATCCGCCGATCATTGCGGGCAGCGTGCCAATACCAAACAAAAACATAAATGCAGGCCCTTCGTAAATTTTTTGTGTGGATAGGCAATACGTTAACGCAACATACGTAAGGCCGCATGGCAGCAGGCCATTTAACATGCCCATCGCCAGCATCGATAGTACACTTTTGCGGTGAAGAAATTTCGCATACCTGTTTTTTATGAAACCGGTAAAGCGTAGCATCCCGCTGGAGAGAATTGGAATTTTAATCGATGTTATTTCTGCGATCCCAAGCGCGATCAGTGTAATGCCCAGAATAATACTGATCATAGTCTGAAACCGATCGAAAAAAAACAGGAAACCGATGCCAGAAACCAACCACCCTAGCATCGCGTAGGTTAACACTCTTCCAACGTTATAAAGGAGGCGATTTACGATCGCGTTCTTTTGCAGGGCGGTTATTGAAATCATCAATGGGCTGCACATTCCCACACAGTGCAAGCTTCCTGCAAAACCAAGTATCAGCGCGCCAACAAACATTCTTAGAGTATTATCGGTTGTTCCAGAAAATAATCCCGATCATGACTATGCCAGCGGATTTTCAGGCGGTATAATCCCTTCGGCATCGTCGTGGTTTCGAGGCGGGAGGCATGCTCCACCCACGAGGTGATGGTAAATTGTTTATCTAACGCATGGTCAGAAGGCCGGAAAAATTCAACGATGCAACTTGCCGGGTTTTGGTTGTCGGCAAACTGTATCCGGATGGCGTTGTTGATGATGGATACCGATGGTTTTTGTGCGAGTTCTGACGTGTTTCGGATACGCTTGATCTGATCTTCGTATTGCAACTCCTCTTCGTAGTAGTTCTTTGACACCAGGCTGATGTCCTGGCGTATGCAAACCGATACCAGGATTCCGATAAACAACCCAAATCCTAAAAATGACGCGATGATCCCAGTGCTCCAATTCATATGTTTTAGTTTTAGCGAGTTATCTTTTCCAATCAGAGGCCTTGCTAACGGGGCCGATAAATTTGGTCTGAATTTGCTCGATTTTTTTTCCATCTTTATAAACGGAGATTACAATTGGTGTTTTCGGGCTTCGGATTGCTCCCGCGGGCATCCTGATGAAATACACTGTCTTCAATAATCCCTCAGCGGGAACAACTGGTGCCTGCTCTCCGACACGCTCGAGTGATGCTTCCAATGGCGACACTATTTTCAATTCCACCGGAATGGCCTCAAAGGTTTTATTGATGAATTCGATGTTATATAAATTGACAATACTGCCGTCCTCGCGTTTCTGATACAACGTGCCGGGAACTTTAAGAACTGTCGTCTCCACATCGGAACGTGTGATCAGGACAAAGCTCAGCAAGACGATCAACGCAAGAAGCACCAGCGAATAACCGATTACACGCGGCGATAGTAATTTCACAACATTATCCTTGATGCTGTTGATTGACGCAAAGCGAATTAATCCTGTCGGTTTGTCAATCTTAACCATAACCTCGTCACAGGCATCAATGCATGCCGTACAGTTTACACATTCCAGCTGTGTACCATTTCGAATGTCAATTCCGGTAGGGCAAACCTGTACGCATAATTTGCAGTCAACGCAGTCGCCTTGTGGCGCAGCCAAGGTTGCCGGTTGTTTTTTAAGTTTGCCGCGTGGTTCACCGCGTAGCCAGTCATAGGCAACGACAATTGAATCCTTTCCCAATAAAACTCCCTGTAACCGCCCATAAGGGCATACGGCAATGCAGGCTTGCTCCCGAAACTTGGCGAACACACCATAGAAGATAAGTGTAAAAAAAATCAGCCCGACAAAACCCGCGAGATGATCGGATGGCGAGTGTGTCATAATGTTCCACGTCTCGTGAATGCCGATAAGATACGCCATGGTTGTATGAGCGATCAGCACGGAGATCAATAGAAAGATAATTTGCTTACCGCCTTTCTTGATTATTTTTCCGATTGTCCAGGGTGCTGTTGAAAGCCTGCGTTGTTCCGAGGCATCGCCCTCGATCCAGTATTCAATCTTTCGGAATACCATCTCCATAAATAATGTCTGCGGACAAGCCCATCCGCACCAGACTCTTCCAAAGACTACGGTAAATAAAATAATGAAGACGAAAAAAGTAAGAAGAACGATGGCGAGGAGAATAAAGTCCTGTGGCCAGAATGCCTGTCCTAAAATAATAAACCTCCGTTCGAAGACATTTAAGAGAAGGAACGGTTTCCCATTGACGGATAGGAATGGGCCGGCAAAAAGTAACGACAAAAGTGCCACGGCTACGACAACGCGCAACCGATGGAGGCGGCCGGATGGCTTTTTTGGATATATCCAGATACGCTTGCCTTTCTCATCAACCGTCGCGATGCTATTCCGGAATGTATCGTCCGCCACTGAAGTATCTTTCGTCATATTTGTTTACAATGAAGCCTGTTTTAATGAGTCGACTTTGTTGTCGGCTTTAATCAATTCGCCCTGCGGAGCTTTGGCGCCAGGCGGATTGCTGCCATGAATGCTCATCACGAAGAACGCAGCATTTCTAATCTCTTCAGGTTTCAGAACGCCGCCCCAGGCGATCATACCTTTTTCGGTCACCCCATTTTTTATAGTACCATAGATGTTCTTAATATCGCCGCCGTGTAGCCAATAATCGTCTGTCAAATTGGGACCGATACCGCCGGCCCCGTTTTCCTTATGGCACGACGCGCAGTTGTTTGTAAAGACTTGTTTTCCTTTTTCAATGAGCGCCTGATCATTGTTAAAAACAAGCGTATTCTCATCGATCGATTCGGCAGGTTGCGATGCTTTGTATTTTTCGGATGCTTCTCGAGCGACCGCGACTTCGCGTGAATATTCCTGTTCTGAAAGAGGGAGAGAAGCTGAGACATGGTAAACGACGAGGTAAACAGCTGCCCAGCCAATCGTTCCGTAAAACAACCATTTCCACCAGGGCGGAAGGTGATTGTCAAGCTCGCGGATACCGTCGAAATTATGATCGAGCTCGATGTCTGTTTCGCGTTCAACCGGCACAGAAGCATTCAACCGCTGCCATAAGCGGTTCCATAGCGATTGTTCTTTTACGTATCGTTTTCCTTCAGCACGTGCTTTCGCTTCTTCCGCCTGTGTGACGAACAGGTTCACGATCTGTACCATGTAGATGGCCACGGTCAAGACCAGCAGCATGACAACAAATACGAAGGACAGCACGACATAGACAGGGAACATCGGATCGCTCAGCGGATCATTCCAAAACGCTTTAACCGGGGATGCAACTTCTTCGGCGTGTGCTGAAATTGTCAGCGTCAGCCCTATCACTGACCAAAATATCCGTTTCATAGATTGTGGGTGTTTGATAATGCGTTGCTTTCAGATGCGTCCAGGGGTATATTTTTCATGCGAACGATGAACTTTTTATCCACCGTGCTTACCCAAAGCAATAGAACAAGAAAGAAAATGAAGAAGATAATAAACGATACCACTGGCCAGATGGCTATGTTATCGATGCTTTCTAAAATGTTTTTATACATGGCATTAGCAGTTGATGTTCGATATTACTTTTTATGTGCGTGGGTGAGACAGTGTATGGCACACGCTCCGAATTGTTTGTAGTTTTCGTGGACTTCGGCTTTCACCTGGCCGTTTGCGTCTTTTACGAGACACGTACCGTTCATTGGCGCATCTGTAGTCCATCCGTGATCTGGTGTCTTTGTATAGCTCGGCAGGTAGTTGCCGTTCTTTTCGGCTTTCCCGATTTTCTTGCCGTCTTTGTCAAGCAGGGTTCCTTCACTGTCGATGTGAGCTACGGTTTTACCGGTTGCGTCTGTGATAATGCCATCGGTCGTGACGGTGCCTAAGAACATTCCGTGCTCATCAGTAACCTTACCGGAAGCATCGATTTTGGGAGCTTTATAATTTTGCGCATGCGCGATAGGCGCAGCGAAGAGTACAAGGATGTATGCACAGATAGCAAGTTTGATGGCGTTCATAGTTTTATTGTTTTGTGGTTGATTGATCACTGTTTATTTCCGCTGTTTTCTCTCCTTTTACATCCTTGCCCAAACGTTGCAGGTATGCGATCAAGGCTACGATCTCGGCGTCATTCGATATGTCTATTCCTTCTGCTTTAAGATTTTTGACAACCTGTTGAGATTGCTTTTCTAATTCTTCGTTCGCGATGTCTTCGTATCCCGTTTCGTATGGGACACCGATTTTGCGAAGCGCTTTTATCTTCTGTGCCGTCTGATTCATATCAAGGGTCTGTTCGAACAACCATGGATACGATGGCATAATAGATCCGGCGGATATCGCTCCGGGTTCCAGCATGTGATAGTAATGCCATGAGTCGGGATACTTTCCGCCCACGCGTTGTAGATCCGGCCCCGTACGTTTTGATCCCCATAGAAATGGGTGATCATATACGAACTCACCAGCCTTTGAGTATTCGCCATAACGCTCCGTCTCGGACCGGAAGGGCCGTATCATCTGTGTGTGACAATTCACGCAGCCCTCGCGAATGTAAATGTCGCGACCATGAAGTTCGAGCGGCGTGTACGGCTTTACACTGGTGATCGTCGGGATATTCGATTTGATCAGAAACGTGGGCACCATTTCGATAACGCCACCGATTAAAATTGCGATCAGTGACAGCGCTGTAAATAATACAGGTTTGTGTTCGAGCAACCGGTGATGCCAGCCGGCATTTCGTGATGCGCTGTATTCTTTTGTCAGCGGCGCAGCCTCTGCGTTCTCGTTGGCAACAAAGGCACCTGCGCGTGCCGTTTTCACAAGGTTATAACTCATGATGACCGCTCCTGTGAAGTATAATGTTCCGCCAAGTGCACGCAGCATATGAAGTGGCAGAATTTGAACAGTCGTTTCTAAAAAATTCTTATAGGTGAGAAACCCTTCTGGATTGAACTCTTTCCACATCAGGCTTTGGACAACACCCGACACATACATTGGAAGCGCGTAGAACACAATGCCAAGCGTGCCCAGCCAAAAGTGCGTGTTTGCAAGTTTGGTGGAATAGAGTTTTGTACTCCACATTCTCGGCACCAGCCAGTACAGCATTCCAAAGATCATAAAACCGTTCCAGCCTAAACCTCCCACGTGCACGTGCGCGACGATCCAATCAGTAAAATGGGCGATCGCATTCACATTTTTTAGCGACAGCAATGGTCCTTCCAAGGTGGCCATGCCGTATGCAGTGACGGCAACTACAAAGAACTTCAGCACGGGCTCTTCGCGTACTTTATCCCAAGCACCGCGAAGCGTCATTAATCCATTGAGCATCCCTCCCCATGACGGGGCGATCAACATGATCGAAAAGACAACACCAAGCGATTGTGCCCAGTCGGGAAGCGACGTGTATAACAAATGGTGTGGACCTGCCCAGATGTAAATAAAGATCAGCGACCAGAAGTGAATAATTGATAATCGGTACGAGTATACCGGGCGGTTTGCAGCCTTCGGCAGGAAGTAATACATTAATCCTAAAAATGGTGTTGTCAGGAAAAACGCTACGGCGTTGTGCCCATACCACCATTGCACGAGTGCATCCTGTACACCGGCATACCAGGAATAGCTTTTGAAAAGCGTCACCGGCATTTCAAATGAATTCACGATGTGCAATACTGCAACGGTTACGAATGTGGCGATGTAAAACCAAATTGCTACATACATGTGGCGCTCGCGGCGTTTAATGATCGTGCCGATCATATTCCATCCAAAGATCACCCACACGACGGCAATCGCTATGTCGATGGGCCATTCGAGCTCGGCATATTCTTTCGATGTGGTGAATCCAAGCGGCAGCGTGATGGCGGCGGCAAGAATGATTGCCTGCCAGCCCCAAAAGTGAATCCAACTCAACGTGTCACTGAACATACGCGTTTTCAACAGGCGTTGCATGGAGTAATACACACCCGCGAACATAGCGTTCCCTACAAAAGCAAAAATGATGGCGTTGGTGTGGAGGGGACGAATTCGTCCGAAGGTGGTGTACTGCGTATCGAAATTAAAAACCGGATACACAAGTTGAATCGCCGCCGTTAAACCAACCAACATGCCTACCAGGCCGAATACAACGGTTGCAATCATAAAGGCTTTGACAACCTTATTGTCGTAACTGAATTTCTCTATTTCCATGCTTTTATTGTTTGTGCGAATAATGGTAAAAGTACCAGAAGCCGGTAAACCGGATCATGATGTTCATTGGTACAGGGACCTGATTTTCGTCATGAAGTTTGTTCGACATAGCGTTATCTTCGTGGTACTGCTTACGGAAGCATTTTTTCAATTCGCATGAATACGAATCAATGCGGCACGTACTGACTTACATCAACTGACGAGGTAAAATTTTGATGGTGGAATTATCAGCACCAGCTGTTCTTTAATATGGCATGCGGTTTTGAGGGATCGGACAACGCATCTCGTTGACAAATGAAAACGGATATTATTATAACATTTTAATGCATGAAGGAAACAAGACCACCTGGGGCGACATCGGAAATCGTGAAGAAGTTGCTTTTAGCATTTCTTGCAATCGGCGCTTTATACATTGCCAAGAAGTTTTTAATCCCGCTGGCCATTGGTGCATTGCTGGCGACCCTTCTTTTGCCAACATGTCAATGGATGGAGAAGAAGAAAATCCCGCGGGGGGTAGCGGCGCTGAGTTGCCTGGTCATACTGATCCTGGTTTTCGCCGCAATCACGACGGTATTGGGTTGGCAGATCGTTGAACTGACTAACGATATAGCGAAGATAAAGGAGAAAGTAGCAGATTTGCTCGAACGCGCTCAGCAATTCGCCCTAAGTCATTTCGGAATTTCATTGAAGGAGCAATCCCGGATCATACAGGATCAAAAAAATTCGCTCGCAGGTGTCCTTGCCTCGTTGGCCGGTTCATTGACATCAATCGCAACAGATCTTATCTTGACGACTGTCTACATTTTTTTTCTGTTATACTATCGCAGGCATATCAAGAATTTCATTTTGCAAATTTCACCCCCGGCGGAGCGGGCGGAGACAGAGCAGATTGTGTACAGTGCGACACATGTTTCGCAACAATATTTGCTCGGTCTCAGCAAGATGATCGGTTGCTTATGGATTATGTATGGCATCGGCTTTTCTTTGCTGGGCGTACGCAATGCTCTTTTCTTTGCCATTCTCTGCGGCCTGCTGGAGATCGTGCCCTTCATCGGCAATATTACAGGCACTGCTCTCACACTTTTAGTCGCGACTGTAGATGGCGCGAGTGTTGGCACGTTGATTGGCATCGCCGCCACCTACGGTACAGTTCAATTTATACAGGGCTGGCTGTTGGAGCCTGTCATCCTCGGCCCGCAGGTAAAAATCAATCCATTGTTTACCATTATCGCGCTAGTGGTGGGTGAGTTGATCTGGGGTATACCGGGCATTGTACTCGCTATTCCGTTGATGGCGATTGTCAAAATTGTTTGTGATCATATCGATCCGCTAAAGCCCTATGGATTCCTCATTGGCGCGTTGCCGAAAGAAAAGCATACTGGAACGTTGCGGAAAAGAAAAGACAAATGAGTTATTGCGCGTTACTCACTACTGACTTACCCACCGCCGGGCTTTCAAAAATTGTATTACCGCTGTGGATAGTATCGAACTGACCACAATGATCGTCCAATCCTTGGCGGTAAGAATCGAAATGGAGAGCGCATCGCGAATAACCGGTGTAGCGTAAACAACGGCTAGTATAGCGAAACATATAATCAGCGCAGACCATAAAAATTTATTTCTGAACACTCCTGAGCTAAATCCGCTTTCTGCGGAATTCATGTTGAACGCATGGAATAATTGCGTAACGATCAACGTCATAAATAAGATGCTATTGCAGGTTGCGTGATTACCTGCTTGCTCGTATTGGACAGATGTATGAACAGCGGATACGGCAACGATACAGCTCACCGTAATAACCAGGGCATAAACGGTAATTGCTCTCCAGCGTTTACGGTCAATAATCGGCTCGTTGATTTCACGTGGAAGCTTTCTCATAACCGATGGTCCGCCCATGGTCAGGCCTAATGCAAGGGCCGGTAGCACATCGGTAATAATGTTGATGAACAATATTTGAAGCGGCAACAATTGAAAATGAAGATTAAGAATTGAGCACGTGGCGATGATGAGCAATTCACTCACGTTGCACGATAATAAAAAGATCACAAACTTCCGGATATTTTCAAAGATGATCCGACCTTCGCGCACGGCAGAAACTATCGATACAAATGAATCATCTTTCAATACCATGTCGGCAACTTCTTGAGCAACCTGTGTCCCGTGCGCGCCCATGGCAATGCCGATGTCTGCCTTTTTCAGCGCGGGGGCATCATTGATGCCATCACCCGTCATTCCGACAACAAAGTTTGCTTCCTGAAAAACTTTCACGAGGTCGAGTTTTTGAAGAGGACTCACCCGGGCAAAAACACTGGTGTTCATCCAGATTTGTTTATCGGCGGCATTTAATTCTTCAAAAGGTTTCATGGAAGAACCAAGGATTACATTTCCGTCGCTTTGTTGAATGCCAACCT
>Ga0068856_100007043_pt1 | contig 10983 bp, 6 predicted proteins | sample KBSCornC62_FD_66595 | JGI IMG/M metagenome (GOLD analysis project Ga0068856, IMG submission 66595) | Corn rhizosphere microbial communities from Kellogg Biological Station, Michigan, USA - KBS Corn C6-2 | ecosystem: Host-associated > Plants > Roots > Rhizosphere > Soil ... | reverse complement strand
GGCCTGTTCGGCATCTATGCCGGCACCGGCGAGGAAGACCTCGCCGAGCTGGTCCCGGCGGTGTGCGAGGAGTTCGCCGGCGTGGCCGATTCGCTCACCGAGCAGGAGCTGATCCGCGCCCGCAACCAGATCAAGGCCGGCACCTTGATGGCGCTCGAATCGAGCGGCTCACGCTGCGAGCAGGCTGCCCGCCATCTGCTGATCCACGGCCGGCCGATCCCCTACGCCGAGATCGTCGCCCGCATCGAGGCGGTCGACCAGGACGCAGTGCGCCGCGTCGCCCGTCGCCTGCTGCAGGGCAAGCTCACCCTCGCCGCGCTCGGCCCGATCGAAGACCTCGAGTCCCTGGAAAAGATCGCCGCCCGGCTGGCGGCGTGATTCATCGGACCGCGCCACTCCAGTGGCGCTCATGATCTTTGGTCCGAAGATTCATGAGCGCCACTGGAGAGGCGCGGCCCAATGAACTCACCCCCTCCGCAATCGGACGTGACCCCAAGGCCAATCGACGGGCTCCTTGGCCAGACCGGCTTTGACTGGGTTGTTCTCGATGTAGCTGACTGTCGATTCAAAGTGCGGCTCGTTACGGATGTAGGTATCCCAGTAGTCCTCTCGCCAGAACGGTCCTGTACGGCCCAGGATGCGATTCGCCATTCGCGCCGAAAACCGCTTCCAGGAACTGATGATGTCCCCCAAGCCGTGACCTGCGAGGGCTTCGATCAGCACGTGCACATGGTTGGGCATGATGGTCCAGGCGATCAGTCGATAGCGCTCGCCGTCGAAGTGAAGCAGTGCGTCTTCGACAATCCGGGCAATCTCGGGTTGGCGCAGCCAGCAGGCGCCGGCTCCTTGGTCGAGGAAAGCATCGCGGTCGGCGTCGCCAACGGTGAGCTTCATCTGTTCGATCGCCCGCGCAGGCAGACTGTCGAATAGCCGAAACGTTACGAACTGCAGAGTCTCGGGCGAATCGAAATGCGGGAGATACCCGCGCGAATGCCAGCCTTTGGGTGTCATCGGACCGCGCCACTCCAGTGGCGCTCATGGTCTTTGGGGCAACGATCCATGAGCGCCACTGGAGTGGCGCGGTCCGATGAGGCTATTTCTTCTCGTGCGCCGCGGGCACCGTCGTGGTGTGGCTCGCCATGCTGATGACGCCCTGCGAGACCGTCGGCGGGGCTGATTTGGCGCGCGGCGGCACGCCGATGGCGGCGCGTTCCCGGACTGCGACGACCTCGCTCGAATGGCGGATCAGGTTGTAGCGCAGCGCGGTGTAGAGGTTCACCGGGAACGGCATGTTGGCGTCGAAGTCGATGATCAGCACGACGCGCGTTTCCTCGGTCTGGTTCTTGACCCAGTGCTCGCGCGTGTCGTCGAACACCAGCGGCACGCCCTCCTGCCAGAAGAAGTGATGGCCGCCGATCTCGATCCAGCAGTCCTCGGGATTCTTCGGCACGATCAACGGATAGTGGAAGCGGATGACGCCCGCCGCCGAGCCCCGGTGCGGCGTGATCTCGGCGCCGCCCTGCAGGATCGAGAACAGCGCGGTATGGACGCCCGGGATGCGCGAGATCGCCTCGTAGGTGTCGGGCACCGCGGCGGTGTTCTCCTTGATCTCGTGGCCCCAGATCTTGAGCAAAAAAGTGCGCCAGGCGCGGCCCGGCACGAACAGGTCGCGCGGATGGACCTCGTGCAGCGCCGGAATCTCGTCGTGATGGTCGAGCAGGTACTGCAGGTCGGCCTTGATCTGGTCGTGGCTCTTCCTGAGCTCGCCCAGCACCGGGAATGCCCGCATCGCGTCGTCGCCGCCCAGCGGCAGCTTGGGCATGCGGCGCAGGATCATGTCGGACATGCGCAGGTTGAAGTTTTCGATCGGCTCCTGCGGCACCCAGATGTTCTTGGTGAGATAGAAACGGCCCTTCTGGCCGATGCCGGGATTGTCGCTCGCTTCCATGGGCGGGTGTGACCTAAAGCTGTACGGGGGCGGTGGGAACTTCTTACGTCAGAGTGAGCTTTTCAAGGCAGTGTATTGACGCGGCAGCGGCGGACCTGACTCGTAAAATCTTACGCCAAGTCGTGGAAAACATGTAACAATTCTGCGCACAAGGGTACACTTCCGGGTCCGATGTTTCGATTCGCCGACGTTCCCATCTCGCTTTCGGGGATGACCCGTATCCAGGGCAGGAAGGTGTTCCTGCGGGCGCCAACCATGGAGGACTGGCCGGAATGGGCCGAATTGCGGGCCCGCAGCCGTTCCTTCCTGACGCCGTGGGAACCGACCTGGCCCGACGATTCGCTCGGCCGTGACCATTTCAGGCGCCGGCTGCGCCAGCAGATACGCGAATGGCGGGCAGGTGAAGCCTACGGCCTGTTCGTGTTCCTGAACGACAAGCGCCGGCTGGTCGGCGGCATCAATCTCTCCAACGTGCGCCGCGGCGTCGCCCAGACCGCCTCGGTCGGCTATTGGATGGGCCAGCCCTATGCCGGCCAGGGCCTGATGACCGACGGGCTGCGCGCGACCCTGCCGTTCGTGTTCGACGAGCTTCGCCTGCACCGGCTGGAAGCCGCCTGCCTGCCGCACAACGAGCCGTCCAAGGCCGTGCTGTCCAAGGTCGGCTTCCACGAGGAGGGGCTGGCGCGGCAATATCTGCGCATCAATGGCCAGTGGGCCGACCACCTGCTGTTTGCCCTGCTGCGCGCCGACTACGATGCCCTCCTGAGAGCGAGCCGCTGAATGCGCAACCTCACGCCCGAGACCATCACCAACGCCTTCGCCGAGTACGCCAGGAACGCGCCCTCGGCCCGCACCCGCGAGCTGCTGGTCAGCCTGGCCGGCCACCTGCACAGCTTCGTGCGCGAGAACAAGCTGACCCAGGCCGAGTGGGGCGCGGCGATCGACGCGCTCACCCGGGCGATGAAGTTCACCGACGACAAGCGCAACGAGTACATCCTGTTCTCCGACCTGCTCGGGGTCTCGTCGCTGGTCGACATGGTGAACGCGGCCAAGAGCGGCACACCGTCGTCCGTCTTGGGCCCGTTCCATATCGAGGGCGCACCCGAGCTGGCGAACGGCGGCGACCTGTGGAAGGGCCAGGTCGGCGAGCCCTTGGTCGTGAGCGGCCGGATCGCCGACGCCCAGGGGGCGCCGGCCAAAGGCACCGTGCTGGCGCTGTGGCAGAATTCCGGCAACGGCCTGTACGCCCAGCAGGACGCCGGCCAGAGCCCGACCAACTATCACGCTCGGCTGACGGTGGCCGACGACGGCACCTTCGCCTTCTCGACCGTGCGGCCAGTTTCCTACACGGTGCCGGACGACGGCCCGGCCGGCGACATGCTGCGCGCGCTCGGTCGCCACGCCTGGCGGCCGGCGCATCTGCACATGATCATCCACGCGCCGGGCCGGACGCCGCTGATCACCGAGTTCTTCCCCGACGACGACAAGTACCTCGAGCAGGACGCCGTGTTCGGCGTGCGCGGCGGCCTGGTGCTGCCGTTCAAGCGCGAGACCGACCGCGCCCGGCTGCCGGCCAACCTCGCCGCCGGCAACTCGCTGCCGATGCCGGTCTGGACCGCGACGCTCGACCTCAGGCTGCCGTAGCGCGTTCTGACGCGCCGGCGGGCGGCAGCGCCTTCAGAGGCGCGAGAGCCCGCACGCTTCAGAAATGACGATGATCGCGCGATCGCCCGATTATGGGCAATGGCCTTGAGAATCCGCGCGGCGATTCAGGAGCTGAATCCCGGGCCATTGCCCAAGGCGAGATTTTGCCGGGAGGCCTTATCCACAGGCTTTCGACATCGAACCAAGCTGAAAGGCCTGCGATTGCATTCAATTCCACGGGGCCATCCCGCAGCGTGGATTTTTGGGTTCGTGTTCGAGAAAAAACGAATCCCGTTGCGCGTAGGTCAGCGGTCGCGGCATGGCCGAACACGCGCGCTCGATCAATGCTTCATCCGGGCGCAAGCTCCAGATGCGAGCCGTCCCGTCGTCGGACGCGGTGAGCACCCGCGCGCCATCGGGCGAGAAAGTCGCACTTCGGACGTCAGCATCGTGGACTCGCAGCGTCGCGAGCTCACGTGCGCTATTGGCGTCCCAGAGGCGCACCGTGCTGTCCTGGGATGCTGTGAGAACCCATGTGCCATCCGGCGAGAAGGTGGCGCTCCAGACAGATCCCGAATGTCCGCGGAAGACGTTCAGTTCCCTGCCGTCAGCGACTGCCCACAAGCGAGCCGTCCCGTCCTCCGATGCCGTCAGCACCTTCGTGCCATCGTTCGAAAAGACGGCGGTACGGACCGGCGCCTGATGGCCCCGTAGTACGGCCAGCAGACGTCCGCTCGCGACATCCCACGACCGTGCGGTTCCATCCTGTCCTGCTGTGACAAGCCGGTGCCCATCTGGCGAAAACGCCGCGCTCGAGACAAAGAACGTGTGCCCTTTCAGGATCTTGGACGGGTGCTCGTTGGCGGTCTCCCATATGCGTGCCGTGCCGTCTTCCGAGGTCGTCGCGACGTATGCGCCGTCAGGCGAGAACTGGACGCTGGTCACTCTCTTCTTGTGACCCTTCAGGACGGTCAGTGCCCGGCCGGTTGCCGTTTCCCATACGATGGCGTCGTTGATCGCGCCGGTTGCCATGCGACTGCCGTCCCGCGTGAAGGAAGCCTTTGGAATGATCGAGCAACGCTCGCGACCGGTGGAGCGCTGAATGTCGCAATTTCTTCCGTCGAGCTTGTGCTCGCGGCCGGTCGCGACCTCCCATAGCCGTAGCCCGAATGAGGTCGTGGCAACATAGGCTCCGTCCGGCGAAAAGACGGCGTTCCAAGACCTGCTGCCCGAGGTGTCAGGCACCTCGAAGACTTTCATCTCCTTGCCGTCCGAGGCTCTCCACAACCTTGCGGTTCTATCTATCGATGCGCTTAGGATCTCCCTCCCGTCAGGCGAGAAGGTGGCATCCAGAAGCGCTGACCTGTGCCCCCGAAGAACGACCTGCTCTCGTTCCACGGAGGCGTTCCAGAGGCGTACCGTCCGATCAGCCGACGCCGTCAGGATCCGCGACCCATCGCGCGAGAAGGCCGCGCTCAGCACCCATCCTTCATGCCCTTGAAGAACGGCCAATTGGCGCCCCTGCCGCACTTCCCACAGGCGCGCCGTCCTGTCCTCCGATGCTGTAATCAAGTGTTTGCCATCGGGCGAGAATGCGGCGGCAAAGACCGTCCCGTTGTGCCCACGCAGTACGGCAAGTTCGTCGCCCAACTCGCTCGCAGGGTCCCCGTTCGCCCGCTCAAATGGAGCGAGGCCGGTCGTATTCCAAAGGCGGACCGTACCGTCCGCTGACGCTGTAGCCACCCGGCGGCCATCCGGCGAGAAGGCAGCGGCGAGGATCGCCTTCTCATGTCCCTTGAGAATGATCAACCGCTTGCCGCTGCTCGTGTCCCACAGGGATGCGGTCGATCCGCTCACTGTCAGCAGGCGCGTGCCGTCGGGTGAGAAGGCTATTCCTCGAATGGAGTCTTTTTCTTCCTGAAGCGTCAGGAGCTCGGTTCCCGTGCCTGCGTCCCAAAGACGAGCGGTCCCGTCCCAGGACGCGGTGAAGATGCGAGTGCCGTCCGGCGAGAAGATCGCGTTCACGACAACGTCTTCGTGGCCGCGAAGCAGGTAAATCAGGCGGCCGGTTGTCGCCTCCCACACACCGGCCGTTCGATCTCCGGAAGCCGTGAGCACACGCGTGCCATCGGGGGAAAAAACCGCGTCCCTCACTTGGCCTTCGTGATGCAGGGACCAGAGTTCGCGACCGCTGACGACGTCCCAGATCCGCGCCGTCTTGTCGGCCGACGCTGTGACCAACTGCGTGCCGTCGGGAGAGAACGATGCCTTGAGTATTGGCGCACTATGGCCCTTGAATACGGCCAATTCGCGTTTGGCGTTGCCGTCCCAGAGATGGGCGGTGCCATCGCCGCGGACGGTGATCAATCGCGTGCCGTCGGGCGAGAAAAGAGCCGTCGTCGTTACGTCCAGCCGGTCCTTTACCTGGTCGGCAAAGGCGACGAAGTTTGTCCCAAGAGGATCTACCTGATCACGCAGAGTCGTCAGCTCGCGAAGGTGGATGAGCGATTCCGACAAGGCGAGCTGCGCAAGCGTGTCGAACGGGCGATCGTTGTCTTTCGGCAGCGCCTCGAGCGCCAATGCCAGCGCAGTGCCGTGATCACCGTCACGATTGAGCTGATGAACGATTTGGGAGATGTAGCGTGATTGAGCGCGCGAGCCCTGATTCCGCTCGACGACGAGCTGCTGGTTGCCGAGGAATGCCAGGACACCGGCGACCGTCGCGCCGGCGAACAACAAGGCCATGCAAGCCGCAATGGCATAGGCGATGCGCCGCCCACGATCAGCGAGCCGACGCGATGCCTGGACGAACTCCCGCGTCTCGGGCGGCAGTTCGCTGCCGTAGTCCCGCACCAGGTCCGCCGCGACCGACAAGGGGGTGCCCCGCAACAGATGATCACGGGCCCGATTGGCCGACAGCCAGCGGCCCAGCGCCGCCTCGAGGTCCGCGCGTTGCTGATAGTATCGAGCGTTGCTGTCGACAATACGACGAGCCCGGTCCCAGCTGCGCAGTACGGCTTCGTGCGCCAGCCGTGCGCGCCGCAGGGCGCCTTCGCCCGCCGCATCGAGTACCAGGACGCGTGCCTTCTCGAGAGCTTTGATCAACGCCGCCGCATTCGGCCTGGCGCCGAGCTCCGTTTCATCGAGCGCCATGTCACGCAAGGTAGCGCCTGCATCTGTGCGGCGGCGGCTGACCCCGACGAGCTGCCGCAGCAGCCAGGGCAGCTCGTCCTGTGCTTCGATCGGCAGAGAGGCTACGGCGCGCTCCGCTTCAGCGGCGATGGCGCCGCCCAAGCCACCCAAGGCGCGATAGGATTCGAAGGCCAGGGTCGGTGTGCCGTTGCGATCCTGCCGCTTCAGGTAGAGATGTTCCAACGTGAACTGCAGGAGCGGCAAGGCATCGGCGCCGCTGGCATGGGCCAGCAGCACGTCGTCGAGGCCGCGGCCTTCGTCATCGAGGTCGAAGGCCAGGCCGGCTGCCTCGGCGGGGCCACGGATAGCTTCCGCGATCGAGATGGTGTCCGGCGGTGCGAGGTCGAGCGTCGCGCCCTCATCCTTCAGCCTGAGCAGGGCGGGGTCGGCCTGGACATGTCCGTACTCGGCCGATCGCAGCGTCGCGACCGCCCAGACCAGCCCGGAGCGCACCAGGCCATCGAGCGCCGCAACGAAGGCCGCGCGTTGTTGGGCGGTTACCGAGGAGGCGAACAACCCCTCGAACTGGTCAACCAGCAACACCAAGCGCGGCGTCACCGCGCGATCGTAGCTTTCGCGCTGGCTCGCCAGGTCGGCCGCCTGCTCGAGCGCCCACCGCACTTGCTTAGCGGCGCTTTTGCCGCCTGATGCCAGCGCCTGGGCAAGGTCCTCCGGCGTCGGGTTGGGCGATTTCCTGAGTTCAGGCAGGGCAGCTCCATCGAGCAACGCGCTTGCCAAGTCGACCAGCGGATCGGCCTGGCCGAATCCCACCTTCATTTGCGCTACGCGCCAGAGATCGATGCTCTCTACCGCGCCAGGCGTAGTCAGGCGGGGAATGAGGCCAGCGCGCGCCAACGACGACTTGCCCGTGCCGCTGGCGCCTACGACCAGCAGGAACGGCGCACCGCGGCCGGCCGCTTCGGCCAAGCGTGCCACGCCACGCTCGATCTCGCGGGTGCGCCCGAAGAAGACGCTGGCGTGGCTTGCCTCGAAAGGCTCGAGGCTGCGGAAGGGCGAGCCGCGCTCTTCGATGCGCCAGCGCACGGCGCGTCCCAACAGGCCATTGTCGGCCAACCATTTCAGAAGGAGCTGCTCGACGTCCTTTTCGAAATCGTCAGTGGTGACGAAGCTGCGAAAGCCGGCACGGAACTGGCCGGCCCGATTGACGAACCATTCTTCCCAGAAAGCCAGCAATTGCTGGACCTGCGTCTGGAAAAGCTGTGCCTTGGCCTGGTCGTTGACCGGATAGGCGGGTTCCTTGGTCTTACGGAAGACATAGACGTCGGGTAGTTGCTTTTGCTTCGCGGCCTCGATTGCGGTCAGGAGTTCATAGGCCGTACCGCTGGGATACGGACGTCCGTCGGGCAGACGCTCGAAGTCCGTTGGCAGTTCGGTGCCGAGCCTCGTCCAGAAGATCGAGATGACGATGTCGCATGCCGCGGCCTGTGCGATCTGGGCCTGGAACGTGGTGTGGGCCTTGTAGAAGTGATCCGGCCAGTTGACGGGAGAAATATGGGCCGAGCCGGCAAACCGCCCGTTCAACCGATCGATAACGGTCATCAGCCGCTTGCGCTCGTCCATCACGTCGCCCGGCGACGAGATGAACAACTTGATCTGGCGGCTTCCCTGCCCGAACTCTGTTGTCTCCATTTCGGCCCACATCTTCGATCGACGGCCATTCTCGGGCAAGCGCCGTTCAGATCGCTGCCCGCCGCGATCATGCCGGCAGCTCAGCCGTCGGCCGGCGGAAGAGTTTCCGAAGTTTCTTGCGGCCGCTCCCGCGCGCGAGTGGGGGAGCGCACCAGCGCTAACAGCGCCAACTCGTGGTACGCAACTCGAACGGCCAGGAGTTTACGCCCACGCGTGTCCCGCACCTATTATGGGCAATGGCTTCGAAAATCTGCTCGGCGATCCAGGGGCCGAGTCCCTGGCCATTGCCCAAGACGAGGTTGTGCCGGAAGGGGCCCCATCCACTACTTCCCCTGCAGGAATTCCTCGACCAGCGGGCGCCAGATCGGCGCGCCGCTGTCGCTGCTGGCGAGGTTGTGGCCTTCCTTGCCGAACGCGGCCACCGGCCGGTGCACGGCCTGGCCGCCGGCCCTGGTGTAGGCCTCGACCATGCGGTTCACCAGCTTCGGCTCGAAGAAGGTGTCGTTCGCCGAATTGATCCAGAGCAGCGGCACGCGCGCCGTCGCGCCGTACTTGCCTGCCGCCTTGACCAGGGCCGACGGTTCGCAGTTGCCGACGCCGGGCTGATGGCCGCCGCGGCCGCCGGCGAAGTCGATCATCGCCGCGACGCCCGGCGGATTGAGGCTCGACAGCGCTAGCGTGCCCCAGCCGCCGGCCGATTGGCCGACCACGACCGTGCGGTTGGGCGCGACGAAGGACTGGCCGCGCATGTAGTCGATGGCGGCGCGGATGTCGGCGGCAGTCTGCAGGCCGGCATCGAAATAGTCCGGATTGTTGCAGCGGCCGTACTCCTCGGCCCAATAGCCGCCGGTGGCGCCGTAGCCGCGCCGCAGCGGCAGCACGACGACATAGCCGCGCGAGACGAAGAAGGAGGAGACCGCCGTATAGTGCGGCCGCTTCATTCCCGGCCGATCCGCTGACGAGGCGGGCGAGCCGTGGTTCATCACCATCAGCGGTGCCTTGGCGTTGCCGGGCGGCCGGAACACCGTGGCGTCCATCAGCACGCCACCCGGCCCCGGGATGCGCCATTCCTGCTCGCGCATCTTGCCGCCTTCGGATCCCTGTGGCCCCGGCGATTGCGCCAGTGCCGGCAGAGCGAGCAACCAGAGAAGAATCCCCCAAAGCTTGTTCATCGCTCCCCCCGAAGCGTTGCGTGTCGCCTATCTCCCGCTGCGGCGGGCCTGCTTGCCGCGGCCGCCTGAGCCGGTGCGGACGCCGCGGAAAACGCGGCTGTTCTGCATCTTGCCGAGATGGACGCCGACATTCGCACTGGCTGCCTGGCCCGGCAATTCGAGCTCATTGGCTTCGAGCCGCCTGATCTCGTCGCGGATGCGGGCGGCCTCCTCGAACTCGAGGTTGGCGGCGGCGTCTCGCATGCGCTTCTCGAGCTCGGCGATGTGGGTGCGTAGGTTGTGCCCGACCAGATGCACGTCGCCCGACACGCCGGTGTCGACCGTGTAGTGATCGCGCTCGGCGGTCGACTGCAGGATCTCGGCGATGTTCTTCTTCACCGAGGCCGGCGTGATGCCGTGCTCCTTGTTGTAGGCGATCTGCTTTTCGCGGCGGCGCTCGGTCTCGCTCATCGCGTACTTGATCGAATCGGTTATTTTGTCCGCGTACAGAATTACGCGGCCCTCGACGTTGCGCGCGGCGCGGCCGATCGTCTGCACCAGCGAGGTCGGCGAGCGTAGAAAGCCTTCCTTGTCGGCGTCGAGGATCGCCACCAGCGCGCATTCGGGGATGTCGAGACCCTCGCGCAGGAGGTTGATGCCGACCAGCACGTCGAATGCGCCGAGGCGCAGGTCGCGGATGATCTCGATGCGCTCCAGCGTGTCGATGTCGGAATGCAGGTAGCGGCAGCGGATGCCGGCCTCGTGCAGGTACTCGACCAGGTCCTCGGCCATGCGCTTGGTCAGCACGGTGACCAGCACGCGCTGAGCCTTCTTCGCGCAGTCCTTGCACTCGGCGATCAGGTCGTCGACCTGCTTCTCGACGGGGCGCACGAGCACCGTCGGATCGATCAGGCCGGTCGGCCGGATCACCTGCTCGATGAAGATGCCCTGGGTGCGCTCCATCTCCCACGGCCCGGGCGTGGCGCTGACGAAGGTGGTCTGCGGCCGGAGCGTCTCCCATTCCTCGAACTTCAGCGGCCGGTTGTCGATCGCCGACGGCAGGCGGAAGCCGAACTCGGCCAGCACGCTCTTGCGGTTGAAGTCGCCGCGGAACATGCCGCCGATCTGCGGCACCGTGACGTGGCTCTCGTCAACGATCAGCAGCGAGTTGGTCGGGAAGTACTCGAACAGGGTCGGCGGCGGCTCGCCCGGCTTGCGGCCAGTCAAATAGCGCGAATAGTTCTCGATGCCGGCGCACGAACCGGTGGTCTCCAGCATCTCGATGTCGAATAGCGTGCGCTGCTCCAGCCGCTGCGCCTCGAGCAGCCGGCCGGCGCGATTGAACTCGGCCAGCCGCTGCTTGAGGTCGGTCTTTATCTGGTCGATCGCCTTGTTCAT